>MDSV01005395.1_pt1 | contig 13166 bp, 10 predicted proteins | sample 810851 | NCBI WGS metagenome assembly MDSV01 (sample SAMN05326640, study PRJNA326480) | marine metagenome | isolation source: seawater | place: Atlantic Ocean: North East | collected 2012 | reverse complement strand
AAGAGTGAGTTAATGTAAATTTGACCCCGTGGACCCACTATCGTTTTTAAGCAACGTTGAGCCTAAGACTTTGGACGTATTGTACGCCCAATATCTCAACAATCCCGAATCTGTAGACCGCTCTTGGCGGCTTTTTTTTGCTGGTTTCGATTTAGCGAATTCTCACTATGGAGGAGATGGAGTGTCGCCAGTAACATTGAAAGAGTTCAAAGTTCTGGATCTTATCCATGGATACAGAACTAGAGGTCATCTTTTCACAGCTACTAACCCTGTTCGTGCAAGACGTACATACACTCCGACGCTAGAGTTGGAGAATTTTAGTCTATCGAATGAGGATCTTGAAACTGTATTTGAAGCAGGAACGCAGGTGGGAATTGGTCCTGCTAGGCTTAAAGATATCATTGCTCACCTTGAGGCAACCTATTGTAGTAGCATAAGTGTTGAGTATATGTACATCCGAGAGCCTGAGCGAGTTGATTGGATTCGTAAGCACATTGAACTAGACAATAGGAAGAAGTTTACTTCTGACGATAAGCTCCACATTTTAAAGAAGATTAGCCAGGCAACTTTATTTGAAGAGTTCCTTCAGAAAAAGTTTGTAGGCCAAAAAAGATTTTCCCTCGAAGGAGGCGAATCACTCATACCTGCTCTAGATGCTATTATTGAGTACGGTACGGAATACGGGGTAAGCGAGGTTGTGATCGGTATGGCTCATAGGGGTCGCCTTAGCACTCTTGCACACATCCTTGGAAAGGAATACTCGGACATTTTCAGCGAGTTCATCGGGAAGGATTACGATAGCGAGGAGAAGATGGAAGGTGACGTTAAGTATCACCTTGGTCACTCTAGAACCCAAACTGCCGACACAGGAAAAGAAGTGACTATAACACTAGCTCCTAACCCATCTCACCTCGAAGCTGTTGACCCAGTGGTGCTTGGTATCGCAAGAGCGCGTATCGACGAAAAGCAAGGCGACGAAAAAGCTGTCCTACCCATACTTGTTCACGGCGACTCTGCCTTTGCAGGCCAAGGAGTCGTTTACGAGACGGTTCAAATGGCTGGTCTAGATGGATACAGAACAGGCGGTACAGTTCACATCATCGTAAACAACCAAGTTGGATTTACGACTAACTATTTAGACGCTAGAACTGCCACTTACTGTTCTGATGTAGGTAAGGTGACACAGAGCTTGATTTTTCATGTAAATGCAGACGACACTGAAGCAGTTGTTCAGGTTATGGGAATTGCGATTAAGTACAGACAAGAATTTGGTCGTGATGTGTTTATCGACCTTCTTGGATACAGAAAATACGGACACAACGAGGGCGACGAGCCTAAGTTCACTCAGCCAAAGCTTTACAAGGCTATCGCTGCTCACCCATCACCATACAAGATCTACCTAGAAAAACTTGTTGCTCAAGGTGTGATTAAAAATGAAAATGCAGCGGAATCTAAAGCTGAACAATTAGAACTTATGGAGATAGGGTTTGCTAATGCGAAGGAGCAGGAGACGAACTCTATTCCAAACTTCCTTGAAGATCTCTGGAAGAACTACAGAACAGCTACTGAAGAAGAACTCTTTACTTCTCCTGAGACTGGTTACCCTAAGAAGAAGCTTCTTGACCTAGGAAAGAAAATCAGCACTCTTCCAAAAGATAAAAAATTCTTCAGGAAGGTCGCTAAGCTCGTTAAGGATAGAGCTAAAATGCTAGATTCTGATACTCTAGATTGGGGAATGGGAGAGACTCTTGCTTACGCAACTCTTCTTGCAGATGGTCATCCAGTTAGAATTAGTGGTCAAGACGTAGAAAGAGGAACATTCTCTCACAGACACGCTGTACTTAAAACTGAGGACAGTGAGGATGAGGTGATTCTGTTAAACAACCTAAGTAAGAACCAAGCCCCGTTGAGTATATACAACTCTTTACTGTCAGAGTACGCAGTATCTGGATTTGATTTTGGTTATGCATATGCACGCCCTCAAGGACTTACTATTTGGGAAGCTCAATTTGGAGACTTCAACAATGGAGCCCAAATCATTTGGGATCAGTTCCTATGTGCAACAGAGGATAAGTGGAATGCAATGAATGGTCTTACCGTTCTTCTTCCTCACGGTTATGAAGGCATGGGTGCTGAGCACAGTTCTGGAAGAATGGAAAGATTTCTTTCTCTTTGTGCTAGCGGAAACATGATTGTTGCAAACTGTACTACTCCAGCGCAGATGTTCCACCTTCTTCGTAGACAAGTTGTAAGACCATTTAGGAAGCCACTAGTGGTATTTACTCCTAAGAAACTTCTTAGATACCCTAAAGCTGTTTCGTCTATTTCAGATTTAACGAAGGGCAAATTCAATGTAGTTCTTGACGATCCTAGAACTAGTCAAGTATCAGAAGTAAAGAAAGTTGATACTGTAATTCTTTGCTCTGGTAAGGTCTACTACGAAGTGCTTGAAAGACTAGAGAAGGAAGTCAAGGGAAGTAATATTGCTCTAGTTAGAGTAGAACAAATTCACCCACTACCTCAAGATGCTATTAATGGAATCATTGCGCGTTACGGTAAGGGTGTGAAGGTTATTTGGCTTCAAGAAGAGCCAGAAAACATGGGAGCTTGGCCATTTATAAGTATGAACTTCAAAGGCGATATAGAAAGAGTAATCGCTAGACCAGCATGCGGAACGACTGCAGCAGGTTCTCCAATTATTTCAGCAAGAAGGCATGAAGCCATCATCGATGCTGTTATGAACTATTCAATTGATTAATTTTATCTCAACTAAAAGAAATTATGCCAATCCTTGAAATGAAAGTCCCTAGTCCAGGGGAAAGCATCTCAGAAGTGGAAATCGCTACATGGTTAGTTAACGATGGCGATTATGTTGAGAAAGATCAAGCTATTGCTGAAGTAGATTCAGATAAAGCTACGCTTGAGCTTCCTGCTGAAATGGCCGGGGTGATTACCCTTAAGGTTGAAGAAGGAGATATGGTTGCCGTAGGTGATGTGTGCTGTCTAATTGATACTGAAGCAGAAAGACCTTCTGGCGTATCAGATCCAGAAAAGCCAGATGAAGCACCAGCACTAGTATCTGAAGAAAAGAAAACTCCACCTGCTACTGTAGTAGCTCCTGCAGAACCTACTAGCTCAGACAGCTATGTTATAGGTCACGCTAGTCCAGCGGCTAAGAAGCTGATGGCTGATAAGGGAATTTTAGACGGAGCTATTCCCGGAACTGGTAGAGGAGGAAGAGTGTTGAAACAGGATGTTCTAGAAGCACTTGCCGCAGGCTTTGATCCATCATCTGCTTTTGCAAAGGGTGGTTGGACTGGTTCACGTAAGACAAGACGTGAAAAGATGTCTATGCTCAGACGTAAAGTTGCAGATAGACTTGTTGGCGTTAAGAATGATACCGCTATGCTTACAACCTTCAACGAGGTTGATATGAAGCCTATTATGGACCTTCGTGCTAAATATAAAAATCAATTCAAAGAAGAGAAGGGTGTGGGCTTAGGGTTTATGGGTTTCTTTACAAAGGCGGTTACAACATCCCTGGCAGAATTCCCAGGTTTAAACGCTCAGATCGACGGTAAAGAAATGATCTTCCACGACTATGCTGATATTTGTATTGCTGTTAGTTCTCCTAAAGGACTTATGGTGCCTGTAGTTAGAAATGCAGAGTCAATGTCTATTGCTGAGATTGAAGGGGAGATTAAGCGCCTTGCAATTAGAGCTAGAGATGGTAAGCTTACTGTGGATGAGATGCAGGGCGGAACTTTCACTATCACAAACGGAGGAGTGTTTGGATCAATGCTTTCAACTCCAATTATCAACCCTCCTCAAAGCGCGATTTTAGGGATGCATAACATTGTTGAGCGTCCTATTGCAGTTGATGGTAAGGTAGAGATTCGCCCTGTTATGTACGTTGCTCTTAGCTACGATCACAGAATCATTGATGGAAAGGATAGTGTAGGCTTCCTTTATATGGTAAAAGAACTTTTAGAGAATCCAAATAGGATGATCTTTGGAGGCAAGAACCCTAACGAGGTTCTCCTAGGCCTATAAACTTGGCATTACTGTATTTCTTATAGTCGTCTGGAAGGATAGTAACTATTACTCCCTCGTCAATACTTTCAGCAAGCTTTAGTGCACCCGCTAAATTTGCTGCAGAAGAAGGACTGAGTAATAGCCCTTCTTCTTTTGCAGCTCTAACTATCATGCGTTTAGTTTCTTCATTGCTTACAGAATGAATATGGTCAAAAGATGTAGAGTCGTAAATCGAAGGGGTTTTCATTGAGTCGAGAAATTCCCAACCGTTAATGATATGCTCCTGATCATTTGGCTGAAGCCCAACAACTTGAATATTAGGATTCAGTTCCTTCAGCTTAAGACCCACACCTGTCAAAGTACCAGATGAGCCTATGCCAGCTATAAAATGAGTTACTCTTCCTCCAGTCTCGAACCATATCTCTGTCCCGGTTCCTTTGTAATGAGCCGAGACGTTTGAATCATGCGTAATCTGGTCAACAAAACAATAATTATCTGGATTTTCCTTTGAAAGTCTTTTTGCTTCTTCTCTTGCCCCACTATACCCTAGGGTTGAGTCAGTTTGAATTAACTCAACACCTAAGGTTTGAAGCATATGTTTAGTTTCATTCGATGTGTTATCTGGAATACAAATAGTAACTGGGATATTTGCTGCTGCACCAAACACGGCATAAGCAACTCCAGAACTACCAGTAGATGCGTCTAATAAACGTCTTCCTTTGAGAGCTCCAGACACAACAGATTTAGTGATAATATCAAAAGTTGAGCGCGCCTTTACAGATCCACCAAATTGTTGCCATTCAAGTTTAGCGTGAATTTCAACACCCTTTTTTGGTAAAAGCCTTACCATGTTATGTAGCGGCGTATTGCCGACATGCCATCTAATTTCTTCTAGATATTGGAGTCTGAGATCAAGTATTGGAGCTGTCATCATTATATGTATAAAAAAAGCCCCCGACACATCGGAGGCTCTAGTTGGATACGGTTCAAAAAAATTATTAACGCACGTACACATTTAAGCAGCCTCCCTTTTTAGGGCAGCAACAGTACCAACATGTATTATGTGCGAGTAGCATGACACAAATATGGAAGAAGATTTCGAATTTTCCAAATGAAGATGTTAAAAACGTCTACAAAGGGTTAAAAATCATAGACGAGCGTCATGCTCTTGCTTGCTATCTAAGCATTTTAAACCTCTCAGCATCAAGTCTCATCATGACAGAAAGGAGGAAGGTAAATCCGATAAGGGATGAGCCACCATAGCTGAAAAAGGGAAGTGGAATACCTATTACTGGAGCAAGTCCCAGCACCATCCCAATATTCACAAGAAAGTGCATAAATAATATGGATGCGACTCCATAAGCAAAGACTCTTGTAAACTTGGATCTCTGCCTTTCAGCTATAAAGACCACCCTTAAAATCAGGAACGCAAATAGGATTATCACTGTTAATGTTCCTAAGAATCCCCATTCTTCTCCCACCGTACAGAAGATAAAATCAGTTTCCTGTTCGGGCACAAAACTGTATGCCGTCATTGGACCATTCATCCATCCCTTCCCTGCTCCCCCCCCACTTCCTATCGCCGCTTTAGCGTGGCGAATATTATAGTCAGCATCAGGGTTATTTACATCTATGCCAAACAATACATGTATTCTTTCTTTTTGGTGTGGCTTAAGGACCTTTTCCATTCCTGTGTGTAACCCTACACTCATAAACAGTCCTGCTATCAAAAGAATACTCCCCCATACAGTAATGCTCTTTCTCTTTCTAGGGACAGTTGCTTCCCTGATTATGTAGAGGAATATGGACCCAATTATAATCCACCCTAACCAGAACCACCCAACATCAGAGAAAGTTCCAATAATTGGATAGTTTGAATGGCTTACGCCAAATAATATGGTAGCAATTGCAAGTATTATAGAAGCGAATCCCAGAATAAGTACGTTTCCAGAAAGCCCTTCACGATAAAGCACGAATACAAATCCCGCAAAAACAATTACAGTACCTGCATCGGGTTGTAAAAGGATTAAACCAGCGGGGATGCCTACTAGTAAAATAGAATAGATTCTAGATTTTAGGCTCTTCCATTTAGATGAATCACGTGAGAGATACCAGGCTAAGGCTAGGGCTGTGGTTGGTTTAGCAAATTCACTTGGTTGAAGGCTAAAGCCACCAAGACTGAACCACGATCTAGCTCCGCCAATCTTTTTTCCTATGACTAGAACAGCAACTAGAAGGATAAGGGTTGCTATGTATTGAAGTATGGAAGTGCGAATAAAAAATTCAGACTCTATGTTGAGAATGATAAGGGAAAGGACTGTGCAAGCACCCATCCAAAGAAGTTGTTTACCAGCCTTTCCATTCCAGTCAAGCCAATTAGCAACTTCAATATTTGAAGTTGCGCTAATGATGTTTGCCCAGCCAAATAAAACCAAGCACAAAACAAGGATTACTATAATCCAATCAATGTTTTTTAATATGGAAGTCTTCCTGTAGCTCATTCCAAATTAAATTCTAAGACCCTATCAAGTCTATCCTTATAAGTAATTGTATCGTTGAGATACTTTTCTATCAGAAGACCCGCAATCGGAGCCGCCCAAGCACCTCCATGCCCAGAATATTCGACGTAAACACTTAGAGCAATTTGAGGATTTTCTCTTGGTGCAAAAGCCATGAATGCGCTATGATCCTCTGCGCCTGGGTTTTGGACTGTTCCAGTTTTACCAAAGATCTCAACACCTTCTACTCTTGCTCTCCTAGCAGTCCCAGATTCATCTTCAACAACTAATTGCATTGCTTCAATTATAGGTTCGAAGAATACGGGTGCAATACTTGTCTGAAGCAGGTCGTCTTCACCTTCAGGTTTTCCTCTTCCTCCGACATCCCTCACGGCATGAGGTTCACGGTAAGTTCCGTGATTAGCAATAATGGCAGCAAGGTTTGCCATCTGAAGTGGAGTTGTCAACAGCTCACCTTCACCAATAGAAATAGAGTAGATGGTAGAATATCCCCAATGTTGTTTTCCGTAGATGGCATCGTAGTACTCTGAGTTGGGTATTTGGCCTTTACGAGTACCAGAAAGGTTACCTCCTAGATCAGTACCAAACCCAAAATCTTTTATCCTCCTATGCCAATTATCCAATCCTATAGAAGCATCGATCAATTGGTTTTCATTTTTACCTCTTACAACAACTCTTCTCATAACTTCTCTGAAGTAAGGATTGCACGAGTGAGTAATTGCTTCAGTTAAATTGTCAGAAGTGTGAGCCCCGTGACACCCAATTATTTCTCGGTTACAATCAATTACTGTTTGAGGGGAAATGACTCCTTCGTCAAGAGCTATGAGGCCTTGGAGCATTTTAAATATTGAGCCAGGTCTGTAAGTTCCTCTAAGAGCTCTGTTGTAAAGAGGTTTGTGAGGATGGGTCCTAAGGCTGTCGTAAACTTCACCTCGGCGAGAACCGGTAAGAGCATCTGCATCGTAGAAAGGCGAAGAAACAATAGCTAAGATTTCTCCAGTGCTAGGCTCAATTGCAACAACACTACCTCTTTTTCCCCTCATCAATTCTTCAGCAAAAGATTGAAGCTTTAAATCAAGAGTAAGTGTAATGTCGCTTCCTGATAGTGGCATTGTGTCAAGATCGGTTAATGTTTCACGTTTGTTGTTTCTTACGTCAACAATGTGATACCTAGCACCAGGCACTCCTCGAAGTTCATTCTCATACCTAGCTTCTAATCCAGATTTACCCTTGTAATCTCCTAAGCTGTAAAATTTATCAGCATTCAAGTCTGATTTATCAGCCTCTCGATACTCTCCAATCAAGTGCCCAGCAACTCCAGCAATATTTGATCGAATAGACCTCGTTTTAGCTTTAATTCCAGGGTACTTGTGAAGCTCAGTTGAGATCTTTACATATTCCTTGTAGTTGAGTTGTTTGATAAGAACAGATGCAACATATCTAGAATAGTTTGATGCTTTATCGATCTCTTCAACAAGCTTATCAAAATTCCAACCAATCAATTTTGCAAGACCCGCAGTATCTAAGTTAACTGCTTTCCTTGGCGTGATTAGAAGATCGTATGAAGCAATATTTGTTACGAGAAGAGCACCGTTTCTGTCGAGGAATTGCCCCCTAATCGGGTCAAGTCTTTCCCTGTCTTCTGTTAATCTTCCTGCGTAGTTAGACCACTCTGAGCTTATTATTTGAAGGTGAAATAGTTTGCCTATAAAGATGCATGCAATAACTATAATTATGCCACTGAATACTAAAGATCTTTTCTTTAGATTGGAATTTATCATGACCAAGGGTATGCGCTAACTTTTGACTTTTTGGATTTTCTCTTAAGCCCAAACAATCCCTGACCTATCAAAATTAAAATCAGATTCAATACCCCCGACAGTATACCCTTCCACAGTGCAGAAGGCAATAGCCCCAACCTTCCACCTTCGATGGCGAAAATTGTAAATGAGTATATAGATACAATTAGGAAACTGTAACTCAAGAATCTCCACCAGCCATCTTTTAGCGAACAAATGATATGTCCTTTTACGAATCCATCTCTCGGAGAAATTATTGAACTTATATGAGGCAGAAGCAATCCCATGAACGTGCCAGTAGCCATATGAAGCCCGCCTGAAAGAAGAATTAAATCGATAATAAACCCAGTAAAAGCACCCACAAACAGATATGAAGTTTTATGCCATCCAATAGGCAAGAGAACTAATCCATAAAGATGGAAGAATATCATAGCTTTTCCGTTAGCAAAAACACCAAATCTAAATATCAAAATCTGAAGTACGATTGTAAGTAGAAGAACTCCTATGGCTTTGATTACATTATTCATCTAGCAGAATTCATTAGTGAATCAGATTTAGAAGCACTCTTATCAGTCAGGAATTCAACAAAGCGAATACTGCTGTAATCGGCACCAAGCTCCACAATGACTGTCTTAAAGTCATCAGCCTCAGTAACTGTAACTTTCTTCACTTCTCCTACTAAAACATCAGCAGGGAATACTCCTTGAAAGCCTGTCGTATATACCTCATCACCCGGTAACACCAGGGACGATTTATTGATATCAACTACCTGAGCAATTTTTAACCCGTCTTCATTCCACACAAGCCTCCCCACGGCTCCATCATTCCCAATCCTCACACTCCATTCAATATTCCTATGAATAATTGGGAACACTAACGCTTCATGATCAGTCACCTCAATTACCTTTCCTGCAAGATGTCCATTATCAAGCATCCCTGATCCTTCACGTATACCATCAACCTCCCCACGGTTTGCCACCAGCAAATTATCCTTGTAGCTCGTAGACATCCTTATAATCTCAGCTGGTACTGACTTCCAAACCCCAGTGTCGAGATTAGCCATAGTAGAATTATGTTCAAGAGGGACTCTCATTTTTATTCTATACAATTGAGTTCTGAGCCAAGCATTTTCAGAATTGAGTGCTTTGTTTTGCTCTTGAACATGGTAGTAGGTCTCTATTTGGCCTACAAAATCAGTCCAACTATTCGAACACTTAATGCCCACAGAAGACGCCCTACTTCCGTGCATACTGTGAGTAGAAACAAGCCAATTGAAAGCAATAATCTCAAGGGCGCAAAATAGCACCAAACGGTGATTCTTGATTATGAGATTAGATAGGTTTCGCAACTTATTCGCTCATTAAGAACGGAAACCTATCTATGTTTTTCAAAGCAATAGCAGTCCCTTTCGCAACTGCATGAAGTGGGTCGTCCGCAATGTGTACAGGAAGTTTAGTTCTTGCAGAGATTCTCTTGTCAAGACCTCTAAGAAGAGCACCGCCACCAGCTAAGTATATGCCTGTTCTGAAAATGTCCGCTGAAAGTTCAGGAGGAGTTTGGTTCAGGGCAGTGTGAATTGAATCTTCGATCTTGCTAATGCTCTTGTCTAGAGCTTGAGCAATCTCAGAGTAGCTAACGATGATTTCTTTTGGGTGACCAGTTAGAAGATCTCGACCTAGAACAGAGTAATCCTCAGGTGGATTATCAAGCTTAGTCATAGCAGCCCCCACATTGATTTTTACATTTTCAGCAGTACGCTCACCGATTAGCATGTTGTGCTGGCGGCGCATGTAGTCTATTATGTCGCGAGTGAACTCATCACCGGCAATACGTATGTTTGTGTCAGTAACAATTCCTCCAAGAGCAATTACGGCAATCTCAGAAGTTCCACCTCCTATGTCAACAATCATGTTGCCCATTGGCTCCTCCACGTCGATTCCAATTCCAATTGCAGCTGCCATAGGCTCGTGGATTAGATAAACTTCTTTACCACCAGCGTGCTCAGCACTATCCTTAACGGCTCGCTTCTCAACATCGGTAATACCTGACGGGATACAGATTACCATTCTGTGAGAAGGAGTGAACCAAGCTTTTTTATTCTCGTTGATCATAGAGATCATCCCCTTGATCATCTGTTCAGCAGATTCGAAATCCGCAATTACTCCGTCGCGAAGAGGTCTGATCGTTTCGATGTTCTTATGGGTCTTACCCTGCATCTGTTGGGCTAGTCTACCAATTGCAACTGCTTTGCCAGTTTTAATGTCCTTAGCTACAATTGACGGTTGATCAACTACTACTTTATCCTGGTAGTAAATGATTGTGTTTGCAGTGCCTAAATCAATGGCAATGTCTTGAACGAAGAAATTAAAAAGACCCATACTCAAATGTACATTTTCTGCTACTCAAACGGATAGCAGAAATGGTCAATTTGCCCAGAAGTTGATAAGTTGTAAGAATAGTTGAAAACGCAGTGTTCAGCTGTCGATACGTTGTTAATTATTCCATTAGTGACGGAAGTGCCTAACTCCAGTTGTGTACATAGCTAAACCTAGATTGTTACACGCTTCAATTGACTTAATATCGTTGATAGACCCGCCTGGTTGAATGACGTGCTTTATACCAGCCTCAGAAGCTAGAGTTACGCAGTCAGGGAATGGGAAGAAAGCGTCAGATGCCATTACCGCACCCTCCAAGCTTAGGCCCAAGTTATTTGCTTTTTCTATAGCTTGTTTTAGAGCATCAACTCTTGATGTTTGGCCTGTGCCAGAAGCAAGCAATTGATTGTTCTTAGCAAAAACGATAGTATTAGATTTCGTGTGCTTAGCAATCTTCATCGCGAATAACATATCCAAGATAGATCCTTCATCAGAAGTAGTATTAGTAACGCATGTTAGATCAGAAGGCTCCTCAATAGCCAAATCCATATTCTGAACTAGGAAACCGTTAAGTGCAGTTCTTACAGATGAAGTTGGTAGAGGCGTGTTTTGGCGTTCGAGAAGAATTCTGTTTTTCTTCTCCTTCAATAGTTCAAAAGCATCATCGTCAAATGATGGTGCAATAACTACTTCGCAGAAAAGCGTGTGGATCAATTCAGCTGTAGCAATATCAATTGAACGGTTGGCAATTAGAACCCCACCAAAGGCGCTGATTGGATCTCCCTCTAGAGCAGATGCGTATGCTTCAGCTAGTGTTTTTCTAGAAGCAACACCGCAAGCGTTGTTGTGCTTGAGAATTGCGAAAGTCGGATCGCAGTCCGTAAACTCCTCCATGACATCAACGGCAGCGTTAACGTCTAGTAGGTTGTTGTATGAAAGCTCCTTTCCGTGAAGTTGCTTAAGGATATCATCTAAGTTACCAAAGAAGCGTCCCTCTTGGTGCGGGTTCTCACCATAACGGAGCGATTTAACAATAGGAACACTCAAGTTCAAGCTATCAAGTGGATTTACGCCTTCAAGCGTACCCTCTAGATACTTATTGATCATTGTATCGTAGTGCGAGCTTGTTCGGAATGCACGAGTAGCAAGCTGAGTTCGCTCTTTGAGAGTAGTCTCACCGTCGTTATTCTTAAGAATGTCTAATAGTGTTGAATAATCGCCTATTGAAGGGATGATAACTACGTCCTTATGATTCTTGGCCGCACCTCTGATTAATGCGATACCGCCGATATCAATTTTCTCGATGATTGCAGACTTACCAGCTCCGCTAGCAACAGTTTTTTCAAAAGGGTAGAGGTCTACAACTACTAGGTCGATGTTTGGGATAGCGTATTGCTCCATTTGCTCTCTATCACCTTCGTGGTCAAGACGGTTGAGAATCCCGCCAAAAACTTTAGGGTGAAGAGTCTTCACTCTCCCCCCAAGGATTGATGGGTAATCTGTCAGACGTTCAACAGGGATAACAATTCCTCCTAGATCTTCGATTGTTTTCTGCGTACCTCCAGTGGAGTAAATAGTAACGCCTAAACGCTTAAGCTCTTCAACGACAGGAGCTAGTCCGTCTTTATTGAAAACTGAAATAAGTGCTGAGTTGATTTTGCGTGGCTCTGACATGAGAAAAAATAGACAATTAATGAGGGCTCAAAGTTAGCTAAAGCTGTAGCTTTGATGACATAATGTGGCTGCGATTATTCATAGAAAGTTTAGCCTTTGCCTGGAGCGCAATTGTTGTGAATAAACTCAGGACTTTCTTGTCGCTTCTAGGCGTGATGGTGGGGATTTTTGTGATAAGTGCTGTTTTCGCGGTTGTAGACTCCATGGAAGACAACCTTCTCGAGTCATTTGACATGCTTGATGACGATGTGATTTTCATTCAGAAATGGCCTTGGACTTTTGAGGAAGATTATCCTTGGTGGAAGTATATTCAGAGACGCGAGCCATCGATGAAAGATTACAAAGAACTTGAATCTAGGCTTACCATGGCATCAGCGGTTGCATTCCAAATGAAGGGGATGTATGACCTTGAAGCAGGAGAGAATATGCTGCCTAACGTCCCACTCGCAGCGGTTACTTATAACTACAATGAAGTTATAAGCCTCAATCTGGGATTAGGTAGGTTTTTTAACAGTTCTGAAAGCGCTTCTGGTGCTCCTGTTGCGGTAATCGGAAGTGATGTTGCATTGAATTTGTTTGGTGCTGAAGAAGCTGTAGGACATAAATTAAAGGTGAAAGGAGTGAAGCTTGAAGTAATTGGTGTCCTAAAGAAGGAGGGAGCATCCATTGTATCAGGAGGGATGGATGAATTTGTAATGGTGCCAGCTGTTCTAGGACCCAAGTTTTTCGATAGGCACAATTCTGAGGGAAATGTAATTCTAGTT
>MDSV01218855.1_pt1 | contig 13168 bp, 12 predicted proteins | sample 810851 | NCBI WGS metagenome assembly MDSV01 (sample SAMN05326640, study PRJNA326480) | marine metagenome | isolation source: seawater | place: Atlantic Ocean: North East | collected 2012 | reverse complement strand
TAGCTAAATTAATATCAGTCTCAGTAACCATTCCAATATCAGCCAAAATAATTTTTGGTTTTACCTCGTCATGTTTAATCTGATTTATTGCATTTTTAATTGCTTCTGAAGAACCATGAACATCTGATTTAATAATCAAGTTTAATTCATCAGCTGCTTTATCAGAAAATGCAGATTCTTGGGTTGCAAAAGTTAATGGATTTTTACCTTCTTTTTTTTCTTGAGCTCTATTTTCACTCAGAGATTTTGCATCTTTCTCTGTATCAAGTACAATAAAATCATCTCCTGCTTTTGCAGCACCATTTATGCCTAATATTTCAATTGGTGTTGATGGAGTAGCAAATTCATTATTTTTTCCTTTATCATCAATTATAGCTCTTATCTTACCCCATTTAAGACCACTGACAAAAAAATCTCCTTTTTTCAAAGTTCCAGATGTAATTATAATTGTTGCTACAGGTCCTCTACCTGTGTCTATCTTAGACTCTAATACAACTCCCGTTGCTTTAGAGTCAAAATCTGTTTTTAAATCTAGAATTTCAGCCTGAAGCACAATTGCTTCCACAAGTTTATCTAAATTCTTTTTCGTTTTTGCCGAAATTTCTACCATTAAAGTATCACCAGATAAATCTTCAGCTATTAGTTCATGCTCCAAAAGTTGATTTTTAATTTTTTTTGGATCTGCTTCTGGTAAGTCACATTTATTAATAGCAACCACAATTGGCACTTTAGCTGCTTTAGCATGTTTAATTGACTCTATCGTTTGAGGTTTAACACCATCATCAGCAGCTACAACTAATACTACTATATCTGTTAGTTTTGATCCTCGAGCTCTCATCTCTGTGAATGCGGCATGTCCTGGTGTATCTATAAAGGTCAATTTATTTGATTGGTTTTCAATTTGATAAGCTCCAATATGCTGTGTGATACCACCAAATTCTCCTGAAACTACATTTGCACTTCTCAAGACATCTAAAACAGAAGTTTTTCCGTGATCTACATGTCCCATTACAGTAACTATTGGTGGTCTATTTTTTAAATTTTCAGATCTAGACTCTTTAATTTTTTGAATTATTTCCTCGGCTTTTTCCTCTCGGATTGGATTATGCCCAAACTCTTTTACTATGTATTCTGCTGTATCTGCTGCAAGAGTTTGATTAATTGTTACTGTTACACCCATACCAAATAAAAATTTAACAACATTACTAGATTGTTCTGCCATTTTATTAGCTAATTCCCTAACTGTAATTGCTTCAGGAATATTGATATCTCTTTTTACTGTTTTTAAATTTTCTTTATTCTCGTCTTTATTAGAATTTTTAAGTTCTTTTTGCCTAGCTCTTTTGACTGATGCTAAACTTCTTTGTCGAGTTTCTATTTCATCACTTAAGGCTCTAGAAACAGTAAGTTTAAGCTCTCTTTTTTTAGTTCCTGATTTTGTTTTTTTTTCTTTACTTTCTGCATCTCCTTTTAATCTTTTTGTTGCTCTCTGTTCAGCAAGTTTACGCCTTTCAAAATCACTTGTGCTTGTTGCTGTCTTAGGAGTAAAGTTTTGTTTAAAAGAAGAGCTTCTGTTGAAATTTGCAGTCGAGGAACGTGATCCAGAGGGTTTGTTAAAGCCACTTTTCGTGTTGGTTTTACCAACTTTTTTTTCGATTACAACAGTGTTCTTCCTTTGGGTTTTTGATGTATCAAATTTTTTAAATGATTTTTTTGAACTTCCTGAAATAGTGAGTTTTGTTTTTTTGTTGTCCATTAATCATCCTTCAATCTTTATAAACTATATTTCTAGCTGACATAATTAATTCATCTGCCTCAATTTTAGACAAGGCAAAATCCTCAAGATACCCTTGTATCTTTACTTTTTCTCCTTTAATTACGTCAAAACCACCTGTTAACTCGTCTGATGCTAAATCAGCAAAATCTTCTAAATTTAAAATTTTTTGTTCCCCCAAAGTTACAAGCATCCCTGGTGTTAAACCTTTTAAATTTATTAAAGCATCAGTTAATCCCAAATCCTTAATTCTTTTAGATATATCTTCTTGATCTTTTTGATAAAATTCTCTTGCTCTTTCAATTAAAGCTTTAGCTGTGTCTTCCTCAATTCCTTCAATCTTAGAAAGACTCTCAGCTGAGCTGTCTTTTATATCATCTATAGTCGAAAATCCCTCAGCAACTAGCAACTGACCCAGTGTTTCATCTAGCTCTAAATTTTTCACTAAATTTTCAGTCTTTTCTTTAAATTCAACTTGTCTTCTCTCGGAGTCCTCTTGATCAGTCATTATATTAATTTCATAATTTATGAGCTTTGTAGCTAATCTCACATTTTGACCTCTTCTTCCAATAGCTTTACTTAAATTTTCCTCTGATAAAATCACATCAAGTTTTTTTCTCTCAGTATCAACATTTACTCTTTGTACTTCAGCTGGTGATAAAGAATTAGACACTAAAATAGCAGGATCTTCTGACCAATTTACTATATCTATTTTCTCCCCTTGTAATTCATTTACTACTGCTTGAACTCTTGATCCTCTCATACCAACGCAAGCACCCACTGGATCTAATGAAGTGTCAACTGCCTTGACACATATTTTGGCTCTACTTCCAGGATCTCTTGATGAAGATTTAATTTCTATTAATCCATCATATATTTCTGGAACTTCTTGAACAAATAGTTTTTCCATAAATTTTGGGTGAGCCCTTGATAAAAAAATTTGTTGACCCCTTGGTTCTCTTCTCACATCGTAACAATAAGCTTTTACTCTGTCTCCAGCTTTAATATTTTCTCTTGGTATAATTTCATTTTTTTGAATGATTGCTTCTGTTCTTCCTAAATCTACAATTACACTGCCAAATTCTAGTCGTTTAACTATGCCACTTAGAATTGTATCTTTTTTATCTATAAAATCATTATATTGTCTTTCTCTTTCAGCCTCTCTAACATTAAAACTTATAACTTGTTTTGCTGTTTGTGCAGCAATTCTTCCAAAATCAAATGACGGCAATGGCTCTAAAATTTCATCACCAATTTTTTTATCACTATTATTCTCATTTAAATTGATAGCATCTTTCAATTCTATTTCAGTATTTGAGTTTTCTAAATTTTCTACTATTATAAGTTTTCTGAATAATTCAATATCTCCACTTTCACGATTTATAATTACCTGAATTTCGTTTTCATGCCCAAATTTTGATTTCGCTGCTTTTGCAATTCCAGTTTCCATTGAGCTTATTATTAATTCTTTATCTATAGATTTCTCTAAAGCAACTGCTTCAGCAATTCTCAATAACTCTAATTTATCAGCTCTTTTATTTAGCATAATTTCATTTGTTCCAAAAAAAAATGGGCCAAAGCCCATTTTGATAATTCAACAATGTACCTGGAATATAGTAAAGTTTTTTAATTATTCAATAAAAACTATTTTAAAAAAACATTAGTTTTATCTGTTTTTTCCCATGAAAATGAACCATCTTTTTCAGGAACTCTTCCAAAATGACCATAGGCAGCAGTTTTTTCATATATAGGTTTGTTTAAATTTAACATTTCTCTGATGCCTCTAGGGCTAAGATCGAAATTTTCTTTTATTTTTTCAACTACAAAATTATTTTTATCTATATCATTATCAAAAAGGTCAACATAAATTGATAAAGGTTTTGAAACTCCTATTGCATAAGCTAGTTGTATTAAACATTTATCTGTTATTTTAGAAGCTACAATATTTTTTGCGATATACCTTGCTGCATAAGCAGCTGATCTATCTACTTTTGTAGGATCTTTGCCAGAAAAAGCTCCACCACCATGAGGTGCTGCGCCTCCATAAGTATCAACAATTATTTTTCTCCCTGTCAAACCACAGTCTCCATCAGGACCACCTATAACGAAATTTCCTGTTGGATTTACATAAAACTCCTCATCTTTAAAATTTTCCATAAAATTTTTTGGTATCGAGTTTACCATATATGGTCTTAATAATTCTCTTACCTGCTCTTGATTAACATCTGGGGAATGTTGGGAAGAAATTACCACTGATTTTATTTTAAATGGTTTACCATCTTTATATTCGAAAGTTACTTGGCTTTTAGAATCTGGTTCTATGTTTTTTAATTTTCCTAACTTTCTATCTTTAGCCATTGATTGTAAAATTTTATGTGAATAGTAAATTGGAGCTGGCATTAAATCATTTGTCTCATCACATGCATAACCAAACATTATTCCTTGATCACCAGCACCTTCATCTTTGTTGCCTGAGGAATCTACTCCCATTGCAATGTCGGTAGATTGAGAGTGCAAATGACATTCGATTTCTGTCGCTTCTTTCCAAGTGAAACCTTTCTGATCATACCCGATATCTTTTATACAATCTCTAACCTTAGTTATTAATTCATCTTTATTAATTTTCGGTCCACGTACTTCACCTGCCAAAACAACTTTATTTGTTGTTGTTAAAGTTTCACACGCAACTCTAGAAAAGGGATCACCAGCTAGGTAAGTATCAACCACCATATCAGAAATTCTGTCAGACACCTTATCTGGATGTCCTTCTGAAACAGATTCGCTTGTAAAAAGAAAATTTTTTAAATTACTCATTTTTGATCCTATTAAATGAAAAAACTAAAAAAATATACAACAAAATTATAATAAAAAATATTTTATTACCATATTGTGAAAAAATTGTTCTAACATTTTTTCTAGTTTCATAAAAATCAATAAAACCATCTTGCCCATAATCGATTTTTCCCTCAATTTCACCAATAGGATTAATTATAGCTGACATTCCATTGTTAGATGACCTTAGTACATATTTTCCACTTTCAATCGCTCTAAAGATACCGTGTATGAAATGTTGTTTGGGACCTATAGATTTTCCAAACCAACCATCTTCTGAAATATTAAAAATAAAATCAAAATTATCATCATTTGATAAATTTCCACTATAAATAATTTCATAACAAATAAGTGGTAAAAATTTAAATTGATTGAAATAATTATTTTCAATTATAATTATATTTCTTAGTTCACCATTCGTAAAAGATCCTAAATTATTTGTAATAACTTCTAACCCAATTTTATTTAATAAACTCTCAAATGGCAGAAACTCTCCGAATGGAACTAAATTTATTTTATTATAACTATTAATTAAGTTAAGATTGCTATCATAAGTTGAGAATGAATTATAATATTTAGTATCACTCTCCATTAATAACCTGCTGTTTATTCCAAGACCAATTAAATGATTTTCGTTAAAATTATCTGAAAATTTGTCTTTATATTTCTTAAATTGATCTTGATAAACATTAGGTATTATTCCTTCAGGCCATAAGAAAAATATTTTTTTATTTTGGTCAGGAGAGCTAATTTTTATTAACTTATCTATTACTTCCTCAGTATGACTATTTTCGTAAAATCTATCTAAGCTTATGTTCGATCCTACAATTCTAATTGTATAAGGATTTTTCATAATTTCTTTATTTAAAAAATTTTTTTTATACGTAGACCCATAAATTAAAAATAATATTGGAAGTAATAATAAAAAAATACAAACTCCAATTTCCTTATTTGATTTTCTCAAAATAAAAATTGCTGGTGCTGAAAAAAAAGTTATAACAATTAAATTTAATGAATATGTTCCTATAACAGATAATAGACTTATAAAATTTAAGTTTTTTGATAATCCATAAATTATTAAGTTCCAAGGAAAACCTGTTAGAATATTTCCTCTAACAAATTCGGTGATTCCAAATAACAAGGTAAATAAAAAAAATGCACTCAAAACATTTTTTAGGTTAAATAAATAAAAAATTAAAGTTGCCAGACCATAGAATAAAGCAATAAAAGATGGAATTAAAACTTGAGCTATTGGTATTAAAAAACTGAAATTAGAATTAAATGTTAAGGAAATAGTTATCCAATATAAATTTGTGAAGAAATAACCAAAACCAAACAGCCACCCACAATAGAAAAAAAATAACTTTTTAGATTTCTTATCCATTTTTTTAAATAAAAAAATGAAAAATAAGCTAAAAGTAAAAAAATTTATTAAAAAAAAGTTATATGGAGGAAGGCTCAAGGAGCTTAAAGCACCCAATAAAAATAATAACAGTGAATTAAATATTAAAGTTTTTTTCAATTTAACTTATGCACTTTTTAATTGATTTAAAAATTTTTTCTTCCTCTTTTAACATATTGACGTAGTTATTTTTTTTTACATGATCAAATCCCAATAAATGCAAAAACCCATGAATAAAAATTTTAGACACTTTCTCTTTAAATTGATAATGATTTAAATTTTTGGGTTTATTCATATGATTAAAACTAATTATCATATCTCCTAAATAAATTTCTTTTGCCCTCTTCAAATTTTCCTGAAACGGAAAAGAAAGAATGTCTGTATGTTTATTCTTATTTCTAAATTTTTTATTCAATTTTTTGATATTTTTGTTATTAGAAAGTAATAAAGTTAAATAAATTTTTTTTTTTCTAAATCTAAATTTTTTTGGAAAAAATTTACAAAGATTATTAAAAAAAAAATCTTTCTTTTTTATTTTTTTTCCCCAAGATATTTCTTCTGAAAGAACATTAACTTTGATCATTTTTGTTATATGCTTTCACAATTTTTGATACTAAGGGATGTCGAACAACATCAGAATGATCAAAATCTACAACTGAAATTTCATTTATGTGTGATAATATTTTTTTAGATTTATCCAAACCTGACATATTTTTATTTACTAAATCTATTTGTGAAGGATCTCCATTAACTACTATTTTTGAATTTTCACCTATCCTTGTAAGAAACATTTTAATTTGAGTGTCTGTAGCATTTTGTGCTTCATCTAATATTGCAAATGAGTTTTTTAATGTCCTTCCTCGCATGAAAGCAAGTGGTGCAATTTCGATATCTCCAATTTCTATCATTCTCTGTATTTTTTCAAAATGAAATAAATCGTAAAGAGAATCATATAATGGTCTTAGGTAAGGATCAACTTTCTCCTTCATATCTCCAGGTAAAAATCCTAATCTCTCTCCTGCTTCTACAGCTGGTCTTGATAGTATAATTCTCTCTATCTTTTTTTCTAATAACATAGTCAATCCAATCGCTACAGCTAAAAAAGTTTTCCCAGTTCCAGCTGGTCCTGCAGAAATAATTATTTCTCTCTGTCTCAATGCCCTAACATATTCTTTTTGTTTTTCTGATCTTGGTATTATAGATTTTTTTGGTGTTTTAATAATATCTGTTACATTTGTATTTTTTACTTTTTCATTAATCATAAATTGATCTATAGATGATAGAATATCTTTATGCTCTATATTTCCATTAATTTTAAATTGATTTGCTAAAAATTGTATAGCATTTTTTAAAATCTCATTTTTTTCAGAAGATGATTTTATCAAAATTGAATTGCCTCTGGAGTATAAGCTCGCTCCAGTAACTTTTTCTAATTCCTTTAAATTTTTGTTAAATTCCCCAACAACACCCATTAACAAATCGTTGTCCTGAAAAATTACACTTAAAGAGCTGTTTTCTGAATAAACAAATTTAAGAGCTGATTGAATTTCTTTTTTAATTGAATTATTCAAAATTTAAGCCACTTTTTGTTCTTCATTATTCAAACTTTCACCAAATAGCGTATTACGGTTACTTTGTTTAATTTTAACTTTTATTATATCTCCCACGTTTCTATCAATACCATCAAATATAACCGATGTCATGTGTTCAGATCTACCAAAAAATTTTCTGCCTTTCTTAGTTTTATTCTCAACCAGAACTGTAATTTCTTTGTTTTCAAGAGATTTATTTTTTTTAACTTGATTTTCAAATAATTGACTTTGAATTATCTCCAATCTTTTATTTTTTATTTCCCTATCTATAGATTTGAGACTTGATGCTACTGTTCCAGGCCTAGGACTAAATATAAATGAAAAAGAATTTATAAACTTTATATTCTTTATTAAATCAAGTGTTGCATTAAAATCATCCTCTTCTTCACCTGGATAACCAATAATAAAATCACTAGAAAATTCTATAGAAGAGTTAATCTTTTTTAATTTTTCAAATGTTTTGATGTAATCACTGACTAAATGTTTGCGGTTCATAAGTTTTAAAACCTTATTGGAACCACTTTGAATTGGTAAATGTACTAATGGCATCAATTTTTTTGAATTAGCATACAACTCGATTAAATCATCAGTCATATCTTTGGGGTGAGAAGTTGTGTACCTTATTCTTTTAATTTCAGGAATTTTTTCAATTTTAAGGATCAAATCTGAAAGTCTATTGTTGTTTTGTTGATAAGCATTAACATTTTGACCTAATAATATTAATTCACGGGCACCATTTTGAGTTAAAACTTTAGCTTCATTTATAATCTCTTCAAATGGTCTGGAATACTCTGGGCCTCGAGTATAAGGAACCACACAAAAATGACAAAACTTATCACAACCTTCCTGAATTGTTAGAAAAGAAGATACCTTACTTGAGCTGTTTTTTATTTTTTTTAGATAATCAAATTTTGCTTCTGCATCAAAATCTGTTTCTTCGAGTCTTTTTTGTTTATCTAAAAATTCTTCAATTTTTTCATTTATTTTATGATAAGCTTGAGGGCCAATCACTAAATCGATGTAAGGTTCTCTTTTTAGCATTTCGTTATTTTCTGCTTGGGCAACACAACCTGCAACAATAACAAAAGGCTTTTTTTTTAATCTAAAACTCTTTTTTACTCTTCCAATTTCATGATAGACTTTTTCTTTTGCTTTATCTCTTATATGACATGTATTAAGCAAGTAGCAGTGGGCATCCAAAAAATTTTCTGTTTTTTGAAAACCAATCTTTTGCACTGTATCAAATATTCTATTAGAGTCATATTCGTTCATCTGACATCCAAATGTTTTAATAAAAATTTTTCGTGTCATTTTTTTGGAGTTACTTTTACACCATATAATTCTAATTTGTGATCTACTAACTTATATCCATATTTTTCAGCAACTTTTTTTTGTAGTTTTTCAATTTCCTCATCAACGAATTCAATTATTTCCCCAGATTTTACATCTATTAGATGATCGTGATGACCCTCATTAAGCTCTTCATATCTTGCTTTACCACCTTTGAATTCATGTTTCGTTAAAATACCCGACTCCTCAAAAAGTTTAACGGTTCTATAAACAGTTGCTATACTTATTTTAGAATCTATCTTTGAAGCTCTTTCATATAGCTCATCTACATCAGGATGATCTGTTGACTCGGACATTATTTTAGCAATAATTCGCCTTTGATCCGTTAGTTTTACCCCTTTGGCTAAACATTTTTGTTCTATTGTTTCTGACATATTTTATTTTAACTCTAATAAATTGGTTTAATCAAATTTTTTTTTATATTAAATTTAACACATAGATCAGGGATATTCTCATAATTTATATCATTTTGATTTTCAAAATCACTAAAACTGAAGCAATAATAATCAATTTTTTTAGCTAAAAAAATAGCTTTTACTATTGCTATAGAGTTTCTTATACCCGCGAAACTTCCAGGACCTCTATTTATGTATATTTGTGAGATATCTTCTAAATTTATTTTTTGAATTTTCAAAAATTCACTTATTAAGATCATCAATTTCTCATAATTAAATTTACTATTTGAATGACTGATATTATAAGTATTTTTATTATCAATGAGCATTAAAAAAATTTTTTCATTAGCGGCATCAATTATAAGTTTTTTCATTTTTCAGCTATTTTTATCAATTAATTCTAATGGAGAAGAAAATAATATCAAATATTATTCAAAAGATAATGGAATTTTGTCTCTCATGTATCATCGTTTTAACGAAAATAAATACCCAAGCACAAATATAAAAATGGAGATATTTGAACAACAAATGAAAATTATCAAAGAATTAGGTTATGAATTTTATAATCCTGACTTATTTATAAACAACTTTGATTTAAGAAAAGAAGAAAAAAAAATATTAATAACCGTAGATGATGGATTTAAATCATTTTATTCTGAAGCTTGGCCATATCTAAAAAGAAATAAAATTCCATTTATACTTTTTGTATCTACTGAACCTGTAGGAAAAAGAGGATATATGACTTGGGAAGAAATTAAAGAAATAGAAAAATCTGAATTTGGATTTATAGGTCATCATTCCCACTCCCATGAATATTTAATTGATATGACTCATTCAGAATTTATACGTGACATTGAAATATCAACAAAAATTTTTAAAGAGAAATTAGGATATGTTCCACCAATATTTTCTTATCCATTTGGTGAATATTCACTTTTTATAAAAAACTATATTAAGAAAAATTTTAAATTTGCCTTTGGTCAACATTCCGGTGTAATAGATCTTAATAAAGATAAATATGAATTACCAAGATTTCCAATTAATGAAAAATATGGAGAACTGAATAGATTTAAATCATTAATTAATTATTTACCATTAGAATATAAGTCTTTAAATCCTCAGGAAAAAAAGATAACTAAAAATAATAATCCTCCTAAATTGTCAATTGAGTTTTTTGAAGAACAAAAAAATTTAAAGAACATTATTTGTTATTCTAACGATGGGGGTAATTGGAAAAAACCTAAACTAAACCTCGATAAAAATATTTTGAATATTTATTTCGAAGAAGCTTTTTTGCCAAGGAGAGGTAGAGTCAATTGTTCTTTAAATGATGATGGAAAATGGAGATGGTTTGGAACACAATTTGTTGTTAAAGCAAACTAAATTAAACTCTCAAGTTTTTTACTAGATGGAAGTAATTTTGCATCATCAAAATCTTTTAAATTATTTTGTTTAATAATTTGTTGTAGTATATCCACATATTGTTTTCCTGTTTCTGCATACTTATCAAGATGCTCAGAAAGTATAATACTGTCTAACGAAATATTTTTTTCCCTTAACTCAGCTCTTGCTTTTCTAAATTCTGCGTAAGATTTGTGAGTATTTAAATTTCTATGATAAGCCCTTACTGATGCTTGTAAAACATTAAATTTCATTACTTTATGACCCATATTTTTTTCAGACTCTTTTGGCTTCAGTCCTTCACCAGACCATGTCCACTGACCAAATAGAGCATTTCCATCTAAAGCAAAACGTGAAGTGCCCCATCCTGTTTCTTTTGCAGCTTGAGCTATAGCTAAAGATGTTGGTATCTCGTCCATTCTAATTTTTAGAGTAGTAATATCTTTTGAAACAACTCCGTACTGCTTATATTTTTTACTTAGCCACTTTTTCTCTAAATCGCTATTATTGCTTTTTTTTATAATGCTAAATAATTTTAATCTATCAAGCTTTATATTATTATTTTCTTGTAAGATTAGGGGTAAAACAATTTGAATAAAAAGATCTTTTCGTTTTTTTGTATTATTAATCATCTTAATTTCTTTTGGAAGCCATGTTAGTGCAACGGGTCTAACTAATTTATTCTTTCTAATATCTTCAAGATTATAATTTGTATCTTTAAATAGCTGTTGAATTGTTGATGCGCTTAATCTAACAGTGTCTGTTTCAAGGTCATTTAATCTCAAAATATCTGATAATAAATCTTTTTCATTAATCTTTTCATCGTTAGAGTCCGGAAGTTTCTGACCATTCAATTCATAAGTCAAAATTTTTCTAGAATTATTTTTAAATTCTCCTGAAATAAAAATTTTTTCACTTGTAAAAGTTGATATTACAGGTGCAAAATAAAAAAATATAATTACAAAGATAGAAGATATAATTGTTCTTCCAATTGTTCCTAAAACGTAAGGGCTTAATAGATATAAGTTTTCTACAGTCTTCTTCTTTCTATTTATACTTTTGAACTTTATCTTAGCTAAGTTTTTAAAACTTAATTTCTTTAAATTTTTAAAATTTAGTTCATCCATTATTGAACTGCTTCCACCTCTTTTACCTCAGGCAAGTAATGTTTTAATAAATTTTGAACTCCCTGCTTTAATGTCATAGTTGAACTCGGACATCCTGAACAACTGCCTTGTAACTGAACCTTAACAACACCGTCTTTGAATTCTTTAAATTTGATATCTCCACCGTCCCTTGCGACCGCAGGTCTAATTTTTTCCTCCAAAATTTTTACTATTTTCTTTTCAATCTCGTCTAAATTATCATTTTCATCTTTTTTATTTTTATCGATTACAAACTCTTTTCCACTCAAATAATAATCATTTATCAACGAAATCACGATATGTTTTATTTCTTCCCATTTAAAATCATCATTTTTATTTATTGAAATAAAATCTTCACCCAAAAAAACTCCTTCGACTCCATTTATAGATAGTAAATTTCTAATTAACTCATTTTGAGTATCATCCTTATTTGTAATTTCATATGAGCCATTATTAGACACCCTTTTACCAGGTAAGAATTTTAGAGAATTAGGATTTGGAGTTACTTCAGTTTGAATAAACATAGATTATATATAATAAATATTTTTAAAAATTAAACTTGATAATAAATTTTCTTTAAAAACCCACAATTTCTTTAATCCTTTTAACCTTTTTTTGTGCAAAAAAATTAGCTTTTTCAACTCCTTCTAGAAGAATTTGATCTAAATATGACTGATCACCTAATAATTTTTTTATCTCAATCGAAATAGGTTCAATTTTATCTATTAATAACTCTGACAGATTTTCTTTAAATTCTGAAAAATTTTTATCAGCAAATTTGTCTAGACATTTTTCTAAAGTGGAATTTGATAAACTTGCATAAATTCCTAAAAGGTTTTTTGCTTCTAGCCTTTTGTTAAGTTCTTCAACTTTTTTTGGTATCGGCAAAGAATCAGTTTTTGCTTTTTTTATTTTATTTAATATTTTATCTTTTTCGTCAGCCAAATTTATTCTACTTAAATCTGATGTTTCAGATTTGCTCATTTTTTTCGAACCGTCTTTTAGACTCATAATTCTTGAAAATTCTTTTTGTATTAAAGGTTCTGGAACTTTAAAAAAATCATCTATTCCAAAATCATTGTTAAACTTTTGGGCTATATCTCTACATAACTCAAGATGCTGTTTTTGATCGTCTCCCACAGGAACATGTGTAGCATCATACAACAATATATCAGCAGCCATTAAAACTGGGTAGGAAAATAATCCAATGCTTGCTTTTTCTTTATCTTTTCCAGCTTTTTCCTTAAACTGTGTCATCCTATTTAACCATCCCATTC
>MDSV01090693.1_pt1 | contig 13168 bp, 10 predicted proteins | sample 810851 | NCBI WGS metagenome assembly MDSV01 (sample SAMN05326640, study PRJNA326480) | marine metagenome | isolation source: seawater | place: Atlantic Ocean: North East | collected 2012 | reverse complement strand
TATAGCTCAGTTGGTTAGAGTAGATGACTCATAATCATTTGGTCCCTGGTTCGAGCCCAGGTGGGACCACCCTTAAAGCCCTTCATAATGAGGGGTTTTTTGTTTAGATAGATAAACAAAAAACTTACTTAAAAGGATAAAATTCTTGGCAACTATATGGCAATTGAAAAAACTTGATTATCAAGAAAGATTAATGCATATATCGAAACAGCCACCATAGCATAGAATGAGATTTTAGTAAATTTAATTTTAGAGAACATCCAAATTGGTACTGCAAAAATAAAATGAATAAATAGTATTATAAAAAAATTAAAAGAAAACTCTTCTCCAGGACTATAAAATCTGTCAAAATCCCCGCCAGAATCAATAGACATTTTTATAAAAGAATAAATGCAAGCAATAAAGATAATAAAACCCCATTCACCCAAAATACCCTTTAGTTTTTTCATTTACTTACAAATATAATTAGAAAAGATCGATTAACTGGTTTAATAACTTTATGGAAGATTTTAAAAAACCCTATCTTTGCTCTTCAAAATAAGATTTATATAATGAAAACAATATTAAAACTAATCGGAGCTCTTGCATTTGCAGGAATTCTTTATTTTGCTTATCAAATGGTGAGTCCTCAACAAAAATCAACTCTTAACTCGGAGAATAATCCCTTTTTCCAACAATGGAACACACCAACTCTTGATCCAGAGATTAACCCGTTTTTCCAAGAATGGAATGCGCCAAATGTCATACCCCCCTTTCTTGATATTAAGGATGAGCATTATATGCCAGCATATAAAAAAGGAATGGAAGAAAATTTAGAAGAAATAGATCAGATTGTAAATAATACTGAACCCCCAACTTTTGCAAACACCATTGAGGAGTTAGAAAGGTCTGGGAGCCTTCTTTCAAAAGTTGGCCGTGTGTTTTCTAATTTGGCTAGTTCTAATACCAACCCTAAGCTACAAGAGCTGCAGAGAGAGCTGAGCCCAATGCTTTCCGCTCACTATGACAAGATTACTCTTAACGAAGGCCTGTTTAACCGAATTGAGACTATATGGCAGGACAGAGAAAACAGGGGCCTTACAAATGAGCAGTACAAGTTGCTGGAGGACACTAGAAAGCAATTTGTAAGAAGCGGTGCGCTTATGAATGAAGAGCAAAAGCAACAAATCTCAAAAATCAATTCTGAAATTTCTGAACTTACCACACTGTTTGGCCAGAATCTTTTAGCTGAAACTAATGGTTTTGAACTTATTCTAAACAACTCTGATTTAGACGGGCTTTCAGAAGATGTAATAGCCGCAGCTTCTGATGCAGCTTTTCAAAAAATTGAAAAAGCTGAGTCAGATGAAGAAAAAGAAAAATATAAAGATAAATATGTTTTCACTCCTCACAGAAGTAGTATGTATCCTTTCTTAACAGAGTCTACACGCCGCGATCTAAGGGAGCAGCTATATAATTCTTACGTTATGCGTGGAGATAACGACAACCAAACAGACAACAAAAAGATCTCAGCGAAAATAGCTAAACTAAGAGCAGAAAGGGCAAAAATTATGGGCTATAAAACTCATGCTCATTTTGTTTTAGAGGAAAACATGCTAAAAACACCCGAGGAGGTATATGAGCTGCTGAATCAGCTTTGGAGCCCGGCCTTAGACCGAGCAAAATCTGAAATTGCAGACATGCAGGCTGTTGCAGATTCAGAAGGAAATAATTTTAAAATCGCGGCATGGGACTGGTGGCATTACTCTGAAAAAGTTCGTAAAGCAAAATATGATCTTGATGAATCTGCGATTAAACCATACCTTTCTTTAGACAATGTAATTCAAGGGGTTTTTAACACCACAAATAAATTGTGGGGACTAAACTTTACAGAGCTTTACGACGTTGACCTTTATCATCCTGATGCTAGGGTTTGGGAAATTACAGATAAAGATGGTAGTCATTTGGGCATTTTTATAGGCGACTACTTTACTAGATCTAATAAACGAGGGGGCGCGTGGATGAGCAGCTTCAAGGGCCAATCAAACTTAGACGGAAGAGAGCGCCCTGTTATTGTTAATGTTTGCAATTTTCCAGCACCTGTTGGAGATAATCCAGCACTTTTGAGTTTTGACAATGTAATTACTTTATTTCATGAATTTGGGCACGCCATGCATGGAACCTTAACAGATGTAACATATGGAAGTATGGCTGGAACTTCTGGTCCGAGAGACTTTATCGAGCTTCCTTCACAATTGCTTGAGCACTGGGCAAGCGAGCCAGAAGTGTTAAAATCTTTTGCCACCCACTATGAAACAGGAGAGCCAATCCCTGATGAATTAATTCAAAAGTTGCTGAATGCTGCCAAATTTAACCAAGGATTTGTTAACACAGAATATCTTGCGGCATCAATTTTGGACATGGATTGGCATACGCTTTCAGCAGACGAGCCGTTAAAAGATGCTAATAAATTTGAATCAGCATCCCTGAAAAGAATTGGCCTGTTAGACGAAATAGCCCCAAGATATCGAACCTCTTATTTTGCACATATATTTTCAGGAGGGTATTCATCAGGATATTATAGCTATGTTCACGCGGCCGTCCTTGATTCTGATGCATTTGAAGCTTTTAAAGAAGCAGAAGATGTGTTTGACCAAGACCTTTCAACAAAATTGAGATCAACTATATATTCTAAAGGATCGACAGAGGAAGCAATGGATCTATATGTTCAATTTCGCGGAAGAAAGGCTTCAATTGAACCACTTTTAAAAGTTAGAGGCTTAGACGGTTCAAACTAAGCGTAATGTTTGGTATTACTTTTAGGGAAATTTTATTTTATACACTGCTGTTTTCTAGTTTTAGTCTTCACTCTCATAATCCTGAAGACTTTGTAATTGCTGAAATAGAACGTGGACAGATGAATTTTGCAAATGAGGAAATAAAAGCGGAATATCAAGCGGCGCTTAAAAGACAGAGAATTCGTCGTTTATCTGCAATGCCTTTTTATAAAAAGTTTTACATATTTGTAAAAGCTGGATTCGAACACATTATTCCAGAAGGCCTTGACCATATATTATTTGTGTTGGGCTTGTTTTTTTCATGTATTACCCTAGGCTCTCTCTTATGGCAAGTCACAGCATTTACAGTCGCCCATAGCATTACACTAGTTTTAGCCGCCCAGGGTATTGTGCAGCTTCGCGGCGACATCGTTGAAGCTATAATTGCACTTTCTATTGTTTGGATTGCAGTCGAAAATTGTTTTTATAAAAAGGTGCATCGTTTAAGGTATTTAATTGTTTTTGCTTTTGGATTGTTACATGGCCTTGGTTTCGCGGCATTACTAACTCAATATGGTTTGCCAAAGGAAAATTTTATATCAATGCTTTTAGCATTTAACCTAGGAGTGGAGTTCGGACAGTTGGCTGTTTTGCTTATTGCGTTCTTTTTAATTAAAGTTGTTTTAAGAAAAAATTGGTATATAGATGAAATTAAAATTCCAGCCTCTACATTAATAGCAATTATTGGCCTGTTTTGGTTTGCTGAAAGGGTTCTTCAATTTTAAAAACAAACAAACGTGAAAGAAGCATATTATAAAGCAGCCTCCGTTTATAAAAGTATCTCTGTATTTGTAATGAGCCTAATGTATATTCTAATAGGTATCAAACACTTCACAGAACCTGATTTTTTTTTAAATATTGTGCCTCCTAAAATACCATTCAAGTTGTTTGCTGTTTACTTTACTGGTGCTTTGGAAATATTGGGGGGAGTCCTAATTTTAAGCAGAAAAAGCAGAAGAATAGGTGCATACGTTCTAATATGTTTATTAGTTGTTGTATTTCCTGCCAATATATACCTGTACTTGTTTGAAGCCCCTCAACAATTAATGGGTGTAAATGAAAATCAAGCCCTTATAAGAATGCCTTTTCAAATACCCTTGATACTTTTAGCCTATTGGCATTCAAGTGAAAACCACCCTAAATGGTTTAATTTAATTTGCTTGATAGCTTTTATACCAACAATAGCTTATTTTATTTTTATCTCAGCTTAATTATTGTATTTCGGGATACCAATAGTTATTCCTTGCATCTATATCTGGATATTCAAAATCGGGATCAATAACAACCTTTTTGAAAGCCTCACGGGTTTCAACTAAGAATTTCCACGAAACATTATTTTTCCAAATCTCTACAGGGAAGGTTTTTCTAATTTTGTTGTCGTTTAGTGTAGTAATTTCAATTGTTACTGGCATAGGAATTTCTCGCATATTTTTTATTGTAATTATAGCGCCATTCTCTGGGCGACCATCAACATATTCAATACTACTTATTGCCTGGTCCAAAGCCCAGTTGTTGTATATCCAAGACCTCCAGAACCAAGTTAAATCTTCTCCTGACACATCTTCAATTGTCCTAAAAAAATCATATGGAGACGGGTGCTTATATGCCCAACGATAAATGTATTCTTTGAAGGCATCGTCAAATCTTTTAGCCCCCAAAACATTGTCTCTTAACAACCACAAGAACATGGCAGTTTTTCTATATTGTAACCCCATATTGTCTTCGATTAAATTGTCTGGAGCTGTTATGGTAGGCTCTACTTTTTTAGAATTGAACCCGTATGTAAAAGCCATCATGTGTTGATTGGGTTTGCCGGGGTAATACTCCCCTTTGTTAAATTCTTTAGTGCTAATATCATTAACAAATGAATTAAAGCCCTCATCCATCCACCCATATAGTCGCTCATTTGACCCCACAATCATTGGAAACCAATTATGTCCAAACTCATGGTCTGTCACCCCCCAAAGATCATATCCGTATGATTTATAGCTGCAGAAAGAAACACCAGGATATTCCATCCCCCTAACATTTCCTGCCACATTAATTGCGGTTGGGTACGGATATTCAAACCATTTTTCAGAATAGTGCTCTACCGATGCCTTAGTATATTCTGTGGATCTTTCCCAGGCATTATCCCCATAACTTTCAATAGGATAAGCAGAGATAGCCATTGAGTTTTTACCACTAGGAAGATTAATTTTTGCCGCGTCAACTATAAAAGCTGAAGAAGAAGCCCAGGCCACATCTCTTGAGTTTTCCATTTTAAACCTCCATGTTATCATTTTTCTGCCACTTGGCCTAGAGCTTGGGTCATTAATTTCATCAGGCTTTCTAATCATTACAACCTCATTACTACTTTCAGCTTTTGTCCATCTATCCAGCTGGTCTAACGTATAAGTTTCTAGTGGATTTAAAAGTTCTCCAGAGCATACAACTATGTGATCTGCCGGACTAGTTATGTTTATATTAAAGTCGCCATACTCTAAATAAAACTCTCCCTGACCTGTGTAAGGAAGAGTGTTCCATGCATTTAAGTCATCATAAACACACATTCTTGGGTACCATTGAGCAACCGTGTAAACTTTACCATTATCAGTTCTCAATATGCCCATCCTGTCAGAGCCATAATCAGGCGATAAAAATGAGAAATCAATTTTTAATGAAGCTGTGCCCCCATTTCCTTTTAATGATTTAGGCAAAATAACCTTCATTCGGGTGCCATATATCTCATAGTCTATATCAGAAATTAACTTGTTTCTTCCTTTGCCTTCAATAATTTGAACAGCAGATATTTTAAACCCTCCATCCAAACTTTGGCCCTTTGAGCCATTTCGGCTTCCTCTGAGAGGAATAATAGCATTACCCCGTGAATTATCTTCAAATAAATTTTGATCCATTTGAAGCCATAAAAAGTCTAATTCGTCAGGGCTGTTGTTTGTATATTTTATTATTTCTTTCCCCATAATAATATCAGAAAGGGTGTCCAGCTCAACATCAATAATATAGTCTGCTCTATTTTGCCAATAGTTACTTCCTGGCCTTCCATTTGCCGATCTAGTTTCTGTTGAGCCATTGGGGTAAAATGCTGTTTCAAACGCCTTTACATAGTCATATGTTGACTTATTATTAGTTTGTGTAGTCACTTGGCTTATCGATAAAAAGAACGACAAGCCTGCAAAAAATAAATTTTTCATATTCTAATTTTAAAACAAACCCCCGCCTGTTTCAAGACGGGGGTTTATATTAACTAAAAACTTGATTTAGTCCAGCACAATTGGAGCACCGGCCTCCTCCAAGATTTTTCCTACTATAACAACTTTCTCAAAGTAGGCGTCCATTTCAGGCTTAACCCTGTTGAACATTTCTTTTGCAATATCAAAGCTTTGCATGTGAAGCTGTGTTGGGCCATAAGAGTTTGGATACCAACCGCCTCTAGCTGCGAAAAGCCTGTCAGAAATAGTTAAAAAATCCTTTTCACCGATTTCTCCTTTTGCCTTGCTCCCACTTACTTTTCTTTCAAGACTATTCATTGATTCGGTTAATTCGTAAAGCATATTGCTGGCTTTTGGAATATTTGTTTTGATTTGCATTAACATTTTTTGGTAAGCACCTACTCTAGCTTTTGATTTTTCAAATCTGTGTTGATATTTTGAAACAACAGACGAAAACTCTGCAAGACGAGCATAATATTCTTGATGCTTGTCTTTCATAGGGTTGGTCAATGTGCCTGATCTTATTTTTTCAACTTCAAGCTCAACAGGACCAGCAATTTCTGAAATAATCCCATCAACTCTTTTATTTAAAAATAAGTCATATTTTCCTGGTTCAACCTGGGTTGTAAGCCCTCCCCCTGAGCCCCTCCAGCTTCTCGAAGTTCTTGAGGTTGCCCTTATTGTTGTAGGAATGGAGCTGGTGAGATCCCAACTAACCCTAGAAACTCCTTTTTTCAGAGGCTCACTTAACTTTGAAACTATTTCGCCATTTTTATCCTTCACAACAAGGATTACCTGATTTTTTTGTTCGTACATTTCATCATCTAGTGCGTCCCAGCCAGGAAAAGGAATGTCAGAATCTTTTTTAGCTTTTTCAGATTTTTTCCTCTTGGATTTTATTGATACAGGTGCATCTTTAACATAATATGTTATATTAGCTCCATATTCTGGGTTGCTTGCATAGTAGGTTTGGCCTCCATCGCTACTAGTTCCCCCATACACAGGATTATATTGAAGGGCTTTTCTTGGCTCAAATATAACGCCCTCATTTTTAAATGTTTCTTCACTAAACTTTCTCAGTGCGCTGTAATCATCAAGCACATAAAAGCTTCTACCGAATGTAGCCAGAACAAGATCATTTTCTCTTTTTTGGATTGCCAAGTCCCTTACGGCAATAGTAGGAAGGCCGTTGGAAAACTTATGCCAATTTTCACCCTGGTCAAGACTAATGTAGACTCCATACTCAGTTCCCAAGAATAGAAGGTTTGGATTAACGTGGTCCTGAACAATTCTCCAAAGCAAAGTGCCATCTGGAATACCATTTGTTATTGAAACCCATTTCTTTCCTCCATTCGTTGTTTTAAACATATATGGCCTATAATCTCCAAACTTGTGATTGTCTAAGAGTACGTATGCGGTTTGAGCATCATGCAAGTCAGCTTTTATGTCATTAACAAAAGCAGTTTCTGGTGTTCCAGGAAGCCCATCAACAGACATTTTTGTCCAATTTTTACCCCCATCTTTTGTGTATTGAATAATTCCATCATCTGTTCCTGCATAAAGAATATTTTCATCAACCCTAGATTCAGATAAAGATGTTACCGTATTATAAGTTGACATTGCATAGACATCCCATGCATTATCAAAACTTTGAACCCTTCCCATTATTGGAAGAGACAGCCTTTCTTCATCTTTAGTAAGATCTCCGGAGACAGCAACCCAGCTATCACCTCTGTTTTCAGACCTCCAAACTCTTTGAGTTCCAAAGTATAGTCTTTTAGGGTCATGGTAGCTAACCAAGATAGGAGAGTCCCAATTAAATCTTTCATATGGCTCGTCAATTCCTTCATGAGGCCTAATACTTACAGCCTCACCATTAGTCATGTCAATTCTGTTAATATAACCTTGTTGAGATTGAGCGTAAATTATATCTGGGTTCCCAGGCTCTGTTGCAGGCTGATGACCATCACCACCCAAAACAACAAACCAGTGGGAATTTGAAATACCACTATATTCAAAAGTTCTTGATGGCCCACCTTGAGTATTATTATCCTGAGTACCCCCATAGATGTTATAGAAAGGTACGGCATCGTCTACAGCTAGCTTATAAAACTGAGTTAGCGGTAGATTTCCAACAAACTTCCAGCTAGCGGAATCGTCAAAAGACTCATATATTCCTCCATCTGTACCGATTAGCATGTAGTTTGGGTCGTTTGCTTTAAATGTTAACGAATGATTGTCAGAATGCTTTTTTCTTTCACTCATTGTATAAAAGTTTTTACCACCATCCTCCGACACCAATACTCTTACATTCATCAAATATATTTTGTCAAACACGTGGGGTGAAGCAACTAATTCTTGATAGTAATGCGGACCAGTCCCACCAGAAACAGTGTCTGACATTTTCTTCCAGCTTCCTCCACTATTATCAGACCTGTACACGGCGCCAGATCTTTTGTCAAGCTCCACGGCAGCATATAATACATTTGGCTGCATTGGAGAAATTGCAAGACCAATTTTGCCCTTACCTGATTTTGGAAGGCCTTTATCAATTTTAGACCAACTATCACCGCCATCTACACTTTTATATATAGAAGTTCCTGGGCCACCGCCAATAAGCGCGGCAACATTTCTGTGCCTCTGCCAGCTAGCAGCATACAATATGTTGGGGTTTGTTGGATCAATAACAAGGTCAGTAACACCTGTCCACTCGTTTATTTTCAATGTGTTATTCCATGTTTTTCCTCCATCATTCGACTTAAATAACCCTCTTTCACCACCAGAACTCCAAAGAGGACCTTGAGAAGCAACCCATAATATATTTGGATCATTTGGATGAATAATTATTTTTGAAATATGTTCAGATTTTTTTAAACCCATATCTTTCCACGACTTACCACCATCATTACTATGGTAAATTCCATGACCAATTCCAACATGTCTTCCTCCAACATTTTCACCTGTACCTAGCCAAATAGATGAATTATTGTGTGGGTCAATTGTAATGCATCCTGTTGAATAAAAAGGCATATTATCAGCCAAAGGAGCCCATGTCGTTCCTGAGTTTTCAGTTTTCCAAACACCACCAGAGCCTACAGCTACATACCATACATTTTCATTTTCTGGATCGATAGCTATGTCTGCAATTCTTCCAGACATAAATGCAGGACCAATGCTTCTAAATTCAAACGTATTAAGGGCGGTCTTGACAGTGCTTTCACTTTTTTTAGATCCCTTAGCATTCTGACCCAACACTGTATAGTGAGAAAATAGGATTGCCAAAGAAACAATTGTTAGTTTCAAATATTTCATATAAATAATAATTTTTTGTTGTCCACAACGTTTCATTATGATAATAAAACGGTTGGCTAAAATACAAAATTTTTTAAAAAATCTATCTTAACCTTACTGATATTCCAACATTGATAGTATTAAACTCCTGTGTGCTGTAGTCTAAAAAAGCTTTATGCAGGGAAGGTTAAAGGTTAGGCCAAAGTTTTTTCTGAAAAGAGAAAAGTGTAATCTTTAATAAGAACATATTTCATTTAATAAAAAGTTTTTTTGGAATTGATGGAAAGAGGCGCAGTGCGTTTTCGTAATAAACTTTTTTTAAAACATCATCCGGTAGGTTTAGCCCATACATTTTCCAAAAGGCATGTCTTTTTCTGAAATAGTTAAAGTATTCATCGTCAGATTCAAGAACCCTAAAGTAGGTATAAAACTCCTCTTTATTATAGGAGTCTTTTCCAAACAGGATTCTGTCCTGATACTTGATGAAAAACCTTCTTGCTGTTTTGGGCTGCCTGCCTAGTTCAGCTATAACTGCACCAAATTCAGTTACAACATTTGGAAACTCGTCAAGGTGTTTGCCAAGTCTTTCCAAATCATTACCCATCCAACCCAAATGAGCATTAATGAAAGTTGTATTTTTGTGGCGTCTAAAAACATTGTGCTGCTCTTCTATTATATCTTCAAAAGGAGGGATAAAGTCTGAATCTCCATAATACCTGTTCGGTTTTTCTTTAAGCTCGAACCACCTTTCATTTTGGTTGTCCTTTGGAAGCCAAAATTGAAACGGATCAGCTGAATGAATTAAAACAGGAATACCTAGCTCTCCGCAGACATCCCATATTGGGCCAATTCTTTCATCATCGACTCTGATCCTATTTCCATAAGAATCTTTATAGCGCAGCCCGAGAGACTTATAAATCTTAAGGCCAATGGCACCTTTTGCCACGGCATCACGAATTATCTGCACCTGGGTATTAGCATAATTTTCATCGTCTATAGATTCAAAATCAATATTTATGAAGAGACCAATTCTGCCTGGCTGATTTTGCTCGATATTTTCAATCGATTCATTGAAATATTGATTTTTTTCTTCTTGATTTCCAGACCCTGATCCGCTTAGATTTACGATGTAGCCCATATTTATTTCATTCATTTCTGAAACTAGATTATTTAAATTCATTTGAGGCATGTCCCATAAGTGACTATGAACGTCAATAAAAGTATATTTAGCTTTTGTTATCTCATCACCCTCAACCTTTAGAGAAGATGGAGGGTCATAATCTTCAAAACTCATGAAGTTATTTTTCTCATGTCCATAATTTTGCTTATCAAACAAACTGTTTTTATGCTGAATAGTGTCTATAGCAAAATATATGGCCAATGTAATAGCACCGATAAAAGCTAGGGTTTTTAGTAAATTTTTAAAACTAATCATTATTTTTTCATTATTGGTATAGAAATTCTTATTGTATCCCAGATTATCGTTAAGACTAAACTATTATCTAAATTTTCAAAGCCTATAGAAAGTTGTTCATAGGCATATTGTGTACTAAACTCCCTAGCATAAACAAATGTTTCTAAAACGTCTTTTGAATAGTCAGGCTCAAACCTTGCAAAATATCTGTCGCTTTCATGGTTTAGAACAACTTTCCACACCTCTTTTCCGGGCACTGTATAGAGGGTATATTTTCCAGCCTTTAGCTCTTTATCATTAAAAATTATATCAGATGATGTTTCAAATGTTGTGGCAGCGTTGGCGCCTGTTCTCCAATATTTGCCAAACGGTACTAATGCGCCACTACTTTCATCACCAAAAATTAATCTGTCATTTTTATATGGCCGACTGTAAACAACTTCAAAATCAGAAAAACCTGAACTATAATTAATGGTTGATTTAGGACTAACAGGAAAAAATATGTTGTAAGCAATATATACTCCAAGCGCTAGTATTATTGATCCAATTATAGCGCCTATTATTTTTAATTTCTTTTTCATTATAAAAATTTAGTTATTATCGTTTTTTAATTTATTGAACCTTGAAAGATACTTTCCAATCATATCAAACTCAATATTTACCACCCCTCCCTTTTTCAAGTTTTTAAATGAAGTGTTTTCATACGTGTAGGGAATTATAGTAACATTAAATTTATTTTTTTTTACATTAAATACAGTCAAACTTACCCCGTCTATACATATTGAGCCTTTTTCTATTAACAGACCTTCATTTGTTTTGTCAAATTCAAACTCAAATATCCAGCTTCCATCGTTAAGCTTTAAATCTGTACACATGGCAACTCCGTCCACATGGCCCTGAACCAAATGCCCGTCTAGTCTTTCACCTAATTTCATAGCCCTTTCTAAATTAATTGAGTCGCCAATATTGAAGTTTTTCATAGAAGATTTATCAAGTGTTTCTTTTACAGCAGTCACCTTATGACTGTCGTTATTTACACCGGTAACTGTTAAACAAACACCATTATGTGAAACACTCTGATCCACTTTAAGTTCTGGGCCAATATTGCTTTTTATAGTATATTCGGTATTTCCGCGATCAACACTAATATTTGTTATTTTTCCTAAACTTTCTATAATCCCAGTAAACATAATCTCTAGTTTATTTGATAAATTTACTGAAATATTACTAGATTTTTTTAATTAATATGAAACAACAAAACCCAAAAATTAAAGTGGGCTTTAGTTCAGGCGACATGAATGGCGTAGGAACGGAGATCCTATTAACTTCATTGGCAGATAAAAAAATACCAGGCAATTTAATTACAATTATATATGCACCATTAGATAATTTAAAATACACATCTAATCACTTAGGTCTTAAATTGGAGTTTAATCTGATAAATTCGCCTGAAAACTCAAAGATTAATAAAATCAATGTTATAGACAGCTTTAGAAAATTTGCAAATGTGAACTTTGGCAATATTGATAAAGAAATGGGTCAAACAGCTTTTGAGTCCATTAGACGCTCTGTTAAAGACTTAAATGATAAAAAGATTGATGTTTTAGTTACCCCTCCAATTAATAAGAGGGCAATTCATTCTGATGTTTTTCCCTTCATGGGTCATACCGACTACATTAACAGTAAAGTTAAGGGCAAAGCAACAATGATGATGGTATCAGATGAATTAAAGGTAGCACTCTTAACTGAACACATTCCAATTGAAAAGGTTGCGGCAACTATAACGAAAGAGTTAATTCACGACAAAATCAAGGGCATACATGAAACACTTGTTAGAGATTTTCAAATTAAAAACCCCAAAATCGCTATTCTTTCGATTGACCCTCACGCTGGGGATGAGGGTGTGATTTCAAAAAATGATCAACGTATTATGACTCCTGCTATTAAAGTTTTGACTGAAAAAGGATTATTAGTTTACGGACCATTTCCTTCTGACAGTTTTTTTGGCAGCCGTGAGTACAAGAAATATGATATTACTGTTGCTTCATTTCATGATCAGGGGCTAATTCCGTTTAAAACATTATCTTTTGGCCAAGGAGTTAATTATACTTCAGGCTTAGAAAGAATAAGGACTTCACCTGACCATGGCACAGCCTTTTCAATTGCAGGAAAAGGGCAAGCATCAAATAAATCACTTATTGCCTCTATTTTTTTAGCAATTAAGATTTTCCAAAAAAGAAATTTTTTTGAACTGATTAAAAAATAAGGCTTCGATTCAATATAGGAGATATTAATTTTTATGAATAAAATTTATATATTTGCTCGCCTAAAATTTTTTAGAGATGAAATCCGATAGCAAATATAAAATTGAGTTTGCAGGTTTAAAAATTGGAAACCATCAATTTAATTTTAATGCAGACAAAAAGTTCTTTGAT
>MDSV01095896.1_pt1 | contig 13169 bp, 12 predicted proteins | sample 810851 | NCBI WGS metagenome assembly MDSV01 (sample SAMN05326640, study PRJNA326480) | marine metagenome | isolation source: seawater | place: Atlantic Ocean: North East | collected 2012 | reverse complement strand
ATATTAACCATTCTGATCTTAGTCTTTTCAACTTTAATTGTCATAAAAGGACTAAGAATTGTAAAGCAAAGCGAGTCAATGGTAATTGAAAGGCTAGGAAAGTATCATAAGACTCTTGCTGCTGGAATTAATATTATCCTTCCCATTATTGATCAACCAAGATCTGTTCAGTGGAGATATATGAAAGAAGATCTTAACGGAAGAAAATTCGTGAAATTTAATCTTAGAGAGAGGGTAGATCTTAGAGAGACGGTATTTGACTTCCCTAAGCAAAGCGTGATTACTAAGGATAACGTTGTGACAGAAATCAACGCTATGATTTACTTCCAGATTACTGATCCTGTTAAATCTGTTTACGAAATTAATAATCTACCTAACGCCATTGAAAAACTTACTCAGACTACACTTAGAAACGTGATTGGTGAGCTTGATCTTGATGACTGTTTGACTTCTAGAGATACAATTAACAACAAGCTTAGAACCATCCTTGATGATGCTACTAATAAGTGGGGGGTCAAGGTTAATAGGGTAGAGCTTCAGGACATTAATCCACCGCAAGATATTAAGGAAGCTATGGAGAAGCAGATGAGAGCGGAAAGAAATAGAAGAGCCCAAATCATCGAGGCAGAGGGTACTAAAAAGGCTGCTATTCTTGAAGCTGAGGGTAGAAAAGGAGCTGACATAAACGAGGCTGAAGGTGCTAAGCAAGCAAAAATCCTTAAGGCTGAAGGTGAAGCCGCAGCAAGAGTTCAAGTAGCTGAAGCTGAAGCTGAGGCAATTAGGAAAATTAGTGAAGCGGTTTCTGAAACTAAAGCAGATCCTACTCAGTATTTAATCGCTGTTAAGTATATCGATACTATTGAGCAAGTACTGAGAGAAGGTGGAGCGGGTCAGAAGACAGTGTTTATGCCTTATGAAGCTTCAGGTCTCATGGGGTCTGTTGGAGGAATGAAAGAGTTACTTGAGTCTGTGAAGTAATTTGATGGGAATAACAAAAGAGTTGATACGATTTTCGATTCTGGCATATTGGTCGATTTTTTGGCTTTTTAATGTCATTGATAAAATCGTTGGAGGAAGTGTTTTTTTATGGGTGGGTCGAGATAGGTTTGCTCAATTCTCAAAATACTTTACCTCAGCAGGCCTGGATTCTCCATTTCTTGCAGATATAGCATTGATTGTTGCAGCAGGACTTGAGGTATTTGCATTTGTTTTCTTTGCGGGGTCGCTAATTCATTTTTTAAAAAAGAATCAGATTTCATCAAGATCTTGGTTTTTTATTGGGATTGTGTTTACTCTTTTGACATTCACTATTTTCTCAATTGGCGATCATGTTTTTGGAGATAGGTTTGAACTATTGGAGCATACACTCTTTTGGTTCATTACTCTATTTTCTTGGGTGATTTTTATAAGACTTGAAGGGTTTCCTTCACTGGATTTAAGTGTAAACAGGAAGCATGTTGTAGGAGTGCTTATTGGTATACTTACACTTGTGATTATCACTAGTTCTTCAATTTTTAGCTTCAATGAAAACTACTTTTTCAGAAGAACCGAAGCTTTAGAAACTGAGATTGTAGGTGAAAATTTATACAAGATTTCATTCTCATTCTTAGGTGGGAGTACAGTCTTTGAAAAGTCTTTAGCTAAGTTTATAGAAGAAAATCCTGGGAAGAAAATAGTACAGCTTTACACTGTCCCAAAACCTCTTAAACTTAAGAAGGCTGATAGTTTAATTTTTTACATTGTAACCCAGGATAGATGATGAGTGAGAAGTCAATTTTAAGATTTGCAGTCTTAGTTTTTTGGACGTGTTTTTGGGGCTTGAGTGTCGTAGATAAAATTATTCCTGATGTACACTTTCTTTGGGTAGGGAAGGATTTTTACGCATTATTCATCAAATTTTTCAGCTCTCTAGGATTGAATGACCCAATTTTTGCGACAATCGCACTTGCTGGAATTTCAACACTAGAAGTGTTAAATTTTGTATTTTACTCGATGTCGACATTTACCTTCCTTAAAGGTGACGATGAGTCTGCTGATAGGTGGTTTTTTAGAGCTATAGTTTCTTCCATTTCCCTTTTTGCTTTTTTTTCTATAGGAGACCAAATATTTGGAGATAGGTTTCAACTTCTAGAACATGGGTTGTTTTGGTTAGTACTTTTATCTTCTTGGTTTGTTTTTAGTTATTTCAGTGGTGAAGACAGTAAGGATTTAAATATTGGCTGGACTCCTGATGTCAAAATCGCTGTTTTAGTTGGTTTGCTTATGATATTAGGAGTGTCCCTTAGTATTCTAAAGTTTTCAGATAGGACGTACTCAAATATCGACAGACCTGTTAAAGGAGTGGAAGTAGTTGATGGTGTGTGGAAGTTTGATTTTCCATTTTTAGCTGATAAGCTAGTTTGGGAAAAGACGGTTAATGAGTTTAAATTGAGTCATCCCAACTTGGATGTGGTGCATATTTATACTGCTCCTGGAGAATTAAATTCAAAGAAAAAGACTCATATGCTTCTTTATATTTTTACAGAGGGATAAGTTTGAGATAAATAAAGAGCCTATTTCCTCAATCTGATATTAGTTATAAAAAAAAATGAGGTCCACTGGACCTCATTTGATTTTTATTAAGAAAATATTTATTTTTCTAAATCAATTTTCTTATTCATTAAGCTCTTGCTCGATGATTCAGCAGATTTTGTATAGTAATTTGCCAACTTACCATTTTCTATATGGACATGTAGAATTTCTTCATCATCCCATTTTGGATTTTGAATATTAATTGCTGCTTCAGTTGTTTTAATTTCTCGTTCAACTTCATGGTATGGTCTTCTGTAATTCCACATCAGAACTTTAGACTCATCTTGGAAATTATATTGAATTTCATATGGTTGAATACCTAATGTGTTAATTACTTCAGCTTCAGTCATACCGATCGTAAGATCATAAATCTCTCCGGTTGTTGTAAATTCAGTAATCACCATTCTTTCAGCACAACTACTTAGTGTAAACAATATAAGTGCTAGGTTTATATATATAATATTTTTCATTTTGTATTGCTTTTTAAGTATTTATAAACGTGCTTCAAGTAATTCTATAGATTTTCTTAAAAGTTGAGTTCGTTTTGATTCAACGCCTTTCTTTGAATCTTTCTTTTCTGATTTAGCTAGTTTTTCTTCGAGTTGATCAATCTTCTTTTGAATTTTTTGATTACTATCGTCGGAGGATTTGTTCTTTTTAGATTTTGACTTTTTAGTATTTTCTTTTTTCTTGATGTTATTACCTCCTTTTGAAGATTCTCCATTCTTTGAAATGTTGGTATTTCCTGTGTCATAAGAAATTTCACCACCACTTTTAATATTAATATTTACTTGTCCATTCGCTGCTTGAACCACATCGCAAAGAGTACAAGCAGTTTCTGTGGATGATGAGTTTTCTTCTTTTTCTTCTTCTTCTTCTTCTTCTTCTATTGGTAGACATTGTTCTTCGCAATCGCTATTTTCATCATAAAGAGGATTTATATAGTAATTACAAGGACAATAAGTACAAGAATTGTCATCGATAACAGCTTCTTCATTAAAGTTCAGAGCATCTGCGTCAGTACACCCGCTTATTGGTCCATTACATGCTGAAATTAACTCTGCAACAAATTCATGATCCACTTCAGCCGATGCTATAATAATGTCTTTTAATTTACCATCTTCAAAGTATGCAAATGCATCACCTTCATCATCATAAACGCCTATATTATCTCTTAGAGCACCTTTTGAATTTAAATTGTCTGGATTGATTTCTTGATACTTGTGTAAGTATTTATATCCATATAATTCACAACCATTTTCAGTTGAATGGTAAGCTTCATATGGTTTAAGATTCAATATAGTTGTTACTTCTTGTTTTGTCATACCGCTTTTTAGACTGTTTAGTTTTTCAACCGTAGAATATTGTGGTATCAAGACATACTCAGAGCACGAGCAAAGAGCGACCATGGTTAGTATGAAAGAAAGTTGTTTTAGATTTTTCATAATTTATTGATTAATGATTAAGTGACTGTATCCGATTAGAAATGATGTAGCGGACATACCTGGATATGTATCAAGAGAGGGTGTATAAATAACATCAAATGTCAAATCTCCGAATTCATAACCAACACCAATATATGTTGCAAACGTTGAAGGAGTTTCATACGTTGTTAACTCGTCGATATAAAATCCTTCTGATAGATTATTAGGATAATATACCGATCCTGACACTTGTAAAACGTCATTAATTGGCAATAAAGAAATTCCACCTATTGTAAAAGAAACATCATAGTCAGTAATGTATGTTACACTTGATCCAAAACCAATCAGATCAATCTTTCTAGTCGCTTCTGTATATTGCTGATTTTGGTAAAATCCACTTCCAAAATCGTAAGATTCCATAGAATTATATCCAAATTGTTGGTATGAGAGGTTTGCAGAAATCTTTAAATTATATTTTATATAATATGAATAAGAGGTCCGAATATCAATACCTATACGATTACTTGTTGAGTAGTCTATTGCTGTAGAATCAAATCCTAGCATAATTTGATCGAAGATATTTCCAAACTCTGAATCAAATGAGGATGTTGGTCCAGCTGAAAGTTTTAACTCATGTTGTGATGTTGCACAAACAGACATAACTAAACACAAACAAATTATTAATAGATTTTTCATTGTACTTAAACTATATTAATTGTTGTCTGTAACAAACGAAGGGCCTGTAAATCCGGTCCCTATACTAAATGAAGTTGAGCTAGTATAACCTTCTGTAAATGGAGTGTTAACGAGGGTAACAGTTTGGTTATTTACTCCAACACATGTTGCATAGTAATATCCATTAGGTCCTTTTCCATCTCCATAAGAGTCTTCTACCTGCATTGTCCAATCTGGTCCTGTAAAATACCAGGTGTCCTCATTTAACGAATTATTTACTGTACCAGGTATCCATTCTGTAGTTATTGTTTCATCCCCAGTTAGATGTATTCTAAATTGACATTCATTAGAGTAATCATCAGTAAAAACTCCAAACGTTACTCCAACTGTTCCAGCGAAATCTGAACCCTCCGGTTCAACGATACAATCTCCAGTTGCAGTAGTTGTTCCTTGACAATTACAAATATAATTATAAACATCGTTAATTGTATTTGGATTTCCATCATCACAAGAGTCGCCTGGATATACGCACATGTTGTTATCTGCTGAGTTTGCAGAAGGATTGTAATTGCAAGCGTTAACATCCATACAATCAACATTTAAGGTTTCCCCCTCACAATCACAGTTGGAAGACCACACATCATTTATTGTATTTGGATTAAAATCATTACATGGGTCATTAACATATTCACAACTTGAAGGATCATTTACTGTAGCAGATGGGTTATATGTACAAGCATTGCTATCCATACAGCCTTCAGATGACATTTCACCTTCACACAAACAATCTTCATTATAGATATCATTGATTGTTGATGGATTGTTGTCATTACAATCATCACCCTCATATAAACATGAGTTCTCTAACTGTATATCCGCATCAGGATTAAAATTACAAGCTGATGAATCAGTACATCCATAATCAGGCATTTCTACACCTGAACAATTACAATTATTATCATAGATATCAGATTCGGTATCACTATTTCCATCATCACAATCATCCCCTGGAGAATAACAGCTACCGTCATCAACATCAGCAGTAGCTATGAAATTACATGCATTTACATTTGTACAACCTTTTTCTTTGTTACAGGATAACATAGCTAAAGATATTATTAGAAAGAGGAGAAAATATCTCATATTATATATTGATTATAAGCGATGTAAAAATACTTTAATAAGTACAAGCATTTCTTTATTTAATAGAAAATTTGCAACCGATTATTAAGAAACAAAAGAGTCAATGTGACCTTGAGTTGTCTTAGATGTTTTCAACGATTGCAAAGCTCCCATTGAGTTTAGAGCAAAAAAAGAGCAACCATCTGATTGCTTTTTTTTTTTGTAGCGGGGGCAGGACTTGAACCTGCGACCTTCGGGTTATGAGCCCGACGAGCTACCAACTGCTCCACCCCGCGATGTGGGTTCCGCTTTGCTTGATGCTGGTCATAACCTCCAACGCTAAGCGGACGACAAATGTACTAAGTCTTTTGAGATATTCAGCTATAAATCTGAATTTAATTTAGAGCTGAAGTTGATTTGGCTCTTAATACTTGATACTAATATGAACTGAATTGTTGAGGAGGGTTACAGCTTGACACCATATCCAAGATATGCTCCAGTAATACTTAAGCCTATTCGAAATATTCTGTCCGGATTAGTCTTTCTGTATCCAATATTAGGTTGAGGATGTAGAAAGAAATAGTCATCATTTGGTTGGGGTTTGATTCTATAGCCAGATATAGCACCAAAACCTACTTCTAAACCGTGTTGCTTGCCAATTACAATGTTGCTTGAAATAACTACAGTTGGAATACAAAGCCTTGAGCTTAATTGTTCATCATTGCCACTTCCGTATCCTACAAATAATATCCCCCCTGGTTCTATCCATACACCAGCTGTACCTCTAGCATGAATTCAAATCATTGAGTATTTAGTTGATAATAGCTCAACTTCAATTCCACCAAATATTGACCATTGATAGTCTGAAAAAAATCCTCCAGGAACCAGGGAAGCTTCAACATGAGTTGTGCTGTGATCTTTAAGCCATAATTGGTTCTCTTGACCTAGGGAATTAAAAACTAAAAGGCAGGCAGAAATTACAAGGATAAGTTGTCGCATTTCATTGGTGTTGTGAAGTTAAGGTAGGGCTAGATAGCGATTTTTCAAATGTATCACTTTGAAATTACTGCTTCAATAAAGCTCCTACCGATTTGTTCATCAAACTCGTTTCCTGGTTTGCATCTCTCTGGATGCCATTGTACTCCAACATAAAATGGGTAAGCTATAGTGTCTGCATATCGAATTCCTTCGATTAATCCGTCTTCAGAAAAAGCCCAAGCATCGAAATTCTGGCTTAGTCTTGATATTCCCTGGTGATGATTGCTAACTATTTTATTGTAGCTGTTTTTTGCAAGATCAATGCTTGCTATGTGACGTGTAACCTGAACGAAATGAGCTGTAGCACCTTCAGGTCCTCTATGGATGGAGCTGAGAGTGTCGGGTAAGTGTAGGTGGAGAGAGCCTCCACCAAAGACATTCATGATTTGAAGTCCCCTACAAAATCCGATACATGGTAAGCCAGTTCTATCTACATGTTCAAGAATTATGAATTCAATACTGTCTCGTTTTTTGTCAATTGTACCACATTTGACAGTATCTGCTGCTGATCCATAGTTCGCTGGGTGGATGTCTTCACCTCCAGTCATGATTATGCCGTCTGCTGAAGCGAGAGCTTTCTCAAGTTCTTTGTTGGATAATTCATAGGCGTTTATGAAAGTCCAAACAAGATTAGTGTCCAGCCTTTGTATATACTTAGCGCTCGATTGTTGTGAGTTTTCTTTTGACAGAACAATGATTTTACTCTCGTCGTTGGAACACGAAACAAGACTTAAGAGGAATGATAGAAATAATATGTAAAATCTCATAAGGCTAAGTTAGTTTAGACCTAGTTCAATATATTTAACTGTATTCATGCGAACTTTTTATGCAAAAGTTCAGATAGGTAAAATTCTCGAGAGGACGACATACATCTAAAATTATATATAGTTGAAATAATTATTGGATTAAATCAGCTAATGTCTTTTTTTCCAACACTTTGATTTTTGAATCTATTGCTTCAGTCATAATTTGATTTAAGCTTGAATCTTTACCATCCTCATTACTGAATATCTCCATTTGAGAAGGCTCAAGAATTCTAATTACTTTAGCTAAACTAATGTTTTCAGGAGAGTTTAAAAGGTAGTAACCGCCCCCCTTTCCTTTACGAGACCCTAAGACTCCACTCTTTCGCAATTCAAGTAAAATTGTTTCTAAAAATTTTATGCTCATAGGATATTCCTTAACAATGGAACTAATTGGCAGGGGGCCATTTCCAAAATTTTTAGCTAATATTGAAAGTGCTCTGAAGGCATATTGAGCTTTTTTAGAGAGCATTAAGTTTTAAGGTTGTGTATTGCAAATTAACATTTTTCCTACAAAGATTGTATGATTTATAATATTAAACTAAATTTAGAATAAGGTTTCTTTCATTAATATTGCATAGAAAAAAATAAATAAGATTATACAGAATGAAAAAATTGAAACTGTTTTTACTCTTTTCATCATTCTTCTCAATTGTTACAGCACAACAAGTAACAGTTGCTACCCATTGGAATGAAGAGATGTTAGATGGTATTAGAAACGATTTTGCAAGGCCTACAGTTCACGCTAGAAACCTTCTTCATTCGAGTATAATTATGTACGATGCTTGGGCAGCTTATGATACAACTTCTTCCGAAACATACTTATTAGGAAAATCACTACACGGATATACATGTGAATTTGACGTAGAGAACTTCATTATTCCAGAAAGTGTTGAGGAGAGAAAAATATCAGTAGAAATTGCGATTAGCTATGCTATTTACAGATTAATGAAACACAGGTACGGGGATTCACCTCAGGCTGAGATGACAATGAGTAACATTAATGCTAGGATGATGCAGATGGAGTTAGACACTCTAATTGAATCAACTAATTACTTGAACGACGGCCCTGCTGCTCTTGGAAATTACTTAGCTGAGCAGATGATTACTTACGGAATGCAAGATGGTTCAAATGAGATTGATGATTATGCTAGCACCTGTTACGAATCGGTAAATCCAAATATTCTTCCTGAAGAGCCTGGAACTAATGACATTATTGATCCGAACGCTTGGCAGGCTGTAGAGCTTTCTTTTGCTATAGATCAAAGTGGAGAACTACTCACTTCTACACCTCCATTCCTAGGGCCAGAATGGGGGAATGTTGATGGTTTTGCACTAAGAGATTCCAACCTAACTGCTCTTGAAAAAAATGGGTGTAACTATAATGTTTATCACAACCCTGGACCTCCAGTTTATATAGATACAACTGATGCATCTAGTTTTGAAGACAGCCCGTACAAGTGGGGATTTGGTATGGTGATGAATTGGTCACAACACTTAGATCCTTATGATGGAGTGATGTGGGACATTAGCCCAGCTTCTTTGAAATATGACGGAAGTATTCCTGAAATAGATGAATTTCCTGAATTTTATGATTGGGAACAAGGAGGTCTTGTAATGTGGCATAATGATGATGGTTCTTTTGGTGGAAATGGTCACGATATTAATCCATATACTGGAGAACCTTATGAACCTAATATTGTCCCTCGTGGTGACTACGGTAGGGTAATAGCTGAGTTTTGGGCTGATGGTCCAGATTCTGAAACTCCTCCTGGGCACTGGTTTACTCTTTTGAATGAATTCATCTTAGTTGGAAATTATGGCAACAACAGATGGAGAGGTCAGGGTCCAATCATAGACGACCTTGAATTTGCAGTTAAATCTTATTTAGCTCTTGGTGGTGCTATGCACGACTGTGCAATTTCTGCTTGGAGTAATAAAGGATACTATGACTACATCAGACCTGTTTCAGCAGTTAGATATATGGCAGAAAAAGGTCAGTGTTCTGACCCTAGTTTACCTAGCTATCATCCAGCTGGCCTTCCATTGACAGAAGGTCTGGTTGATTTAGTCGAGGACGACAGTCCTTTAGCTTTTTTTGGTGGTGAAGATCAAGTTGGAAAAGTTAGTATTAAATCATGGAAGGGGCCTGATTATATTGAAGTTCCTATGATTGACGAAGCTGGTGTTGATTGGATTCTCGCAGATCAATGGTGGCCTTATCAGCGACCAAGTTTTGTAACTCCTCCTTTTGCTGCTTATGTTAGTGGCCACTCCACATTTTCTCGAGCTGCAGCAGAATTATTTGAACTCTTAACAGGCACACCCTACTGGCCAGGAGGTTTAGCAGAGTGGCCAGTGCCGATGAACGAATTTCTTGTATTTGAGGATGGACCTTCTATAACGTTCAACCTACAGTGGGCTACTTTTATGGATGCGTCAAATGAAAGCGCGCTTTCAAGAATTTGGGGGGGTATTCACCCGCCAGTAGATGACGCTCCAGGAAGAAAAATTGGGCAAAAAGTTGGTAAAAATGCATTTAATTTTGCGGAAACTATAGTCTTCCCAGATTGGTCTATGGAGTTTGGAGGAGATGGATTTCTCCCAAGTGGTGATTGTCTGGGTGACTTCGATGCAGATGCATTAATTGGTACATCAGATTTCTTGTTGTTTCTTTCATCTTTTGGTTTAGGGTGGACCGGCCCATATGATATTGATAATAATGAAGAAATTGGTATATCAGACTTGCTAGTTATGCTTCAAGTTTTTGGCTCTGAATGTGATTAATTAGTTTTATTAAGCGGCTCACTAAGTTTTTGGATTAGTCTCAGCATTATTTTGTTAAAATTTAAACACTAATGAAGAAATTCATAATTATCACATTAATAGTAATTGGATTGGTCTTACTAGCCCTGTCTTTTCTAAACAATCCAACTTATTTAACTGAAATTAATTGCGAACTACAAGAAGATAGTGAAGTTTCAATGGATGAACTTAATGCTTTTAGAGGTGATCCATGTGATTGCGTACAGGAAAAGTTGAAAACTATAAATTCTATTCAGGCTAATATTGATACTGGAAAGTACATTTCTTATGAAAGCTTAAATGAAGCGATTAATGAAACTCTAGACGGATGCATGGCATCAGCACATAATAAAGAAGCAGACCTATTTTGGGCAAATAGCCTCAAGGAATGTGAGACATTTGGTAAACTGGTTCAAGGGATGGCTAGCATACATGCTACGCTTTTAAACTTGAAGCAGTCTGAAGAGCAGGAATTTGTTCAAAATCTTAAAGGAGCTTCCGGTTTGTTAGATAAGCTTCAAGAAAGCGCTTACTAATTTGACAGATACTATTCACCTAAACCTATCTTTTGAATTACCAAGTTAACTTCTTTCTCAGTACTGACGAGTCTTTCATTACATGACTCTAATAAATCTGAAGCCCTTTTAAGAGATGCAGTTAGCTTATCTATTGATAGGGTTTCATCTTGTAGTGAAGTTAATATTCCTTTTAATTCTGCAATTGCTTCTTCGTACGTAAGCTCGCCAGCTGATTTCAAGTCCTCCATATTATACTTTTATCTTTTTTACTCTAGCAGTAAAGCTTCCATCTTTTAGCTGAACGTCAATCTCATCTCCAACATTTAATAACTGTACGCTCTGAATTGAACACTTGTTAAGTCTAACGATACCATATCCCCTTAATAAGGTATTATTTGGATGAAGAAGTTTTATAGTGTTTTGAAGGTTGCTGATTGCTTCTTTTTGAGAAGAGATTAAACCTTCGAAATTTCTCTTTAAATCTATTCTAATTTGGTCAAATGTAGTTCTCTTTTCTTTTAAAAGCTTAAGAGGCAGTTCACGAACGATGATTTTAGATTTTTCTATAAAGGTGTGTTCACGACTGATTATGTTTTGGCTTCTAGACCCAACCTTACTAGCAACTTCAATTAGGAAAGATGCAAAGTTACTTGCGAGTTCTACGATGAAATCACCAACGTCAGTGGGTGTTTTAAAAAACTTATGCGCAACTAAATCTGCAACACAGAAATCCGTTTCATGCCCTATTCCGGTTAGAACAGGTGTATTGCATTCTCCAATTGCAACGGCTAAGTCAAGTGAGTTGAAGCAGTCCAAATCCAATGGAGACCCTCCACCTCTTACCAGTACTATTGCATCGTGAGAGTTTGAGTCAGCAGTTATTAATGCTTCTATAATTTTAGGGATAGCTTCAGATCCTTGGACTGGAGTAGGGTACACTTCAATATCAAACCTAAATCTCCATGCGTTGTATAGTATGTGGTGAGCAAAATCTCTAAACCCAGAAGTTCCAGGTGAACCTACAAGTGCAATTTTATGTGGCACTTTTGGAAGGATCCTGGCTTTATTAAGCGTGTCGATGTGTTCCTTTTTTACATACTCTATTGTTTTCTTTTTGCGTCGCTCAAGTTCTCCAAGTACGAAGCTCAGATCAATTTCGCTAATAATCAAGCTTAGGCCATAAACTTCATGAAACGTAACCTTACATAAAAAGACGATTTCAGACCCAATACTTAATACTGATTCTGTTTCTGCGCCCAGAGAGCTTCTAATTGCACTCATAGCACTGCTCCATACAGTTCCTCTTATTGCTGCTTTCCTTATCCCGTCTTTTTCTTCTACAAAATCTATGTAAACGTGTCCGGGTTTGGTCTTTGAAATTTTTGCAATCTCTGCTTTAACCCAAAACCCACTTTCACCAGCCTTCGTTTCAAGCGCGTTTTTAATACTCCTGTTCAGTTGGTATAAAGTGTAGACTTTTTTTTCTCCCCCCATCCGAAACGTAAGCTTAGTTAGGTATTACTACCTTCCAAGTAATCACACTTTTTGTAACAAGATCGTCTGGAATAAACTGAATTAATAGTAACCCTCTTAGTTTGTTAGAAGAAGGGATGATTACTTTTTTGCCAATAAAGCACAATGTAGAGTTACAGATTTTACCGTCTTGAGAATAGATGTTTAGTAATCCTCTACAATGAGGAGTCCATGAAATACCATCTACTGAAGCTATAGGCTGATGAATCAGTTCAATTTCGTTAACACTTTCGTTAATGCTTTCAGTAAGCGACATAGCTGTAGCTTGGTGAGAATCACCTGAATTTCCGTATGCAAGATTTGCTGCTAATCCTGCCATATAGAAACCAACATCGCCTGAACCAGTTGATGGTGCAGACCAAGTAACAGTGAAAATTCCATTAGGTAATGGGGCGCTTTGTTCTACTATATGACGTCCGTTTACGTCCTCAAGCTGAACATTCGTTCCAGGATTTGAGAAAGATCCGGCGTTGGTCCCGTCTGAGTGAACTGCAGTAGCTTGAAAACCGTAAGCCACTCCAATCACAGGGTCATTAACAGTGAATTCGACAGAATAATCTGTTCCTGGTATGTATTCGCTAACAGCAACTCCGTTGCTGTCGTAAACAGTAATTGTGCTAGTTGTGTTTGCGCCAGTAACTGGAGTATGACAATGAGTACAAGGCTGAACAGAGCCTGGT
>MDSV01191266.1_pt1 | contig 13170 bp, 11 predicted proteins | sample 810851 | NCBI WGS metagenome assembly MDSV01 (sample SAMN05326640, study PRJNA326480) | marine metagenome | isolation source: seawater | place: Atlantic Ocean: North East | collected 2012 | reverse complement strand
TTAAGATATTTCAATATTTCATTAAAATACCTATCTGGAAATTCTCCATCATATTTTTCAATTAATTTCTTACCCTCAAAAACGTTAAGATGTTTATTTCTAAGTTCTTGTGAAACATCATAGGTCGCTCTTCCAATACCAAATTTAATATAGGTAGTATAATAATGAAGGTCATCTATTTTATCATCTATACTATTGTATTTTGAATAAGTTCCTTGAGTTCTAAATGGCCTTGGTTTGAAACCGCAGTTTTCTACAGCATAATAAAAACATTCCTGGGGTATCCATTTTATATAATAACCTAGATAATGAACTTTAATTTTTTTTGAATGCAATTTTTTTTTATTTAAAGGTAAAAAAATTTCTAAATCTTTTAAAGTAAATTTATGCTTATCTAAATATGTCTGTGCTTTCACTCCACCTAAATATATTTCATCTAAATTATCAAAACTAAAGAATTTATCACTCCGCAATGGATTGAAATTTTCAGCTATTGGATTTCCATGTTCTCCTTCATGCTCTCCATAAAATACAAGAGGAATGTTATATTTTTCTGCTATTTTTACTGGAAAATTTTTTTGCCCTAACATGAATGTTTGAAATGGATGAAATAAATTAATAATCGAATTTTTTGTAATTAATTTCATTAGCTTTTCATTTCTCTGTGCTTGTACATTGGAAAACCCGCCTGTTGTTATCCAATTTTTAAAGTTCATATTTCCATAATCAGTTCTCATTATTGGCTGCCAAGTAACAGTTAAAGGATTCATTCCATACTTAAATTTTAAAATATGAGCAGCGAAACAACTGTCCTTTCCACCACTTCCAGGAACTATACAATCGTACTTACCATGCTTGCCACGATGCTTGTCCAGCAACCTAAGAAGTTCAGACTCTCTTTGCTTATAATTAATTTTATTTTTTATTAATGAATACCTCCAAGTTTCACTAATGGAATTTTTATCAAATTTTATTGTCTTTTTTTTTGAATTTATTTTATTTTTAAACTCAACTGTTGAATTTGGTCTTTGATTAGATATTAAAGTTTTTTTACAAAACTTTACCTTTTTTGGAAGACCATAATATGATTTCATAAGTTAAAATAAATATCTAAGAGATTCTAAAATTTTCAAACCATTAAGTCCACTCTTTTCGGGGTGAAATTGAGTTCCAAGTATATTTTCATTTTTTATTGAGGAACAAAATTTTTTTTTAAAATACTCTGTGTATGTATAAATTATTTTTTTCTCTACTGGCTCACAATAATAAGAATGAACAAAATAAAAATTTCCTCTATTTTTAAAATTAAAGGATTTTATATTTTTTTTATTTTTAATAATTGGAGCCCATCCAATATGAGGAACTCTTAAAGTTGAACTAAATTTTTTTACTTTTCCTCTAACCAAACCAAGTCCCTTACTTTTTCCAAATTCACTACTTTCCTCAAATAATAATTGCATTCCTAAACAAATACCAAATAATTTATTATTTTTATCTTTTACAAAGTTTTTAATTTGTTCATTAAAATTATTTTTTTTTAATAATCTTGAAGCCTTATAAAAGCTACCTACTCCTGGCAAAAAAAGTAGGTTACTATTTATATTTTTTTTTGTATTAATAATTTCTATATTTTTATATCCAATTTTTTTAAGTGAGTTATATAAACTAAATATATTGTTTATTTTTAAATCTATAATTTGAATTTTAATTGATTTACTCATATCTTATTTTAATTCCATTTTTTCTTAACCCACTTTTGATTTTTTTTATTATGTTTTTATAGTTATTATGTGCATTTTGTAGAAAATTAGTATTTCCAGTTTTCAAATTAAAGGTATTTTGCTTTTTTTTTATTGAAGCGTAGTGAAGTATGCTGGCTAAAGCTACACCAGTAACATTGGTTTTTTTTATTAAATTAATAATATGATCTATATTTCCACACCCTCCGTGTGCTATAACAGGAACCTTAACTATTTCGCTAATTTTTTTTATAATTGGAATATCAAAACCACATCTTAGTCCTTCATTATTTACTGAAGTTAAAATTATTTCACCTACACCAGTATCCTCTAACTCTTTTGCCCATTGTACAGGGTTCTTTTTGTATAAATCTCTTCCATTTGAGGTTGTAATAAAATAATGATTTTTAATTTTATTTGACTCTATGGTGGCTACAATTGTCGAAGATCCAAAATTTTTAACCGCTTCTTTTATAAATTTTTTATTTACTACAAATTCTGAATTTATAGATACTTTGTCTGCTCCATTAACTAACAATTTTTCAATGTTATTTAAATTTTTGATTCCTCCTCCAACGGTTAATGGAATAAAAATATCTTTAGCGGTTTTTTTAACAAATTTAGTCAGATTGTTAGTTCCATATAAAGTTGCTACATTATCCATATATAAAATTTCATCAGCTCCATCTTGATAGTATTTTTTAGCAAAATCATATGGATCTCCTAAAACTCTTAATCCTTCTAAACCAATTCCTTTAATTAGAGTTCCGTTTTTGATATCAAGTTTGGGTATAATTCTAATGTTATTTTTGTTCATTTCTTAGAGTCATAGAATTTTTTAAAATTTTTGCTTTCATTTTTGAGTAAAAATTTAATTAAATTATTTAAAATTATTTTCGATGAATTTTTTTTAAAGTAAATATTTTCAATTTTTTTATTTTTTTTTAATTTTTTTAATTTAATAATCGCATTATTCAATTCAAATCTATTACATTTACAATTGATAATATTATTACTTTGTATTCTTCCATCTTGTCTAGAACCAATATTTACTACAAATTTGTTAAAACTAGCAGCTTCAATTACACCAGAAGAAGAATTTCCGATCAAACCATCGGATTGTTTTAGTAGTGAAAAATAACCAGTTCTTCCAAGAGACTTAATATATTTTATATTTTTGTATTTTTTTTCAAGCAATTTAATCATTTTTAGACTATTTATATCTGGGGCTGGACTTGTAATTATAAAATGACAATCATTAATATTTTTAATTGTATTCAAAATTATATTAAAATCATTTAAGTTTTTTTTTGGATTTAAAGTCTCAGGATGAAAAGTTAAAATAAAATTATACCTATTAAATTTTATATTAAATTTTTTTTCTAATTCCTTTCTTTTTAAAAAAGTTTCAGTCTTAATATTATCTAAACTTGGAGCACCACTAATAATTATATTTTTTGGTTGTTCCCCCATTTTAATTAATCTAGATTTATATGCTTTTAAACTTACAAAATGAATATTTGCTAGTTTGGATATTGCATGCCTAAAATATTCATCTTGGGCACCTAATGTTACTTCACCTCCATGTAAATGGGTAATACTAATATTAAAGATTCTACTTGAAACTGCTGCTGCAAGCATTTCATATCTATCTCCTAAAATAATAATATTATCTAATTTATTTTTAAAAAAGATTTTACCAAAAAAATTAATATATTGTGAAAAATATTTACTTATAGAAAAATTATCATCATTTTTTAAATTAATTTTAAATTTATGATTAATTTTAATTTTATCTTCTAAAATTTCATTTACTGTATAACCATATTTCTTATCAAAGTGTGAGCCTGTAACAATTAAATGAAGATCTATTTTTTTGTTAATATTTAATTCTTTAATAAGTTTTTTTTGTATTCCAAAATCTGATCTATTTACTGTGACAAGACCTATCTTTAACTTCATTGTCATGATTTCTAAATATTTATTATTTGGTTTTTTTTATACGCACGAATAGTTTTTCTTCCAATTAATTTAATAATATTAAAAGTTCCAGTTCCTTTCCCAGTTCTTTTTTCAGTTAAATTAAAAAAACTAAATTTTTCTCCCTTTAATATGTCTTTTTTTGCTACTATAGATTTTCTAGCAATTTTAATATTTTTTCTTTCACTTTTAGTAATTTTTTTATCTTTATTTCCAAAAGCTTTTTCAGCAATTCTTATATTTTTAACCATATTAAAAAATTCTTTAGGTTCTAAACTTGCTTTATGATCTGGTCCTTCCATATTTTTGTTTAAAGTAATATGTTTTTCAATAATTGAAGCACCTTTAGAAATTGCTAAAACAGGTGCCAATATTCCATGGGAATGGTCAGATAAACCCACTCTTAATTTTAATTTTTTTTTAAGCTCAGGAATTACATTTATATTTAAATCTTCAAATGGTGTAGGGTATTCAGTATTACATTGAAGAATTGAAATATTTTTTCTATAAGTGCCATATTTTACAAGATGATTTACTGCTCTTTTAATTTCATAAATTGTTGCCATACCTGTTGATAAAATTAATTTTTTATTAAATTTTGCTAAATATTTTAAATAACTATAACTAGCTATTTCACCTGATGGTATTTTAATAATTTTAAATTTTTTTTTTATTAAATAGTCTATTCCCCAAATATCAAATGGTGAAAACAAACATAGAATTTTTTTTTTTTTACAATAATTAATTATTTTTAAAATATTTTTTTCACTTAACTCATATTTTTTTATTAAATCAAATTGGTTTCTAACATTATTTAAATTTTTTTTTTGATATCTTGCAAGTGTAGCATTTTTAACAATATAATTTTCTGTCTTAAAAATCTGAAATTTAACTGCATCAGCTCCTACATTTTTTGCAGCATTTATAAGTTTTAAAGCAAACTTAATTTTTCCATTATGATTAACTCCTGCTTCAGCAATTATAAATGTTTTTTCATTCAACATTTCTATTTATAGATTATATAATCGTTTAATACTAAAATATCTAATCCACACGTATAAAAAGTTCTTATAGCATCTTCTGGTGTCATAACTACTGGCTCTCCATTTAAATTAAAAGAAGTATTTAAAACAACTGGTACTCCTGTTAAATTATAGAACTCTTTTATAATTTTATAGAATCTTTTATTGGTCTCTTTTGATACAGTCTGAATTCTGCCAGATCCATCTATATGAGTTACAGCTGGTATTTTAGATCTCCATTTTTTTTTAATTAAATATACTCTTTCCATAAAGTTTACTTTTCTATTGATCGGCATTTCAAAAATATCATTTGAAAATTCAGTTAACGTTGCTGGTGCAAAAGGTCTAAAATTTTCTCTAAATTTAATTAATTTATTAACTTTATCTTTATTCTTTTTTATTCGTGGGTCCGCTAATATTGATCGATTTCCTAAAGCCCTATGACCAAATTCCATTGAGCCAGCGAAATGACCAATAATTTTTCCTGTTTCTATTTCTTTAGCAATTAACTTCTCAATATTATTAATTTTTTTATACTTAAGTTTATTTATTTTAATAATTTTTAGAATTTCATTATTGGTATATTGAGGCCCTAAATAATTGCTTTCAATTTCTTTATTTGAAACTCTTTTTTTATTAAAAATATGATGATATAAATATAAAGAAGCTCCAATAGAAACACCAGAGTCGTCTGGTGCGTGCCCAATATAACTGTTTTTATAATTTTTATTAAAGTCTAATTTACCATTAAATACACTATTCATTGCAGCACCTCCTGATAAAACAATGTTGTTTGTCTTTAATGGAGATTTAGATTTTAAAATTTTAATTAAATGATTTGTTATTATTTCAAAATTTTTCTGAAGTGCGCTAGCTATTTCGTAATAGAATTTATTATATCCGTCATTTTTTTTTCTCGGTTTTCCAAATTCAGAAATAAACTTATCTGAAAAAAAATACTTCTCCCTATCAAATTTATAATAATTGAAATAACTTAAATCTAACTCAAATCCAGTTTTTGTAAGTTTATATAATTTTTTTATTTTACTATCATAACGATTACCTTTTACGTATGATGCCATTGCCATTACTTTCCACTCATCTGAGTCAGGTTTAAAACCTAAAAAATCAGTTATTGTTCCATAAAATAAACCTAAAGAATGAGGGTAATTTATTGATGCGATTTGAGTAATTTTATTCTTAACACCATAACCCAAAAAGCAAGTTTCTTTTTCACCATGCCCATCAATTGTTAAAATGTCAGAAGAGTTAAAGTTTGATTGATAGTAACCAAAAGCTGCATGAGCTAAATGATGATTAATAAAATATAATTTATTTTTTCCCCATTCCATTTTCATAAAATCATTATTAGGATGTTGCATTTCTCTCATCAAGATTGCTGGAACTACTGATAGCATTTCACCTCTCCAGGAAATATTTGATGTCCATCTAGAGGAGCTATTTGAAATATTAATTTGAGGATTCCATGGTACGACTATCGCATCTAAATCCTTCCATTTTAAATTATTTTTTTTTAAGCACCAATTTGCAGATTTTATAGGAAACTTTATACTCATTTTTTCTCTATTAAATCTTTCTTCTGCCGATGCAGATATAATTCTTCCATTTATTAAAAGAGAAGAGGAAGAAATATGTGTGAAGGGATATACAGATAAGATTTTCAAAATATTTTATAGAATTAAATTAATATTAAATATAGTTATTAAATAACCTTTTTTTAAAAAAAGAGAAGTTAATTATTTTTGCAAAAGTACATTTTTTATATTTTTTCCAAACGATTTAATAGAAGTATACTTTGGTTTCCATTGTAATTTTCTCAAAATTTTCATGTTATTTCCACATGAAAAGTTAGAAATTTTTATATTTTCACTGTCCACAAGATTGGCTTTGCTTTTTCTAAGATTTTTAATAATTTCAAATATTTTTTTTACAGATAAAGATCTACCTGAAGAAACATTAAAAATTCCATAAATATTTCTACTAAATAATGAAATTTTAATTGCATTTATCACATCATCTATGAATATATAATCTCTCTTATTATAAATATTTTTTAGATTTATTTTTTTTTTATTTATTTTTAATTTGTGGTCTATTTCAGAAATTAAATTTTTTGGGTTCTGACCTTTTCCATATACATTAAATAAACGGAGAATAATTGTATTTTTAATCACTCTAGCTCCTGACTTTAAAATTAATTTTTCAGCGTCAATCTTTGCTTTTGCATAAGCATTTATTGGCAACTTTCTTGCTTTCTCACTAAACTTTTTGTTATTGTTTATTTTTTTAAAGCCATAAACTTCGCTAGATGAAATATGAACTAATTTAAAGTTTTTTTTTTTTTTAAGAATATTGAGTATATTTTTTAAAGTTAATAGATATTTTTTTTTCTGAATTATTTTTTTAAACTTAATTTTATTCGGAAAACCTAAATTACAAATTAAGTTACATGATAAAATAATTTTTTTGAGTTGATTTTTATTATTTGGGTATCCAAAAAAAATTTTGACTCTTTTGTAATTAGAAAATTTTTTTTTGAAGAGTAAATTTTTTTTATTTTTTTTTAGAAATAAATAAATTTTTAATTTATTTTTTTTCAATAAATTATTAAAAAGATGCTTTCCTATAAAACCACTAGAGCCTGTTATAAAAATATTCATATAGAAAAAATTTTTTTTATAATATTTGTTCGTTGAAAAAATGTAAATTAAAGAGTTCTTAAAAAATTAATTAAAAAGCATATATTTAAAGGGTTTAAATTTTTAATATAAAAATTGTTTATAGAATAATAAAAAATAATAATATAAAGATTTAATTACAAAAAAATATTTATTTTAAACCTTGTATGAAAAACCTAATTTATTTTTTCAAATTCCAAAATAAAACTAAAATTTTTTATATTATTTTTCTTCTGTTTATAGGTACTTTTTTTGATTTATTTGGATTATCTCTTATTATTCCTTTAATTAATGCAATAGCAGAATTTGAAAAACTTAACAGTTTAATTAATACCTACAGTTTATTAAGTCCATTGAAAAATTATAATCAAAATGAAATCATTATAGTTTTACTGGTTTTATTTTTATTGATCAATATTATTAAGGGATTAGTTTTTATTTTTTTAAATTGGGAAACAAACAAGTTTTCTAAACAATTGAATATTAATATATCTTCAAAATTAATAGATGAATATTCTAAAATTAGTTATGAAGATATGATTAATAAATCAAGCCCTACACTTATCAGAAACCTAACAGAAGAGATAATGAGTATATCTAACTCAGTACTAAATTTTTTAAACCTGGTGATCGAGTTATTTGTACTTTTATTTATATTTATTTTTATTTTATTTGTTGAACCAAATGGATTAATTATTATAACTTTTTTCTTACTTACTGGCCTGTATATTTTTAGAAAACTTATTACCAAAAAGTTAATTTTATGGGGAAAAAATAGACAAAAATATTATCTAAAGAAAATTACTAATATAAACGAACTTTTTCATTCATATGCAGAGTTAAAATTATTAAAAAAAATTAATTTTTTTGGAAAATTATATTTAACTTATAACGAAAGATTTTTTAACAATCTTATAAAGTATAATATTGTACAAATTGTACCAAGATTTTTGGTAGAGAGCCTTGCTGTACTTGGGCTAATGTTTGCATTAGTTTATTTAATTATTTTAAAAGATAATCAGACACAAATTTTATATTCTCTTGGTATTTTGGGAGCTAGCGCTCTCAGACTACTACCTTCTATGAGTAGAATTATTAATTATTACAACGGTTTTAAATTTTCATCAGCTTCTATTGACCTAATTAAAAATGAACTTGAAAATAAAATAACAAGTTCAAACTCTATTATATCTGAAAATTCTAAATTAAATTTCCAAAAAAAAATTAATTTGACTAATATAAGTTATGCTTATCCAAATAAAAATTTAGAAATTTTAAAAAATTTTAATTTAGAAATAGGTAAGAGCGAAATTATTGGCATTAAAGGTACAACTGGATCTGGAAAATCTACTTTATTAAAAATTATTCTTGGGCTATTAAAACCAAAAAATGGTAAAATATTAATAGACGGTATAGACTTGTATCAAGATAACGCGATAAACTTATGGTACGATAAACTTTCTTATGTACCACAAAGTATATATCTATTGGATGAAAGTATTAAAAAAAATATTTTGCTTGGAGTTGATGAGGGTGAAGAAAATAAAAATCTTTATGATGAAGCTAAAAATATTTCACTAAGTAATGAATTCATTAATAAATTTAGTGATCAAGATCATACTCTGGTAGGAGAAAATGGTTTAAAACTATCCGGTGGACAGAAACAAAGGCTTGGTATAGCTAGAGCAATTTATCAACAAAAGGAAATACTAGTCCTGGATGAAGCAACAAATTCATTAGATGAAAATACAGAAAAAGCAATATTAGACAATATTCTCAAAATTAAAAACAAACCAACTATTATTTTTGTTTCACATAAATCATCAAATTTTGATGTTTGTAATAAAATAATTGATATAAAAAATATTAGTTCGTAGTTGAGAAATATGGAAAAAATATCTGTAGTTATAACAATATTTAACAATAGTAAATTTTTAACAAAATGTATTAAAAGTATTTTGAGTCAGTCTTATTTACCAAAAGAAATAATATTAATTGATGATGGCTCTTCAGATAACAACGCAAAAAGTATTTATTTAAAATATAAAATTTCAAAAAAAGTAAATTTCAAATTTTACAAAATAAAGAATATTGGTCCATCTGGTGCAAGAAATTTTGGATTAAAAAAAGTTAACTACGATTATTTTTGTTTTTTTGATCCTGATGATTATATGCAAAAAAACTTTATAAGGAATAAGATGGTGATTTTTAAAAAAAGTGGAAATAAAAATATTGTGGGCGTATATTCAAATGCTAAAATAAAAAATAATGAAAAATTTAGAAGAATAAAATATAAAATAGGGATAAGTTCTATTAAAAATATAGATACCATAGGACATCAAAATGGCATAAGCGGTTCTCTACCTACTTATATTTTTTTCAAACCATTGATCCCTAGTTCCTTAAAATTTGATGAAAAAATTTTTATTAACGAAGATTTTGACTTTATAGTTAGATTATTACAAAAAAAAGTTAAGTTGTATGGAATAAATAATTATGATTTAGTAATTAATCTACACAACAATTCTTTAACTCGATCATATAAAAATATAAATTTAGTCTATAACAGCCAAAATAAATTTATAACCAAAGCTGCTAAATATAAATATTTTTCAAAACAAGAATTAAATAAAAGACAAAAATATATTGAATCTCTATCGGCTAGATCATATTTGAAACAGCTGCATTTAATTAATTTTTTTAAGCATAGTTTAAGATATCTATCTATTTAAATTTTTAAATATTTTTTTATGTATTGAAATATAATTTGATAATTTAAATTTTTCACTTTGTTTAAAAGCTGTTTTTCTAAATTTTTTATAATTTTTAAATACTTCGAGTATTTTTTTTGATAATATTTTATGATCCACCTCTACCATTCTATACCAATCATCTTTTACATTAATTGCTAAACCACTTTTTTCTATTAATTCAGGAGTTCCACCTGAATTACTATAAATATGTGGTATACCATATTGTAATTTCTCTATCACTGCGTTTGGGCATGGATCTTTATATTTTATATGAATTGCTAAATTTACATCCTTTAAGATACTATCAAGATTTTTATGTTTGTATTTTCCATGAAAAAAAACTAAGTTTTTATTGGATAATTTTTCATAAAGTTTAATATATTCGTTATACCATTTTGATTGCACCATATCTTTTTTAATTACGCCATAAATTTTCAATTTAAATTCACATGATAATAATTTTTTTTTATTGATAAATTCAATTGATTTTAAAATTGGAATTAAAATGTGTTTTGACTCTTCACCAAATACCCCCGTTACAATAATATTAAATAATTTATTTTTTTTAAAAATTTTATTTTGAAAATTTTTTTTTTTAATAAATGATGGATTAAAAACTACAAAATTTGGCTTTTTAACATAACTGTTTAATTTTTTTGATGCTACTTTACAAAAATTTGATTGGTAAATTACTTTTTCAGATATTTTTTGTATTTTTACAATTGTATCATTTCTTCTTTTCCAATTTCCTTTATACCATGCAGGATAAAACCATCCATTTTGATTAAAAACTATTGGCACATTATTTTTTTTTGAAAAATTATATGCATCCTCAAGTTCTTTTTGATCCCACCATGATTGTGCATAAATTATATTTGGAGAAAAAAAATAATTTCCAAAAATATTAATCATTTTTTTTGTTCTCACATTTGGACCTCCAAAATCTCTTTTAGGAAAACCAAAATATGGTCTAATTTTATTTTTTTTTTTAATATAAGGAAAAAACTTTGGTATGAAAAAAAAATAACTTAAGATAAACCTAAACATAGAATGATTAATATATTGCAATAATTTATTTATTCAATAAAAGTGGCTTATGAATATTCTAATTACAGGTGCAGCTGGCTTTATTGGTTTTCATTTATCAAATCTTTTTCTTGATCAAAATCATAAAATTATCGGTATTGACAATTTATGTAAATCTTACGGAGTAAAATATAAAAAAGAAAGATTACAAATATTAAAGAAAAACAAAAATTTCAAATTTTATAAACTTGATATTAATAATATTAATAAAATCAAAGAAAGAAAAATTGATTATATAGTTCATTTAGCAGCACAAGCTGGTGTTAGATTATCTCAAGAAAGACCAGAACTATTTATAAATGACAATATTCTAGGCACCTTAAAAATATTCGAATTTGCAAGAAAAAATAAAATTAAAAAGATTTTTTATGCCTCATCAAGTTCGGTTTACGGCAATTCAAATGTATTTCCATCAAGTGAAAAAATAAATATTAATAAACCTCTATCAATATATGGAATTACTAAATCAACTAATGAAGATCTTGCATATTATTATAATTTTGTAGATGGTATTAGCAGCATAGGATTTAGATTTTTTACAGTTTATGGGCCTTACGGAAGACCCGATATGTCCATCGGTATTTTTTTCAAAGCTTTTTTAAATAAACAAAAAATTTATCTATTTAATAAAGGTGACAATTATAGAGATTTTACATACGTAGAGGATATTGTGAATCAAATATATGCTTGTTTTTTAAAAACAAAAAATAAAAAAAAATTTCTTAAAGTTTTTAATATTGGTGGAGAAAGTACAATTTTAATGAAGAATTTAGTAAAATTAATTCAAAAAATCACAAACAAAAATACAAAAATTATATACGCAAAAAAAAATAAGCTAGATCCAGTCAAAAGCTTAGCAAATAATAATGCCATAAAGAAATTTACAGGATATACAAAAAAAACTAAAATAAACGAAGGCTTACTTAAAGTTTATAATAATATAAAATTTAAACTTCAAAATTAAAAAATGAAACAATTAAAATTTATTATAGAGGAAGAGCTTAAAAATATTAACGAATCATTAATTAATGTCTCAAATGATAATTTAAAAATTTTTTCAAAACTAATTAAGGAATCCAAATCAAAACTCAATAAAAAGAAAATTATTTTTTGTGGTAATGGAGGAAGTGCATCACATGCTCAACATCTAGCTTGTGAGCTTGTAGTTCGATATAAAAATAATAGAAAAGCAATTAATGCAATATCCTTAACAACAGATACGAGCAACTTGACTGCGATTGGTAATGATTATGATTTTGAATATATCTTCTCTAGACAATTAGAGGCAATTGGAAATAAAGGAGATATTTGTATATTTTTAACCACGTCAGGAGAAAGTAAAAATATTTTGGAAGCAGCAAAAATTGCTAAGAAAAAGTTAATTTCCTGTTATTCTTTTTCTGGAAAAGGTGGTGGAAAATTAAAAAAAATTATTAAAAACAATATAATTATAAATTCCAACCTCACTTCTGCAATCCAATCCTCACATTTAATTTTAGGACATATATATTGCAAAGAGTTAGAAAATCATATTACTAGAAAGTGAACTATATAGATTTAGTAATTTTAGCTGGTGGAAAAGGTTCTAGAATTAAAAGTCTGAATAAAAATAAACCTAAACCACTTGCAAAGATAGGGAACTATTCATTCTTAGATTTACTTTTGAGTAATTTGAGCAGATATCACTTTAGAAAAATATTTATTTTAGCTGGTTATAAGGGTTCACAAATTTATAAAAAATATCATAAAAAAAATCTTAATTTTATGAATATTGAATGTGTAATTGAAAAAAAACCTCTTGGAACAGGAGGGGGTTTAAAACAAATTAAAAATAAGCTTAGTAAAAATTTTTTTGTAATTAATGGAGATACAATTACTGACTTTAACTTTT
>MDSV01120696.1_pt1 | contig 13170 bp, 12 predicted proteins | sample 810851 | NCBI WGS metagenome assembly MDSV01 (sample SAMN05326640, study PRJNA326480) | marine metagenome | isolation source: seawater | place: Atlantic Ocean: North East | collected 2012 | reverse complement strand
CGCAATAATTGATGGTACCCCCGATAACACGTTGGTGCCAAAGCGAATGAACTGTGCGAATGCCCCTCTTCGTGAATATTCGGCCAGAAAAATTCCACCCCCCACGCCGATTGGAATTGCAATCAATGCGGCGACGAGTGTTACCACCATCGTGCCGATAATCGCATTGGCAATGCCACCGCCTTCCAGCCCAGGTGGTGGGGGAAGTTCCGTCAATAAGTTGAAGCTGATGGTGCTGCCCCCCTTGATCAACACGTAACCAAGAACAAGAACCAGTGGCAGAACAGCAATGCCTGAAAATAAAGCTGCAACGACAGTCAGCAAACGATTGCCGACATTGCGTGCTGCCCTTGGTTGGTAGGAGAGATCAGGACGCCCGTCTGTTGTGCGTCGTGCGGATGTGAAGGACATGTCAGTACTTGAGGCTGAGACGTTTCACCAACCACTGGGCCATCACATTGACCCCCAGGGTGAGAACAATCAGCACGAATGCTGCATACATGAGCGATGACACCTGCGAGCCATCCGCTTCACCGAACTGATTGGCAAGCATTGCGGCAATGGTGTTGCCCGGAGCGAGCAATGAAAAGCTGAAATTGTTGGAATTGCCGATGATCATCGTGACGGCCATGGTTTCGCCCATGGCTCGGCCGAGGGCAAGCATCACACCTCCAACAATGCCTGATATTGCTGCCGGGAGAATCACGTTAATGATGGCCCCCCAACGGGTGGTTCCCACGCCGTAGGCCGCCTGACGCAGTTTCCCGGGAACCTGATTGAGAGAGTCCCTCGAAATGGCTGTGATGATCGGAAGGATCATCACGACCAGAATCAAAACGGCAGGGATGGTTCCGGGTCCCATCGGCGGCGTGCTGAACATCGGCAACCAATGGAAAGCCGTGTGCAGGAATTCCAGCGCCGGTCTGATGAAAGGCTCCATCACAAAGATGGCCCACAGTCCCAGAACAACGGAGGGAATCGCTGCAAGCAACTCGACCATCAGACCGAGCAGATCTCGGACGCTTTTGGGAATGATGTTTTCGGTGATGAAGATCGCCGTTCCCACCCCCAGCGGCACGGCGATCATGAGCGACAGCAATGAGGTGAGCAATGTGCCGTAGATAGCGGCGCCGGCTCCGTATTGATCATCAACCGGATTCCAATTGGAGGTCACCAGGAACTCCAATCCATAGCGACCCATTGATTCCAGACTGCCCTGGAAGACAACGATCAAAATTGCAAAAAGGACAACTGCGACAACAGAAGCCAGTGCAATGGTGATGTTTTTGAAACCGAGGTCGACCCACTTTTCTGCAAGAGGTCGGTTTCGGAGTCGATACAGGTGGTCCTGATTAGGAGCCATTCCCGCGATGTCATGACCCCTTCAAGTTATCGACCTGCCTGCCCCATCTCTCTAAGGATGGTTTAAGGCAGCAATCTTCTTTGGATGAACTGCTCTGGCCGCTCTGGAACCGGCCGTTAACTTGGATGTCCAAAGGCTGTCGGTATGGGCCGGATCGTTGGAATCGACCTGGGAACGACCAACTCGGTTGTGGCAGTTCTCGAGGCTGGTCGTCCCCATGTGATCGCCAATGCTGAAGGCGGCCGCACCACACCTTCGGTGGTGGGCTACAGCAAGGATCAGGAACTCGTTGTCGGCCAGCTCGCGCGACGACAGCTTGTGCTCAGCCCACGCAATACGTTCTCCAACCTCAAACGGTTTGTTGGACGCGACTGGGACGAACTCGAAGAAAGCAGCCTGTCGGTTCCTTACGCGGTTCGTGCCAACGATCGAGGCCAGGTACGGGTGCCCTGCCCGGTCACGGAACGGGAGTACGCCCCCGAGGAACTGGTGGCCAGCATCATCCGAAAACTGGTCGATGACGCAAGCACCTATCTGGGTGAACCAGTCGAAGCGGCTGTGGTCACCGTCCCTGCGTACTTCAATGATGCGCAGCGTCAGGCCACCAGGGATGCAGGCCGTCTCGCCGGTATTTCGGTTGAGCGGATCCTCAACGAACCCACAGCAGCTGCTCTTGCCTATGGCTTCGACAGAAGTGCGGTTCGTAGAGCGCTCGTGTTTGACCTCGGTGGTGGCACCTTCGACGTTTCTCTGCTGAGAATTGCCAACGGTGTTTTTGACGTCAAGGCCACCAACGGAGACACACAGCTTGGCGGAAATGATTTTGATCAACGCATCGTTGATTGGCTGGCTGATGCTTTTGAAAAGGAGCATGAAGTCGACCTACGGCGCGATCGTCAGGCCCTTCAGCGCCTAACCGAGGCAGCCGAGAAGGCGAAACAAGAGTTGTCGGGCGTGATGAGCACACCCATCTCACTGCCGTTCATCGCCACTGGTGACGACGGGCCGCTTCATGTTGAGACCAGCCTGGATCGCAGCACGTTCGAAGGCCTTTGTCCGGATTTGCTTGATCGTTTGCTCACTCCGGTGCAAGCGGCACTGCGGGACTCAGGCTGGGCAGCCGACGACATCGATGATGTCGTTCTTGTAGGGGGAGCAACACGCATGCCGATGGTGCAGCAGCTGGTGCGAACTCTGGTTCCGCTGGATCCCTGTCAATCGGTCAACCCTGATGAGGTCGTGGCGATTGGTGCCGCGGTCCAGGCAGGCATTCTCACTGGCGAACTTCGCGATCTGCTCCTGAATGACGTCACACCTCTCTCCCTGGGTCTGGAGACGGTCGGTGGGTTGATGAAGGTTCTGATTCCCCGGAACACCCCCATCCCTGTTCGTCAGTCGGATGTTTTCAGCACTTCAGAGACCAATCAGTCCTCCGTTGAGATTCACGTGTGGCAAGGGGAGCGTCAGATGGCGACCGACAACAAATCCCTGGGACGATTCCGCCTCTCGGGGATTCCACCTGCTCCCCGCGGCGTTCCTCAGGTGCAGGTGGCCTTCGATATCGATGCCAACGGCTTGCTGCAGGTCAGTGCTACTGATCGAACCACTGGTCGCAAACAATCGGTCTCCATTCAAGGCGGATCCAATCTCAATGAAGATGAGGTGACAGCTCTGTTGGCGGAGGCGGAGGCGCGGGCTGATGAAGACCGCCGCAAGCGCAACAAGATTGAACGAAGCAACCGCGCTCAGACCCTTGTTGCTCAGGCGGAACGACGTCTGCGCGATGCCGCTCTTGAGTTGGGTCCGTATGGGGCAGAGAGGCAGCAGCGCGCGGTGGAAATGGCGATGCGCGATGTTCAGGATTGTCTGGCCCAGGACGACCTGCAGGAACTCGATCTCTGTGTCAGCGGATTGGAAGAAGCTCTGTTTGGCCTGAACCGTCGTTTGTCGGCTGAGCGACAGGTGGATGGCAATCCACTTCAGGGAATCCGCAGCACCCTCGGCTCGCTCAAGGACGAGCTGTTTGCTGACGACTGGGAGGATGACCCGTGGGCTGCTCCCAGTCGTGGCCCCCGCGATCGGGGCATGAGTCGACGGGATTCTGATCCCTGGGACAATGACTTCTACCGCTGATCCTGACTACTGGTCGCTTCTGGGGCTTCGAGCTGACGCAGGCGCAGACCAGTTGAAGAGGGCGTTCAGGCGCGAGGCACGGCGTTGGCATCCCGATCTGAACGGTAACGACCCGGTCGCTGAAGAACGGTTCAAGCTCGTTAACGAGGCCTATGCCGTTCTCAGTGATCCGGGTCGTCGTCGCGCCTGGGAACGGGGTGCGGATGGTGCTGGATCCGTGGCTGCAGATCCTTTTGCCACCGGATTTCCTTCATTTGAGGAGTATCTCGATGCAGTTCTTGGAGTCCCGGTTGATCCCAATCCGTGGTCCCAGGAGCCGCTGGATCGGAAGGAGGAACCTCCCGTGGCGTCACCGCCGCCGCCGCCGCCGGTCCGTGCCGATGAGGATGTCGAATCAGTGGTTGACCTGACTCCCGACCAGGCTCTTCATGGCACCACTGTGGAACTGAGCCTTGCCGATGGCACGGTCATCGAGCTTCAGACCCCTCCTCAGGCTGGTGATGGATGGCGTTTGCGACTGGAGGGAGTCGCTCCTGGTGGGCGGGACCACTTTCTCCAGCTGCGGGTGGTGACACCGGAGGGCCTTCGCGTTGATGGTCTAAGAGTTCACTACCGCCTGGAGCTGTTTCCACCGGATGCGGCCCTTGGATGTGCGGTTGATGTTCCAACACTCGATGGAACGGTCACACTTCAGGTGCCCCCAGGCTCCTCCAGTGGACGCCTCCTGCGCCTCCGCGGTCGTGGACTGCGGGATGGGATCGATGAGCGCTGCGGCGATCAGCTTGTGGAAATCGTCGTGGTGATCCCCGCCGATCTCGGCGATGCGGAATGTGCGCTTTACAGGCGACTGCAGGAGCTTGCCGTCGAAGCCGATCAGCTTTGAATTGGATCGATGAGAGACTCCGGAGTGTTCCGGACCACTGCCGATGCGCGTCAACGTGTTGCTGTTCGATGCCGGTACCGACAGCGAAGGAATCCATTCCCTGGAGATCTCCGGACGAACTGTTGTGCTGTTGTTTGAGAACAGTGAAGACGCCGAGCGTTACGCAGGACTTCTCGAGGCTCAGGATTTTCCGGTGCCAACAGTGGAATCACTCGAACAAGAAGATGTGGAGTTCTTCTGTCGTGAAGCCGGCTATGAGGCCCGTTTCATCGAATCCGGTTTCGTTCCGGAATCCGATGAAGAGCGCATGTTCATGGCTCCTCCAGAGGCCAATCGTGATGTGAGCAACTGGAAGGACTCCGAAGATGACACCGGAGATTCGACTGAGGTCGCCGATGCATCTCCGCCTGAACCGGGAGATAACCCGGAACTCGATGCGCTTCGACGTCGACTGGAGGGGCTGCTCTGAAGCAATGGCAGGTTTCGATCCTTCCCTTCGACCGTCGGACTCCCGCGGTCATCTGCTCACAGAGCAGAGCAACGAGCGCAGTTCAACGCTGGATCAGCTTGATACAACTGCGCTAGTGAAGCTTTTTGTGGAGGAGGATCGACGACCTCAGGAGGCCGTTTCCGCTGCATCCTCTGTTCTTGCCCAAGCTGTGGACGGCATTGTTGACCGTCTGCGTGGAGACGGGAGGCTGTTTTATCTCGGGGCTGGCACCTCGGGTCGACTGGGGGTTCTCGATGCTGCTGAATGCCCTCCGACCTTCTGCAGCGATCCAGAGCTGGTGCAGGGTGTCCTGGCGGGTGGCGCCCCCGCTTTGTTGCGCAGCTCTGAGGGCATCGAGGATTTGGAGGAGGCCGGTCGGGCTGATCTCGAGCAACGTGGTTTCTGCTCCAGGGATTGCCTTGTTGGGATCGCTGCCGGTGGCACCACGCCGTATGTCCGTGGCGCACTTCGTTATGCCCGGAATCTCGGAGCTTTGGCAATTGCCATGGCGTGTGTTCCCGCCGAGCAAGCACCTCTGCCCTGCGACCTCGATATCCGTCTGTTGACGGGCCCGGAACTTCTGACTGGGTCGACTCGATTGAAGGCGGGGACTGCCACCAAAATGGCGCTCAATATCCTCTCCACGGGTGTGATGGTGCGTCTGGGCAAGGTGTATGGCAATCGGATGGTGGATGTGTCGGCCAGCAACAGCAAACTGGTCGACCGTTCGCTGCGCATCCTTCAGGATCTGGCCGGTGTTGAACGCAGCAAGGGATTGGAGCTGCTGAACGATGCCGAGGGCTCCGTCAAAACTGCTCTGTTGATGGCTGCTGCCGGGTTGTCCGTTGATCGGGCTAAGACTCTTCTTCAGCAGCATGATCTACAGCTGCGTCCGGCTCTGAAATCCTGTGGTGCCAGTCTTTCTTAGCCCTTATCCGCTGGACCCCAGTAGGATTTGAGCAACAGATCCAGACGTTGGCGGGTTTCCATCGGCACCTGGTCCGGTGGTGTGATTAAAGCCTGTGCCAGAGCCTGATGGGCCGCGGAGGCTGGTCGCTCCAAAGCGACCTGACGCATCAAGTTATTCAGGATCGGTTCTGTGGCTTGGGCATTGGCCTGCAGATTGCCGATCACCATCTCAACGCTCACCGCTTCATGCTCGGTGTGCCAGCAGTCGAAGTCGGTGACCATGCTCAAGGAGGCATAGGCCAGTTCCGCTTCACGCGCCAGCCGAGATTCGGTGTGGTTGGTCATGCCGATCACTGAGCATCCCCAGCTTCGATAGAGCTCGCTCTCAGCCCGGGTGGAGAAAGCGGGTCCCTCCATGCAGAGGTACGTGCCACCACGGTGGAGCTGATGGCCGTTTGGAATCTCAGACTCCGCCGCATTCGCCAGCAGGGCACTCAGTTTTGGGCAGAAGGGATCCGCCAGGCTGACGTGGGCTACACACCCTTCGCCGAAAAATGACTGCGGCCGCTGATGGGTGCGATCGATGAACTGCGACGGAACCACCATGTCTCTAGGCCGCAGATGCTCCTGAAGTGACCCCACGGCTGAGACCGAGATCAGCCAGCGAACTCCCAGCTTGCGCATGGCCCAGATGTTGGCCTGGTAAGGAACCTCACTGGGAAGCAGGTGATGGTGGCATCCGTGCCGGGCCAGAAAAACTGTCTCAATTCCTTCAAGCATTCCCACGCGTAGAGCACCCGACGGACTGCCGAAGGGTGTTTCGAGCCTGATGTCTTCGGCCTCTTTGAGGCCGGGCATTCCGTACAACCCGCTGCCGCCGATCACACCGACACGGGCTTGGGAGAGGTCGGGCATCAGCGTCGTCTCTTTACACTCCAATTTTGCTCGCGCCACCATGACCAAGGCCTTGATGGATACCGAAGCAGGCCTGATCGAGCTCGAGCTGTTCGAGACCGATGCACCAAAGACGGTCGCCAATTTCGTGAAGCTTGCGAAGGATGGCTTTTACGACGGTCTTGCCTTTCACCGTGTGATTCCTGGCTTCATGGCTCAGGGCGGTTGCCCCAACAGTCGAGAGGGTGCCCGCGGAATGGCTGGCACTGGAGGACCGGGCTATCAGATCGATTGTGAGATCAATAACCAGAAGCATCAGGCTGGAACTCTCGCCATGGCCCATGCCGGCCGCAACACCGGTGGATCGCAGTTCTACATCTGCTACGAAGCTCAGCCCCACCTCGATGGCGTGCATACCGTTTTCGGACTCACCGGAAATATGGATGTCGTGCTGAAGCTGGCCAACGGCTCCCGCATTAACAAGGTGACGATTCAGTAAGGCTGATCAGTTTCGTTTCCAATGCAGCAATGAGGGGCCATTTTCCAATAACCCTTCATTGCTGCTGTCCAGGAGATCCTTGAGCTGACGTTCCACCCTCTCCAGTGTCTGGGGAGGGTGGAGCGCCATGCGTTCGGTTGGCACTCTCATCAATCCCACTCGTTCTGTCGCTGCCATGGACGCGACCTTGCGAATCATTCCTGAAGCGTCTCTCGCGTCCGGGGACAGCTTCCAGACGAACTGTGGCCGATCCCACAGCGCCAGCAGCCGCGGTTCATGCAGTGCCTCAAGACGGAAACCACTGGCGTGGGCGATGGCTTCAACCTCGATCCTCACGGTGGCCCAGTTTTCAGGGCCAACGTTCACCGCGAGGGCAAGAACCATGCAGGGGTTCTCGGATTCAAACAGGTGACCGAGTTTTTCCCGCTTTGTTTCCAGATAACTCGCGTTGTGTGCGCCAGGGTCCATCACAAGCGGAACCCGTTCCTCCACATTCAGTCCATAGCCGCCAAGCCCTGCGATTTTGCGTGGATTATTGGTTAACAACCTGAGACGGTGAATGCCGAGATCGGACAGGATTTGCGCGCCTACCCCGTAATTACGAAGATCAGCAGGGAAGCCAAGACGTTCATTGGCCTCAACAGTGTCAAGCCCGGCCTCCTGGAGGCTGTATGCCTTCAGCTTGTTGATCAGTCCGATCCCGCGGCCCTCCTGCCGCAGGTAAACCACAACGCCTTCCCCTTCTGTTTCGATCTGTCGAAGGGCTGCTTCCAGCTGTGGGCGACAGTCGCAACGCAGGGATCCGAAGGCATCACCGGTGAGGCACTCCGAGTGCATCCGCACGAGCACCGGCTCGGTTAACGCATTGGGATCCCCCTTGATGATCGCGAGATGTTGACTGCCATCAAGCTCGTTCTGATAACCCACCATTTTGAAAGTTCCGAACTGGCTGGGCAGATCCGCCTGAGCCATACGCTTCACGAACCGCTCATTGTCCAGCCTGTAGCTGATCAAGTCAGCAATGCTGATTAACTTCAGACCCCAGCGATCGGCGTAGGCCCGCAGTTCCGGCAGGCGGGCCATCGACCCATCCTGATTTTGGATTTCACAAATCACGCCGGAGGGAGTGAGGCCCGCCAACTGGGACAGGTCCACGGCTGCTTCGGTGTGACCGGCGCGTTTCAGAACGCCGCCTGGTTTCGCACGCAGAGGAAAGATATGGCCGGGGCGACGCAGTTCCGCTGGTCGGGTGGCTGGATTCAGGGCGACCTGAATGGTGGCAGCACGGTCTTCAGCGGAAATGCCTGTGGTTACTCCGTGTTCAATGCCAGCGTCGATGCTCACCGTGAAAGCGGTCTCATTGGCATCGGTGTTCCGATCAACCATCAAGGGCAGATCGAGTTCATCAAGGCGCTGGCCCTCCATCGCCAGACAAATCAACCCACGCGCCTCAGTTGCCATGAAGTTGATGGCTTCGGGCGTTGCGAACTGGGCCGCGCAGATCAGATCTCCTTCATTTTCACGTTGCTCGTCATCCACGACAACGATGCAGGCACCATTGCGAATGTCCGCCAGAGCATCAGCGATTGAATCGAAGCGGATCGGTGTTTCCGGTCGGGTCGCAGCGATGGAGTCCAGAGTCCCGATTCTTAGTGATTGTCTTCATTATTCATGATCGCTCTCTGTACGATCGGACGTTGGTAGTTGGTATCGATGGCAGGTAGCAATTGGTCTGCGGTGGAGGGCATGGCAGCTGCTAAGACGTCGCGCGTTGCAGTCATCGGTGCCTCCGGCTACGGAGGGCTGCAGACCATCCGTCTGCTCCAAGGGCACCCTTCTTTCTCCGTCACATTTCTGGGTGGTGAGCGCAGTGCCGGGCAACGGTGGAGTTCTGTGTGCTCCTTCCTCCCGCTTCCGGATGATCCGCGCATCGAATCCGCCGATCCTGACCGCATTGCTGAGGCTGCCGATTTCGCTGTCCTCAGCCTCCCCAATGGACTGGCCTGTCAGATGGCTCCCCAGCTCATTGAGCGGGGCGTCAGGGTTGTCGATCTGTCCGCTGATTTCCGCTACCGATCTTTGGACCAGTGGAAGCAGGTCTATGCGCTGGAGGCCAAAGGCCTCCAGCGCGACGATGCTGCTCTCTGTCGCAGCGCCGTTTACGGCCTTCCTGAATGGCACGGTCCCGCCATCGCGGAGGCCTCTCTGGTGGCGGCTCCAGGCTGTTTCCCCACAGCCAGCCTCCTGCCGCTTCTTCCATTCCTGAAGCAAGGGCTGATCGATACGGATGGAATCGTCATTGATGCCAAAACCGGCACCTCCGGCGGCGGAAGAGTTCCGAAGGAAGCCATGTTGCTGGCGGAGGCCTCGGAGTCAATCTCTCCCTATGGCGTGATTGGCCATCGCCACACATCCGAGATCGAACAGATGGCCCAGGACGTGGCCGGTCAGGACATACAGCTTCAATTCACCCCGCATCTGGTGCCGATGGTGCGGGGTCTGCTGTCGACCGTTTACGCGCGGTTACGCGACCCGGGTCTCACCGCGGAGGATTGCACCACCGTTCTGGACGCCGTGTACCGGCATCATCCCTGCGTTTCGGTGCTTCCGGTGGGAACGTATCCCGCCACCAAATGGGCCCGGAACAGCAACAGGGCGTTGTTGTCTGTTCAGGTGGACAGCCGCACCGGCCGGCTCATCCTGATGAGTGCCATCGACAATCTGATCAAGGGCCAGGCAGGGCAAGGGCTTCAGTGCCTCAACCTGATGGCAGGCCTGCCATCGGAGACGGGACTACCCCAACAGGGGTTCTATCCCTGACGCCAGACTGGAATCATCGCGCTGATCGCTTCTGGAAGAAGGCGATGCTCCGCCTGATGCACCCGTTCAGAAAGGCTGGCATGGTCGTCTCCCTCCCACACTGGTACAGCGGCCTGGGCAAGGATCGGACCACCATCAAGTTCAGCCGTCACCAGGTGCACGCTGCAGCCAGTGATTTTCACTCCGGCTGCCAGTGCCTGCCCGATCCCATCGAGACCCTTGAAGCTCGGCAACAAGGATGGATGGATGTTCACCAACCGACCTGAGTAGCCGTTGATGAGCACGGGTGTGACGATCCGCATCCAGCCCGCCATCACAACAACCTCAACGGCAGCGGATCGGAAGCAATCCACCAAGGTCCGATCGAGACGTTCGCGCTCCTTCAGGACCCGGTGATCCAGCACCGTGCATGGCACACCGAGTCGTTGGGCTCGCTGCTGAGCTCCGCAGCCTGGATTGTTCACCACCAGCATGCTGATCTCTGCCATCAGAGTTCCGGCATCAACCGCATGAGCCAGCGCCTCGAAATTACTTCCGTTTCCAGACGCCATCACGCCAATGCGTAGAGGTGTCTGTTCAGATTGAATCTGCTGGCTAAGGTCTGAAAAAGCGGGCATCCGGCTCATGTCCCATCTGTCCATCCTGCCCACCGTCTACTCCAGTGTGGATCTGCTCGAGGCTTCGCTTCGGGATGAAGGCTTCAACGTTGTCGTTGGCGGCTTGATGGCTCGTTTCGGCAGAGATCCTTTGTTGGTGGATCTCTTGGCAGAGTTCGGTGATTCACCTTCTTTGGGATGGATCGTCGGCAGTGACGGCGTCCTCACCATGGTGGGAGATCTGCAACGAATCGCACGGCACCATGGCCTTGAAGGTCGTCTGCAACGGGTTGCCCGGCGCTATGCCGTGCGTTCAGCACTCGATGCTGCTGAACAATTCACACCCGGTACCCAGATGATGCTGGAGCCGTCCTGATGCGACGGGTCCTGTGAACATCAACCTGGACCTGCGCCGGTCGCAGGACCAGTCGATTCTGGTCAGCCTCGAGTGGACCCCTGTGGTGACTCGTCAGGTGCTGCAGTTCCCGCTGTGGACCCCTGGGTCCTACACGGTTCGTGATCCAGCGCAGCACCTGAACAGTCTCGAGCTTCGATCGGCTTCCGCTCCACAGCCGCTGAAGCGTCTTGCGCCCAACCGCTGGTTGGCTGAGCTCCCTGATCTTTCTCCGCTTCGCCTCACCTATCAGCTGGAGGCCAGGGACCTCACGGTGCGGACCGCTTATCTGGATTCCGATTTCGCTTCCCTCAGTCCAGCTGCGGTGGTGATGGAAGTTGAGGGGTTTCGCTGGGAGCAACACACCATTTCCCTGACCATTCCGGATCACTGGAATGGTCACTGTCCGCTGCCACCAACCGACAGCGGCTGGGTCGCGCCCGATTTTGATGCGTTGATCGACAGCCCGATCCACGCAGGGCCTTTCACGGCCAGCTGTTTTGAAGTTCATGGGAACCGCCATGAGCTTCTGCTCATTGGTGAACCACCCAGTGGATGGCCGGAGACCTTCCAGGCTGATGTTGAACGGGTGTGCGAAGCCACCTGTCTGCTGATGGAAACTCCACCGCCAGCCGGAGATCGCTATCAGTTGGTGATTCAGATGCTCGACAGCGGCTACGGCGGTCTGGAACACGATCACAGCTCGGTTCTTCAGTTCAACTGGGCAGCTCTGGCCAAAAAGGATGGTTACCGACAACTGCTTCAGCTGGTGGGCCATGAATACCTCCACCAGTGGAATGTTCGGCGACTGCGACCGATCGAATATCGCCCCTACGACTACGGCCGTTCCATCGTTAGTGAGGGGCTCTGGTTCGCCGAGGGAATCACCAGCTATTTCGATCTGGCCTTGCCACTGATCGCCGGTTGCAGCGACCGCTCGATGCTGCTCAATGATCTCGGGGAGGAGTTATCGCGGGTGTTGATGACTCCTGGTCGACGGCTTCAGTCCCTTTCGGCCAGCGCTCAGGAAGCCTGGATCAAGCTCTACAAGTCATCGGTGGTTTCGCCCGATAGTCAGGTCAGCTACTACCGCTTGGGAGCTGCCACGGCGTTCTGTCTCGACGTTCGACTGCGTGTTGTTGGGAGCTCGCTTGCTGATTTGCTTCGCAGCCTCTGGCAGACCCACGGCAAAAACCTTCGTGGCTTCCACCGACGCGATCTGTCTGCATGGCTGAACCCACTGGAGCCCCAGCTGGCAACCGATCTCGATCTCTGGCTGGATCAACCCGATTCTTTGCCTCTGCACGACTGCCTCGCCATGATCGGAGCCCGGCTTGATCCAGTCCCACTCCGCCATCCCCACCACGGGCTCACCCTGGCCGACAGCAATGGTCGTGTTGTGGTTCGTCGGGCTGCCGCAGACAGTCCAGCTCGCGTATCAGGGTTCGTTCCTGGCGATGAATTGATCGCTGTCGACAACCGCCGACTGCACAGCTCCGAAGATCTGTCTCTTCTGTTGAGTGTCGACCGTCCCGCAAGAATCACCTACGCCCGTCGTCGTTGCCTCGCCGAGACCCAATTGATTGCGACCAAGGGAGTTGATCGATGGACCCTGGGCTTGGAGTCGGGGGCCAGCCCTCAGCAACAGGCCCTGAGGGAACGATGGTTTCGGTTCCTCTGATCCGACGCCTCGCAGACGCGACCCGTTGCTGGAAACATCGGCGTTCGATCTTGGCTGTTGTTGTGCTCAGCAGCTCATGCCTTCTGGTGGTTGCCGGTTGGATCTTTGCTGATCGACGGCTGGATGAGGGTGCAGGTGATCAACCTTCTCTGCTCGATCTGCTGGATCGTGTTGGTAAGCCGTCCCTGACTGGTCCGGAGGGTTCATCGTCGATCCCAGCAACCCGTGCTCCGCGTTCCCGTTCCTGGACCTCTCCCCTGGCACATCAGTGTGAAAGGGGAAAACCAACAGTTCTCCAGCGGCTTGAGGCACTCAAAAGCCGATCATCAACCTGGCGTCGTTCGGTGGCGATTCATCCCACCAATTTCGGAGAGCGTTTGCTGCGTGATGCCAAGGGCCGGCAACTTGATGCGTCGCCCCGGGTGGTGGTTCTGCACGAAACCGTCTATGGCATGACCTCGGCGATCAACACCTTCCAGACGCCCCATCCCAGAGATGAAGATCAGGT
>MDSV01243497.1_pt1 | contig 13171 bp, 12 predicted proteins | sample 810851 | NCBI WGS metagenome assembly MDSV01 (sample SAMN05326640, study PRJNA326480) | marine metagenome | isolation source: seawater | place: Atlantic Ocean: North East | collected 2012 | reverse complement strand
TTGTATTTACCCATGAATTATCTGCTAAATTTGAACAAAAAATTATTTTATACTGTCTTAAAGAAGAACTTGAAAAAGTTAAATTTGAGGAATTATATGGATTTAAGATCTTAAAAAATGAATTACTATCATTTGGTAATGTATCGGCTATCCACTCCTGATAATTCGTAAACGAATCTCCATCAAGATCATCATTTGGATTCATATCAAGATCATTTCCATAAGATGCTTCAAAATGATCTGGAAGGCCGTCTATATCTGAATCATAATTACTTATCGTTTTATCAATCCAATCACTATAATTAGATATATTAGCAGAAATATTACCAGTATAATTTGGGTCTGTGCCATTTAAATAAAGTAATATTCCGGCTAATCTCCACTGCCCTTGATATCTCAGAAATACTCCTCCTCCTGAATCGTATATAACACCACCTGCCTCATATAAGGTATCTGAAATTGAAAAGCCTATCGCAAAATATTTAGTAATTCTTGGGCCGCAGCTTCCACCATCATCTATTGGCGGAGAAATTCCTGTTGATTCCATTTTATTTGTTCCCCATCTCTTAACCCCCTGTCCTCCTGGGCCATTTCTAAAATAGGTATTAAATACGGTACCTGTTTTACCCCATCCAGTTAAAATTAATGTTTGGCTTGGATAAATAGATCGATCATGAATCGGGTAATAACCCGGCAATGGTTTATCTAATCGAATTAAGGCTAGGTCTGCAGATTCATTATTTTCTGAATCATAATCAGATGAATGAAAAACTTTCTGAACCTCATTATGTATTTCACCAGCAACAATAACGGTACCATTCTGAACGTCATCAGCAACATGAGCGGCAGTTATTATCCAATAAGGATCTACGGCAACGGCGGTGCTTCCATTATAAGAGTAAACATAGTCCCAATTAAAAGCAGAAAAAGAAGTAATATCGTTAGGATTATTTTCAGCTATTGTTAGATTATTGACAGCTATTCCAAAGCAATCACTTAATAAAAGTAATAAATATAATGTTAAATAATATTTCACATCTTAAATGTTACTAATTTATGATAAAATTGTCTATATTGTTTTCTTAAGGTGAACTAATGATAAAGACAGATTCAATATATTCGAAACCATTACAATTAATTCCAAAATTTGAATTTAATGACCATGTTGTAAATGTTTTTGATGACATGATTAATCGTTCAGTACCTGGCTATCAATCTATACTTAATATAATAGAATTTCTCTCTAAAAAATACCTAGTAGAAAATCAACATGTTTATGATTTAGGGTGCTCGTTAGGAGCTTCTTCTATAGCTATTTTAAATGGAGCAAAAAATAAAAACTGTCATTTTTTTGCTATTGATTCGTCTAAAGAAATGATTCTAAAGAGTAGAGTAAATATTTTAAACTATTATCCAAACGAACATGTTTATTTTATCAATAAGAGTATTCAAGATGTTGAATATAAAAATGCATCCTTTATTGTATTAAACTTTACGCTTCAATTTATTCCCATAAATGAAAGAGATGCATTATTAAAAAGAATTAAGGAAAATATGAATAGCGGAGGTATATTGATTTTATCTGAAAAAATATATTTTGATGATAATTTAGTAAATAAGCAAAAAATCTTACTCCATGATAAATTTAAAAGTGAAAACAATTATTCCGATTTAGAAATTAAACAAAAAAAAATTGCCTTAAAAGAGGTTCTTTATCCAGAAAAGATAGATTCTCATTTAGTTAGATTAAAGAGAGTTGGATTCAAAAAGATTCATCATATTTTTCAATCTTTAAACTTTTCATCAATGGTTATTATCAATGATTAATTATCAACCATTTTATAAAATTATCTCTGATACGTCATTAAAAAACTGGATTGTTGACGCTCCAAAAATAATAAAAAAAAATCTTCGCAAAGAAAGATATGCTCATATTGAGGAGTGGGAAGAAAGTTTAAATCAGATTCCGGAAATATCTCCAGATTTTATCGATCTAAAAAAAAGCGTTAGGATGGAAGGTCGTATTGACTCCGATATAGAAAAAAAACTAATGCTACTACATCCTTGGAGAAAAGGTCCTTATTTTATAAATAATATCCATTTAGATACTGAATGGAGGTCAGATTTTAAATGGGATAGAGTAATTAATCATATCAAACCCTTAAAAAATAAAATTGTTTTAGATATTGGTTGTGGAAATGGATATCACATTTGGAGAATGATTGGAGAACATGCTAAATTAGCAATTGGGATTGATCCTCAACCATTATTCCTTTGTCAATTTTATGCCATTAAAAAAATTTTTGGTAATATAAAAAATGCATGGGTTCTCCCGATGAGGCTGGAGGATATTCCAATAACTGAATGCGCATTTGATACCTGTTTTTCAATGGGTGTTATCTACCATCGAAGAGAACCTCGCAAGCATATTGAAGCTTTATATAAAATTCTGAAGATTGGCGGAGAGGTTATAATAGAAAGCCTAATATCTAATCGTGAAGATATATTTCCTGATGAGCGTTACGCAAAAATGCGAAATGTTTGGAGAATACCAAAATTAAATACACTTATAGATGAGTTAACAGACATAGGATTCAAAAAAGTTCGAGTAGTTGACATTAATAGAACAGAACTTTCCGAACAAAGAAAAACTACATGGATGAAATTTGAATCATTAGAAGATTTTCTTGATCCAAAAGATTTAAATAAAACAATAGAGGGTTATCAATGTCCAATTAGAGCTGTTATAATTGCTGAAAAATAAAGTTAAAAAATTAATTGCTCATATTAGCTAAGCAAGGGAAACTAATTATATTATGAAATTAGATGAACTCAAAAAAATTAAAGAAGATGGTTTAAGCCAAGCCAATAGTGCCAGCTCTTCTGAAGACATAGAAAAAATAAGGTTATCCTATCTTTCAAAGAAAGGATTAATTCCAAAAGTGATGTCCGAAATCAGAAATGTTCCAATTGAAGAAAAAGCAGAATTTGGACAAACTATTAATTCATTTAAAATAGAATTAAATGAGATTATTAAAACCAAGCAAAAGAAAACAACATCTAAAAATAACAATAATTCATTTGACCTTACATTACCTGGACAATGGAAAAAATTAGGAACTGGACATCCAATTACACAGGTAACAGAACGTATTAACTCTATTTTTAAACAAATTGGATTTTCAATTGCAGAAGGACCAGATATTGAATCAGTATATAATAATTTTGACGCTCTTAATACGCCTGCCGATCATCCATCTCGTGATGAACAAGATACATTTTATCTTAATAATAAAGATCTTCTGAGGTGTCATACAAGTCCCGTTCAAGTCAGATATATGAAGGATAATAAACCTCCAATTCGTATCATTTCTCCGGGTCGTTGTTATCGAAGAGATACACCTGATGCTACACATAGCGCAAGCTTTCATCAAATTGAAGGTCTATACGTAGATAACAATGTATCGCTTGCTGATTTAAAAGGGACTATTTCTTACTTTGCTAAAGAATTAATGGGAGCCACAGTGAAGACTAGATTTCGTCCTCATTACTTTCCCTTCACAGAACCAAGCTTTGAAGTTGATTTTATGCATCCTACAAATGGGTGGATAGAAATATTAGGTGCAGGATTAGTTGATCCTAATGTTTTTTCAAATGTTGGATATGATTCAAACAATATTTCTGGATTTGCATTTGGTATGGGTGTTGAAAGAATTGCAATGATTTTATATGGCATTAAGGACATTCGTAATTTATACGAAAATGACAGCAGATTCCTAAATCAATTTTAATCAATATAAGAGTTAACTGCTTCGTACATTTCTCTAACAGCATTCTCTATACCAACAAATACTGAACGACTAATTATACTATGTCCTATATTTAAGGTATTAAGATGTGGAATGCAAAGAATGTCATTCACATTATCAAGATTTATACCATGTCCAGCATTCACCGTTAAACCAAGTTCATTAGCAATTTCAGAAGCATTCATTAATTTCTCTAAGAGCAAGGGTTTTTCGCTACCATCTGAATCACAATATGAGCCAGTATGTAATTCTATTATTGTTGCACCAGTATTTTTACAGGCAGAAATAATTTTTTCATCGGGCTCAACAAATAAACTAATTTTTATATTCTTTTCAGATAAAAGGCTAACGGTCTTTTTGATAGAATCGAAATGCTTGATAACATTAAGCCCACCTTCTGTTGTTAGCTCTTCTCTTTTCTCAGGAACAAGACATACTTCATCTGGCATAACATCTAAGGCTATCTTAATAATACTTTCATTATTAGCCATCTCTAGATTTAACGGTAATGACTGTAAATTCTTAATACGATAAATATCATCATCTTGAATATGACGCCGATCTTCTCGAAGATGAGCTGTAATATTACTAGCACCTGCTCTGGCACAATGAATAGCTGCATCTAATGGATCTGGGTAACTAGTTCCTCTTGCCTGCCTTAATGTTGCTATATGGTCAATATTTACACCTAATTTCATTTACCTGCCTTATTAAAATTTAGATTTAATTGATCTCTTTGGATTCTTTTTTAAATTGTTATGTAATCTATCATCATACATTAGATACCCAGAAATATCATTTTCATTACAATAATTAAGTGTTTTTTGAGCCTTCTTAAATAAAGTAAATAAATTATTACCATGCTCTGGGCAAGCTGTTAAAGCTAGTGATATTAATGGTCTTAATTTGATATTATTTATCTCATATTTTTTATTTTGTATATCAGTATGAATTCTTCGTGCAATACTATCAGCCTGAGATATGCTTGCGTGTAATAATAGCATAAAATTAGAATGATCGTATGATCCTATTATATCATTATTTCTTACATTGTCTTGAATAGCATTGCTGATTAATAGGAGAAATTCATTAGCTAAATCATTATGATGTATATGAGTAATATCATTGATGTTATTTATTTGGATACATAATATAATACAAGGTTGTTTTTTTAATCGTAATTCACTTATCTCTCTTTGTATAAATTTTGACAGAGTTTTTTCATTTAAAACGCCTGTTATAGGGTTTAATATCTTTTCTTCATTGGACTTATTTTGAGAATTATCTTCCTCCTCTTCATCACTCATACTTTCATCATCACGAAATATTATCCTATTACTATCGCGTGCTTCTTTTAATGCTTCGTCAGCTTCATCTAATAATTTTATAGTTGTTGTTCCGTGAATAGGAAAACAGGCTAATCCGACTGATATATTATCTCTCTTTAGTTTCGGAAAATGATTAGATATAATTTTAATTATTCTTGAGATAATACCTTCATACTCTTCTTTATCGCATCGTAAAATAATATATTCATAGGCTTCATTGCTTATTATTTTATCAATCTCTCGGATATAATTTCTTAAATAATCAATAACCTCTGCTTTGCTTATATTTAAATCATCTAAGGAATCAATATGTAATTTTGCTACTATAAAAGATTCTTTTTTTCTAACACTTTCAGATAAAATTTTAGCTACTGTAAGATGGAGTAAATCCTGATCAGAATATTGGTTTTTTTCTTCCAAATTATTGGTTATCTCCTGAAATCTAAGATAACTAGCAATAAGGGTAAAACAAATAAATACAATTAGAACAACTATACTAAAATTAATAATATAAAAACTTATATTATATTGAATCGCAACTATTGAAAGTAACGATGTCATTTTTTAGAATCAAGACTACTTAACATCATCTTATTAATAAATTGCAAATTCAACTCGTCGATTTTTACTCCATGCTGATTCATCATGCTGATCGCCGACTGCTGGATTTTCTTCTCCATAGCTAAGTGTTTGAATTTGAGAAGCATCTACTCCTAATTGAATTAAATACTGTCGAACAGCTAATGCACGACGTTCTCCAAGAGCTATATTATATTCACGACTTCCACGCTCATCTCCATGACCCTCAACGATTACTCCGCCTCCTTGTTTTAAATGCTGTGCAACACCCTCGCATATAATTGCTTGGTCTGGGCTTATAGCAGAACTATCATAACTAAAATAGATAGGTTGAAATAAAGTTCTATCTCCATCAGAAGGAACCCCTAATGTATTGTTAAGTGGAATATCAACGACTAAAGATTCACCATAGATATTATCAGCTCCTGAAATTAGATTATTTTTAGGGGCAGTTTGACATCCATTTATTAAAAATAAGATTGTTATTGCAGTGAATACAATAGATCCATAACGAATTTTTTTATACATTTTAGTCTCCTATTTATCAATATGTACAAGATGGTGAAAACCAATTACCTTTTTGTTTCATTAATGGTAGCCGACGTTCTTCTACTGTGTCAAGAAGGTAGATGCTTGATTGATAATTAACCGACCTTGAAGTTATTACATGTCGTCCATCTGGTGCCCAGCATGGATCTTCATAATCTGCATTATCTAGTGATAGTAATCTTGAGGTATTATTTTTAGGATCCACTAATACAATTTTATAACTTCCCAACTGACGACTACAATATACAATCAACCCATTAATTCCCCAATCAGGACATACATTTTCTGATCCTGTTCTACTAATTCTCCTAGGCTTTCCCCCTGAAATATCAATAATATAAATATGAGGTCTTCCGCTACTATCAGAAACATATGCAATTTGCTTAGCATTTGGAGACCAGCAGGGACTTGCTTCATTTGCTCGTCTTGTAGATGTTAATCTTTTTAAATTTCCGGTCTTAATTTCTTTTAAATATAGTTCTGGATTACCGTCCTTTGATAAAATTAAAGCGATATATTTATTATCTGGTGATATAGAAGCGCTGACATTTAACCCCCCATAACTTGATAATGATTTCTTTCTACCAGTTTGATAAACATTTGGATACCCTGCTTTATATGACGTATATAAAATACTTTTATTATCAAAGGACCATTTTGGGGCGACTACAATGCTTTTATCATTGGTTACCTTTCTAAGATTAAATCCATCGATATCACAAGTATAAAGCTCTTTATAACCGTCTATATTACCAACGACTGCTAGTTTTGAAGTTGAAATACCACGCTTACCAGTAATACAAAGAATGATTCTATCTGCAGTTTGGTGAGCTAATCCCCGATAATTTTCTAAGGCGGAAGCATATGCAAAACTATAAATGAATTCTTTTTGCTGACCCTCCTTTATGTATACCTCTACTTGCAGTTTATTTTTAATAATTAAATTTATATGAATTGAATAGGAATTAAATTTATCATCAAAATTAAACCATCCGGATCTAGATAAATCATCCTTAAGAACTTTTAAAAATGCATGGGAATTATTATAATTATTTGCATTAACTGGATTAATCTTAATATCAATTTTTTGGAAAGTAGATTTTCTAACTTCGATATCCTGAGCATAAACAAGACAAGTTAAAAAAATTATACATGGTATAAGAAGTAGACTGTTAACAATTTTATTCATACTAATCTTCCAGTGAAAATGTTATCTCAACATAGTTATATCTATAACTTTTTGGTGGTTCTGGTAAATAATCTATTGATTCAATAGCCTTAAAAACACTTCTATCATAACTTTCATTTCCAGATAAGGTCACGTTTATACGTTTTAATATTTTTCCATTTTTATCAATATAAAGTTTAATAACCGGTGACTTTAAATTTCTACTTGCATTTGAAGGATCCCATTTATTAAACAGAATATTTCTAACCGAATTTAAATATGCCACATCATTATCCGAAACTGTACTTGATCTTTCCAAATTATTTATCACATCTTTCATCTGCTGCCGATTATCTGATGAATTTGATTCAGCTGAATTAATTCTCTTCCCTTTTTTTATTTGATTAACGGGAGTTGGCTTCCATTTAGGCTTAGATTCAATACTTTTATTGACTACATTTTCATTTTTATTAACTATGACTGATTTTACTTCTGACGCTTTTTTATCCGTATTATGAAACTCTATAAATGTAATGATCTCGTTTGATTTTTTTTTCTTAAAACAACTCTTTAAGCCTGAAAATATTAAAAATAGAACAACAATAGATATATGAATAAGTAAAATTCGAAGAAAAGCACTTTTGGAATTATTTTCCATTCAACTATTCCGTCTCTGTGATTAAAGCCATACTTTTAATTTGTGCAGAATTTAATATTTTCATTATATCCATCACTTTTCCATATGGTAGGTTTTCGTCTGCTCGCACAAACACTGTTGTATCTGGATTAGTATTAGCTAATCTAATTAATGCTTCCTGTAATTCATTTTTTGTTATTTTTTGATTATCAAGGAATAATTCATTTTTGAGATTCATACTTATGGATTTTGATATTTTTTTTGAAACATCTTGCGTCTCTCCATTTGGAAGATTAATTGCTATTCCTTGCTCAATAAGAGGGAAAGTAATAATAAAGGTTATTAGTAATATAAACGTCAGATCCATTAAAGGTGTCATATTTATATCGCTTATCTGATCTAACTTAATAAGACTGGTTCTACGCGCCATATTAATCAACCTCAATAGAATAATTATTATGTGTACGCGACATGAACTCTTGTCCAAAATTATCCATTTGTACGGCTATATTTCTTATTTTGGAAGAAAGTAAATTATATCCAATCATAGAAGGAAGAGCAACAATTAGGCCAATAATAGTAGTTAATAACGCACCAGATATTCCAGGAGCAACAGCGGATAATGCTGCTGATCCAGAGTTCGCCATCCCGGAAAAGGCATCCATAACTCCCCAGACTGTACCTAGTAATCCTAAAAAAGGAGCGGCGCTGACAGCTGTAGCAAGTAATCCCATTTGGTCCTCAAGCTCTAATGCTTGATCAGCTATATTGCGGTCTACAACAGATCGAATACTTTCAATTTGATTTGTATGTAATACATATCTCTCAGATAAATGACTTCCTGAAATAATATCATCTTTATTAACTCCTTGAGATTGGAGTTCTAACGTTAAAGCTGTGCACCCTTCTAAATAAATAGTATTTAATGGAGTTCCTTTGTATTTACTTGTTTTTGATATGATTCCTGTTAATTCGCTTTCTTTCCTAAAATCTTTTAAAAAAAACTTTGTGGTATTACTTGCTGATTTAAGCTGAATTCCTTTTGTCCACATAATAGTCCACGCAGCAGCAGAACCAAAAAATAATATTAAGACAATAATTTTACCTGGTAATGTGCTATCCCAAAAAGCGCTAGCCATATCTGCCAGAGGAAATAATAAAAAGTTAAAATCAATCATTTAAGTCTCCTATATACACAAAATAATATACGACTATTTTCTTGGTTAATAAAAGAAATTTAAAACGATATCAGTATAAAATTTAATCTCTTTTAAAATTAACGCCCAGATCAATCAATGCTCTATATGCTGGTTTAGGTTTATTTTCTCTATCAAATAATAATGGATGAGATGTCCTACCTTTAATTGGCCAATGATTTAGCCATGATATACCGTCATTCGCTCCCCAGAAGGTAACTCGATCAACGATATCTCGATTTTCTAATAATATTTCAAAAATATCAACGTACTTATTTCCATGACGTTCTAAAATATGAAGTGGTACATTATTTGTATAGGGGTTTAAATTCGGATTGGATGTTAAGTTACGCCTAATATCTGCATCTTGCTGTACATCGGGTCTCTCTAAAATTCCAACATCTAATTCGGTTAGATGAACCTTTAACTTCGCTTTACGAAAAATACTCATCACATCTCGTAATTCGTTTTTACTAGGATAATTAAGATGCCAATGTGCCTGCATACCAATTCCATCGACTCGTATGCCTTTTTTTCTTATATTAGTGCACATATCAGCCACAAATTGAGCTTTTACAGAGTTATTCATCGTAAAATCATTATAAATTAATTCAGTATCTGGATCGGCCTCTTGGGCAAATTTGAAGGCTAATTCAATAAAATCATCACCGATAATCTCAGACCACTTTGATTTTCTCAGAAAAGCTTCCTGAATAGTTTTTCCATCTTCATCAATAACTGTTCTTAAATCTACTGCTTCATTAACCACGTCCCAATAATCAATACGACCTTTATATCTACCCACTACTTTATGAATATATTCTCTCATTCTTTTAATTAATGCATTCCTTGATAATAGATTTCCATTATTGTCTTCGAAGAAAGAAGATGCAGTCATTGCATGCCAAACTAGAACATGTCCAACTACAACATGATCGTTTTTCTCCGCGAAACGCATCACTTCATCCACTGCATTAAAATAATATTTACCTGGATGGGGACAGATATATTGCGGTTTCATTAAGTTCTCAGCAGTTATGCAATTAAATTCACGATTAACGACTTCTAACTCTGCTGCATCCCTGCGCATTGGATATTTATAGTAATGTTTTATGTCACGGCTACCAAGCGAAACACCTATTAGAAAATCATCCTTGTATACCTCTTTAAGTGTTACCTTCTCAGAAACATTTGCATTAACATCGATCTGAAAGTAAAAAAGGCTTATTAAAAAAATAAATATTAATAACGATGATTTTTTTATAATAGATTTATAACTGTTCTCGATGATCATATAATTTTTTCTTCATTTTTTTTATAATAGATTTATATTTTGGATCATTTATACGATTTATATTTTCATCTGGATCAATAGAATGATCGTAAAACATTGATGCCCCGCCTTTCCACTCCGAGTATTGATGCATTTTAGTTCGTATAGTTTCTCCTCCATGGTATCTGGCAAAAATAGCCTCTTTAACAGATGCATTAGGATTATTCATTAACTTAACCAAACTTTTCCCTTGAAGATGAGAGGGCTTACTAACCCCAACTAAATCACAAATAGTTGGATATAGATCAACAAACTCAACTAATGCTTCTGTACGCTGCCCTGGCTTATACCCAGGAGCCTTTATTACCATTGGTGTATGCAAGGATGTCTCGTAAAGAGAGTGCTTACACCATAATGCATGCTCTCCAAGTTGCCAACCGTGATCTCCAATTAGAACGACAACAGTATCCTGATCCATTTCTAAGCGTTCTAATTCATCTAATAAATCACCAATCAGCTTATCCGTATAGCTCACGCAAGCATAATAGCCGTGAATAAGCGTTTTAGCTAATTCATCAGACACTGGACCTTCTGCAGGCATTCCACCATACCCACTTCGTAGCTCATGCCATTCATGTAAAGACTGCATCGGTGCATCTTTTGGAGAATAAGGGTTTCCAGCTAAGTCTAAGTTATTACGATCGTATAAATCCCAATATTTTTTTGGCGCATTAAAGGGTAAATGAGGTTTAGTAAATCCAGCAGTAATAAAAAATGGGGTTCCAGCTTCCTTAGCTTTACGTAAATCATCCATAATTTTGATAGCCATTTTTCCACTTGGATATGCATCATCTTCTACATCTGCCGCCTCGTATGCTGCGTCCTTATCACGATACATTCTCTTAGTTGCATCATCTAAATAGATTCGAAAATCGGGTGATCGATGGAGCTCACTCCAAGAGTTAGTGCTATCATTAACATTATGATAAATCTTACCGTTAGATATCGTGGTATACCCTTTTGTAAGTAAATGAGATGGTAGATCAGGAACATTTGGTGCATCTTTATCTGCGCTAGAGTAATACGTAACAAAACGAGTTGCAGTTGGATATAACCCTGTCATCATACTTGCTCGTGACGCACCACAAACTGGAACTTGTACGTAGGCAGTTTCAAATAATGTTCCTTCGTCTGCAATTCGGTCCATATTTGGTGAAATAGTTTCTGGATAACCATAACAACCTAATTGTGGACGTAAATCATCCACGATTATCATTAATACATTTGGTGAATGATTATCTTTTGCACTTGAAAATATAGAGATACAAAAACAACAAACAACTAATAAAACATTTCTAATCATATCATCACTCCTTTTGGAACTGAGTAATAGAATATATTATGGATTAAAAATCAACCTTAACCGACCAAAACGACTTGTATTTGTTGCACCACTACTAGCGTCCTCTACACGTACTCTCTCCCAGTCAGCATCCACATTGGTTACAGTTTCGCTACCAGTAGTACTAGACCATTCGCTGTTGGGTAAATCGCTTCCGAATTCTGGTTGATATGTAATCTCATCTGCACCCTTACGTCGCATATATTCAATTGCTAAAACTGAAGTATTATTTTCTTCTACAATAGCTGGAATAGGTAAGCCACTTGAACTACTAACTACGTCCAACGAGTTACGATCGGATTGAGTTAAACTCATATTTAATGCATATTCTGTTAAATTATCTATTCCATCTCCATCTGGATCTGCATTATAAAGAGCGTTATTTCCGGTTAAACCTGCGCTTGCAAGAACCGTTGCTAACGAATCTCCGCTTCCTGCCCCTATTTTATAATTCCCTCCAATATATGGAGCCAACTGGGCAGATAATCCTGCAATAGCTGGATGTGCCTCGCTATTAGACGAACCACCTGTTTCGTAGATTCTTACTGAATCTATGTAAACATCTGAGGTAGAACCACCAACTTGTATCTGCAACTGTGCACCTGCTACTGTTGTTCCGGCAGTTATTCCTGAGTAGGTTAATGTTTGGGCGCCAGTAGATAAGCTAGGATTCTCCACCATAATATTATTATTATATTGGTTAGCTCCACTTGGAAGCCAAATTACTCGAATCCCATGCCCATTTGATGAGGCTCTGGCTACTATTTCTACAGTATAACTTTTTCCAGCTTCATAGCCTATATTTTGTATTAGCTTATCATTAAAAACATTTGCGCTAGAAATATTACTTATTACAGCTAACGGATCTGCTCCTAATTGACTGTCTGAAGAAGAAATAGATAGAGTTGATGAACCTTGTTTTGTCCACCCTGTGGTACCATTATCGAATTCACCGTTATTAATTAGATTAACAATATTCCCGCTTCCGCCAGTAACGACCGATGCAATGTTCGTATTTTCATTTGGATCTAAAATATGATCATAAATTTCTCGACCAACAACTGCACCTCCATTTGCGGCAGTATTACGCCACTCTGTATAACGATAACGATCATCTCTGATGGAATAACCCATAACATTACCACGATTGTATTGACTAACCGCCTCTGCTGGACCAAGTAATTCAGGATTCTGCATCAAGGATACAAAACTTTGACCTTGAATTTCTTC
>MDSV01175438.1_pt1 | contig 13174 bp, 10 predicted proteins | sample 810851 | NCBI WGS metagenome assembly MDSV01 (sample SAMN05326640, study PRJNA326480) | marine metagenome | isolation source: seawater | place: Atlantic Ocean: North East | collected 2012 | reverse complement strand
GCCGCACCACGGTGCGGCCCCGACGCGGGAGGTTGTGCGGTCGAAGTCGACCTAGTAGCGGTAGTGGTCCGGCTTGTAGGGCCCGGCAACGTCCACACCGAGATACTCCGCCTGCTGCTTGTCCAACTCGGTCAGGCGCACGCCGAGCGCATCAAGGTGCAGGCGCGCCACCTTCTCGTCGAGCTGCTTGGGCAGCGTGTACACGCCGATCGGGTACTCGTCACGCTTGGTGAACAGTTCGATCTGAGCGAGCACCTGGTTCGTGAACGAGTTGCTCATCACGAACGACGGGTGCCCGGTGGCATTGCCGAGGTTCAGCAACCGACCCTCGGACAGCACGATGATGCTGCGGCCATCGGCAAAGGTCCATTCATCGACCTGCGGCTTGATCGTCTTGCGCGTGACGTCCGGCAGAGCAGCGAGGCCCGCCATATCGATTTCGTTGTCGAAGTGGCCGATGTTGCCGACGATCGCCTGGTGCTTCATGTTTTGCATGTCATCAGCGGTGATGACGTCGAAGCAGCCCGTGGCCGTGATGAAAATATCTGCATCGCCGATCACGTCTTCGAGCCTTGCCACCTGGTAGCCGTCCATGGCGGCCTGGAGAGCACAGATGGGGTCGACCTCCGTGACGATCACGCGAGCCCCCTGGCCCCGCAGCGAGTCTGCAGAACCCTTACCGACGTCGCCGTAACCGAACACCACGGCGACCTTGCCGCCGATGAGCGTGTCAGTTGCACGGTTGATCCCATCGACCAACGAGTGGCGGCAGCCGTACTTGTTGTCGAACTTGCTCTTGGTCACCGAGTCATTCACGTTGATAGCCGGGAACAGCAGCGAGCCGTCCCTTTGCATGTCGTACAAGCGCAAGACGCCCGTGGTGGTCTCCTCGGTCACTCCCGTGATGCCAGCCGCGATCTTCGTGAAGCGGTCGGTTGAGTTGGCGAGCGATTCCCGCAGCGTGTGCAGGATGACCCGGTACTCCTCTGAATCACTCTCGTCGGTCGAGGGAACGACGCCGGCCTTCTCGAACTCCGCACCCTTGTGCACGAGCAGCGTGGCGTCACCTCCGTCGTCGAGGATCATGTTCGGTCCACCGTTGGGCCAGTCGAGAACCTGCTCGGTGCACCACCAGTACTCCTCGAGCGTCTCGCCCTTCCAGGCGTAGACAGGGATCCCCTGCGGGTCCTCTGGCGAACCGTTCGGCCCCACGACAACCGCGGCCGCGGCGTGGTCCTGGGTGGAGAAGATATTGCAGGACGCCCAGCGAACTTCGGCGCCGAGCGCCCCCAGCGTCTCAATAAGAACTGCCGTCTGGATGGTCATGTGGAGCGATCCAGTGACGCGCGCCCCGAAGAGCGGCTTGGAATCGCCGTATTCCTCGCGCATTGCCATCAACCCGGGCATCTCATGCTCGGCCAGGCGAATCTCATCACGTCCGAATTCCGCGAGGGATAGGTCGGCAACCTTGTAGTCGGGAGTGCCGTCAACTTTGGTCAGGGACATTCTTTCTCCGTTTGTCGAAGTTTCATATTTGGTGCTCACGACTGCGGGCCCTATTTCGAATGCCACGCCGACGGGAGCGTCTCGACGGGAACCAGGGCTCCGGACCATCGGCGACGGTTTAAGTTTGCCACGACTGGCCCGTCACCGCGCGTCGGGACTCGCTCAGGGGGCGGCCGGGGCCATTACGGCTATCGCCATGCCCTGCGCAGCCACGACGGCGTCGGGCTCTCCCGCGGTCACCACCACCCCCGACCCCTGGGCGGCCTTTCGCGTCTGCCCGTCAACCGCCACCACGACGCCGCCGGCGATCGCCACCACGAGCCGGTACTCCCCCGCTGCCAACGGTGCTGATCCGGCAGTGACCACTTCCAGTCGAAAATCTGCTCCCACCGGAGCGATGGAGGCCGAGCCGTGAATGAATTGCGGGTCAGCGTCGAAATCAAGAATGTCCAGGGCACGATCGACGAACACCGGCTTATTGGTGAGTCCGAGACGTAGCACGTTGTCCGAACTCGTCATGACTTCGAAGCCGATTCCTCGCACGTAACTGTGCGGAATGCCGGGCGCCAAGTACACCGCATCGCCCGGCAGCAAGGTGACGAAATCCAGTAGCGGCGTCATCAGCACACCGATATCAGCGGGAAAGTTTTCTGCCGCCTGCCGGTAGGCCGCGATCTCCGCTTCGCTCATCACCCGCGTCATCGACCCCGCATCATTCGCTCGATCGATCGCTTCGGGGAGCTGGGCCACGAATGCCTGCGCCTGCAGCTGCTGCTCATGGATCAACTGAATTGCGGCCACCCGGTCTTCAGCGTGCAAGGCCGCGGCCGCCAGTGCCAGTCCGTCGACGCGCTCGATTACCTCTGCCGCATCGGAAGTCGGGCGCCATCCGACAAAAGCATCGAAGGGTTCGAGGGCAACCAGAACTTCCGCCTTCTCGTAGGCGTCCGCCAGGACGGTCGGGCCTGCGATCTGCTGCTGGTCCCACATGCGCTTCGCTTCGCGCGCGTTCGGATGCACCTGCACGGACAGCGGTCGACCCGCCGCGAGGATCTTCGCGAGAACGGGGGCCTGCTCTCGAGTGAGGTGGTCGGCCAGATTTTCGGTCGGGCTAGCCGTCTCGCCTTCGTGAACCACCGCGTCTATCGGTGACGGTCCACTCGGGTGCACGCCGAACCACAGTTCGGCCTGCGGGGCGCCGGAGGAGTCCTGAGTCCACGGCGTGAGGCCGTCGAGGATTCCCCAGTCGTAATCCTTGACATCGCCTCGAATCGAGAACATCACGCGGAAGCGGGGTCCGACTCGTGGGTGACCGCACCGTCCTGGTCCATCAACATGACCGGGATTCCGTCTCGCACCGGGAAGCGTCGGGAGCACTCAGAACACACGATTTCGGATGCTTCCTCGTCGGCCTCGACCGCAGCGTGCTTCTCGCACGGGCAGGCGAGCACGTCCCACAAATGCGGAGACAAACCCAGCGGGGAGTTCGGGTACTGACTCACGTAGCTCCACCCCTCATCAGTGCGAGAACTTCATCCCGCAGTGTTTCCATTGTGTCCGCCTCTCGCGCCTCCACATTCAAGCGCAACAACGGCTCCGTGTTGCTCGGTCGGACGTTGAACCACCACTGGCCACCATCGACGGTCAGCCCATCCATGTGGTCGGTGGTGACATCGTTGTTTCCGGTGAAGGTCGCCTCGATCAGCTCCATCATCGCTGACTGATCCTCCACCGGCGTGTTTATCTCCCCCGACGCCACATAGCGTTCGAACTCGGTCAGCAGAGAGGAGATGGTCGTCCCTTCCGGCGTGGACCCGAGTGCAGCAAGAGTGTGCATCGCCGCAAGCATCCCCGAGTCAGCACGCCAGAAATCACGGAAATAGAAGTGGCCCGAGTGTTCACCGCCGAAGACGGCGTCCGTTTCGGCCATCGTCGCCTTGATGAAGGAGTGACCTACTCGAGTCTTCACCGCTGAACCACCACACTCGAATACGACTTCCGGCACGGCCTTCGAGGTGATCAAGTTGTGAATAATCGTCGATCCCGGGCTGCGCTGGAGTTCTCGAGCGGCGATCAGCGCCGTCAGGGTCGACGGGTTGACGATGCGACCACCCTCGTCGATGACAAAGCATCGGTCGGCGTCACCGTCGAACGCCAATCCGATATCAGCGCCGATGCTGCGGACTCGGGCTTGAATGTCGACCAGGTTCTTCGGCTCGATCGGGTTGGCTTCGTGGTTCGGGAAGGTCCCGTCGAGTTCGAAGTACATGCGATCGATCGACATCGGCAAGGCCGGAAGGCCAGCTTCCTCACCCAGAACCGCAGGCACTGTGTAGCCTGCCATTCCGTTCCCCGCGTCCACGACAACCGTCAGTGGGCGAATGCCCGAGAGCTCGACGAGTTTGCGAAGGTAGCCGGCGTAATCGGCGAGCGTGTCACGCGATCGGGCCTCACCCATCGTCTCGTCGGATTCTGGGATGCCGGATCGAATCATCTGCTTAATGTCGGCAAGCCCTGTGTCCTGCCCCACTGGTGCGGCGCCCACTCGACACAGCTTGATCCCGTTGTAGTTGGCCGGATTGTGGCTTGCCGTGAACATGGCTCCCGGTAGCCCCAGCGATCCCGACGCGAAATACAAGCCGTCGGTACTACACAACCCGATGAGAATCACATCGCAGCCTTGCTCGCGAACGCCGTCGGCGAAGCTCGCCACCAGGTCGGGACCGGACGGACGCATATCGTGTCCGATGACAACCGCTCCTGGACCGCCCTGGGCTGTCGCTACTCCCAGGACCCGGACAAATGAGGCCCCGACGTCATGAGCGAGCGCCTCATCAAACTGATCTGGGTAAATTCCCCGGACGTCGTAGGCCTTGATGATCGAGTCAAGATCGCGCACAACGGAAGGTTATCGGCGAAACCACACCGACACCCGGGCGCCAGGCTGGCGGACCTGCGGGCTTACCAGAGGCCTTCGTGGTCGAAGGGCTTATCCCCGGCGTCCGGAGTCGACGTAAAGACCGGATGGGCATCGTCGTAGCGCTCGGCCGCAGCATCGGCGTGCCCGGCGCTTGTGAAGTCTTGGCTGCCTTGGGAGCCTTGGGAGAGTTGGGGGTCCCGGGAGTCCAGCGAACCCTGCGCGTCCTGATGGTCCTTAGTGGTCGCAGTGAAGTCCGTGTGTGCCACTTCGGGAACCACGCGTAGATGCCCACGGCGGCCGTGCGTCGCGTCCACAGCGGCGTCGTCGCTGTGGGTACCGCTTGCCGTCGGCGCATCCGGCATCTCGAATCGAGGCTTGGCGGCCTCTCGGACTGCGTCGGCGAGGGCTTGCAGATCGTCGCTGCTTGGTTTCAGCGCGTCCGGATCCGGCGTGATGCGCACAACCTCCCAGCCCCGGGGAGCCGTCAAACGGTCGCTGTGCATTTGACACAGGTCGTAGCAGTGCGGTTCGGCGTAGGTAGCAAGCGGCCCGACGACTGCTGTGGAGTCGGCATACACGTAGGTGAGAGTGGAGACCGCGGGCTGAGCGCAGGACGGCTTGGAGCAGCGGCGACGACTCACGTCCGGCACGCTAGCGGTCAGATCCTCGTCACCGGTGTAGCCGCGCCGCCTTCTGGGGAGTCACCGTGCGTTCTGCGCATTCTGGAACGTTGGCTTCAGCGGCCGACTACCGCGACATCCGGGACAACTTGCGGAACGGGTACCCGCACCCGCAACGGCTTCCACGGGTAGCCGGTGATCAGGTCACCAAAGTCAGACCGCTCCTTCACCCGGTGCGCAGCCAGAATCGGTCCGGAACCGGGGACAGGGGTAATCACGCCCGTGAACCAGTCGACATCTGTCGACGGTTCGAAGGTGATCACGCGCACCTCACCCGCGGGTACCGACACCCGCACCGGTTCTGTCTCCTCCGCGATGGTCGTTCCCCCGCGGAAGGGAAGCATCGTTACGTCTACCTCCACCGACGTCGCCGGGGCGGCAATCTGCAGCTTCACATCGGTCGCACTCCGCACCGGAAGTCCACTGACCGCCGAGGGACCGGCAAAGGGCTGGGCACCGGCGGTGAAGGACGCTTCGTTTTGCACGTTGCGGCCGCCGAAGAACTGCCGCATTCCCACAACAATCGGCTGATCGGACGTCAACTGCAGCGCCGCCGGGAGAATCCCGTTTGGCGATGGCGGCAAAGCAGGGGTCATATCCAAGGTCGTGACCGCGCCCGCAGGAACGGTGACACTGCCGCGATCGAACGGCTGGTAGCTCCCGTCCTGTGCGAGGACGCGGATGTCAACGATCGCGTCACTGTCACTTGTCGACACCACCGACAGCACCCGGGCCCCGTCACCGGCCAAGATTCCGGGCAGGTAGACGTTGGTGGCCGGGTCGGCCGCAGCAGGGATCCAGTCGGTTCCGATCGCGTCCAAACCGCTGCGCTGCTCGTCGACAACCGACGCTCCAACACGGCCCGCCCGCGCAATCACGTGGAAAGCGGTTCCATTGATCCCAGGAGCCACCTCATCAAGGCGAACGATGACCCTGTCTTGGCCCGGGACGACGAGTCCCCGCGTCGTCGGCGTCTCGATCTCCCCATCAGGGCCGTGAATGATCACATCGACGATGGCTGACGTGACATCTGGATTCACCAACAGCACGCGCGTCACCCGCCCCGCAACCGCGCCGCCACCAACGAACCAGAAATCCGACGCGGCCGGGGCGCACGCGGTGCTGGCCATCCCTCGACCGCGGCCGCTGGGGTCGCGCCCCCACTGATCGGCGATCAGGCCTGGCGCCAACGCTCCCTCGCCGTAGGCCTCCACTGCGGGCAACTCGATTCCGAACGCCTCGATCTGACCCTGTTCGCCCGGTGCTTTGAGGTTGGATCTTGCCGATTCCGCGCCCGGGAGGGTGCGCAGCCCTGCCTCGCCCTCGCCTTCTTGCCCTGGCTGGCCGGGAATGACGGCCCCCGTGACCCGAACGCCCAGATTTCCGCCCGCCCCGGGTTCCGGACACAACAACACGCTCGAGCGAATAGGTTCGGCGATCATCGTCCTGGTCTCTGACTCACCAGAGTCGGCACCGACCAGAAAACCAACACCGACGATGCTCCCAACCACAGCCAGCACTACCAACGGAGGCACCCACCACGAAAGTCCTCCAACCCAGGCGTCACGTGCCGGGGTCATGGGCTCACCCCCTTCGGCTCGTCGCTAGCGCCGTCGCTCGGGCCGTCGCTCGGGCCGCTGTGTCCGCCGTCTCCATCACTCGGATCCGCGGACGCCGTCGACATCTGCGTCAGGTCGAGAAAGTGGGGCACTTCGGGAGCATCCGGTCGGTCTGGGTCATCGGGGTCAGGATCGAAAACTCGACGCTCGGGCAGTGCGAGAACAATCAGGGCGAGAATGACGATGGCCTGGAAGATGAGCCACCCACGTCGAAGAGAGTCATCGAAAGACGCAACGACCGTGGATGTCGCTTTCTCCACCGGAACAACGAAGGCCGCCGCCCAATTCAAGGGCTCGGGAAGTTCGGCCCGGGCCAGAGTTTGGCCATCGATGGACGCTGACCACTGCGTTGTCGATGTCACGCCCAACCAGAGAACCCGCGAGCCAGGGTCAACGTCCACAGCCTCGGGAAGCGCCCCGTCGAGGTACGGGTCGGTCCTGACATCCCCGGGTTGAGCAATGTCCAGGGCCATCGGAAGGAACTCACCCGAGGCGCCGTCGATGTCGAGGACCTGGGCCCGCGATGTGACACCACTAATGCGCCACAACACTTCTCCTTCAGTGCGAGCAAGCCTGCGCAATCCCGGCTCGGAGTCGAGTGCCGGGACAATCGATCGTGAAGACTTGGCCGCGAGAGTGACGTATCGGACGCCATACGAGCGCAGTGCCTCCACTTCCCCACCACCCCGACCAGACGCCAAAGCCGAAACGAAGTCATCGATCGGCTCCCACACCTGCGGCGGTGGCATGGTCTCGGCCGATCCCAGCGTCAGGGCCGATCCGCCGATGAGCATGTAGCGAACCTCCCCTTCTCCGTTGTCGGTCAGGACCAACGTTCGCGGAGCTTGCGGACCCTCGGCCTCGGCCGCGACGAATGCCGGTACATCCAGACGCGGTGCACGCTGGACAACGTCATCGTTCGCGGGGATCCACCAGACGGCCGCAGCGATCGGCGTCAGCGCGGCTGCGATGAGTCCGATGGCGGCCAGCGGCTGTCCGAGAGTGAAACTCTGCCCCGCGAAGCGTTGTCGCAGACCGTCGACAGCGATTCCGCACGCGGCGATCATCGCCAGGCCCATCACCAGCGTCATCGGTCCGGGCCACGGCTGGGCAGGGACTTGTGCTCCGGGGGGAAGAACGGTGAGCGTCGACTGGACTACTCCTATCGCCAACGCGAGTACCACCACGACCCACCACGCACTCACGTAGCTCGCCGTGTCGCGTCGAAACAACGCGAGGAACGCCGCGAAAACGAGTCCAGCGGTCACGAGGAGCGGGTTCATCCCCGGTCCTCCTGGATGCAGCAGCAGCACATCGACCGGCCGCAGATTGGGATCGATGATCCCCGGAATGTTCAGTCCTGGCTCGACGAGGAACAGTGCCGGATTGGTTATCAGGTGCACGGTCCACGGCATCAGGGCGAGCAACGGCACAACTATCGCGATGGCGAACCGTGTGATGATCGCCCACGCATCGGATCCCCAACGACGGATGGCCACAATCGAGGCGATCACTGCGCAGCCGAGAGCCACCGCCCATACCGCCGGAGTGGCGGCAAGGATCACGGACATCAACAAAGCCGTCCCCGCCGCTCGGCGCATGGTGCCTGTGCGACGTGACAGACGAAAACCAGAACGAATCGCGAATGGCAAAGCGATAGCGGTGATCAACGTTCCGACGCGCCCCTGCGCGAAAGCACCGGTCATCGCCGGCAGCAGCGCGTACGTGACGGCCATCCACGCCCGGATCACCTTGCTCGTCAGCATTCCCCGCGTCGCGACGTACGCACTCCAGCCGGCAATGGGCGCGGCAAGAAGTACCAGCACGTTCATCGCCCAGTCGGGATTACCGAACAGCACCGTGGCCGTGATCCCAACCACGATGAGGAACGGTGCCGAGGGTGTGCCCGACCCGGGACCGACGTCATGCCAGGCCCGTGCGTAGGACGCCCAGACATCGCGGGCTCCTTCGGGGACGGGAAGAAGTGCACCGCCTTGAAGCACGCCTTCGCCCCACCACAATCCACGGGTCGCGATGGCGGCCACGACCAGCAGAACCACGGTCGCGACAACGCCGGGAGCCAGGAGAACACGGCGAAGAACTCCGGAGGAGTCGTCCGGCAGGTACGCGGCCTCGTCATCAATCGGTCCAGATTCCAGCCCACTGACACTCGACGGGCCGGTAGCCGAACTCGTGGTCAGCAGCCCCCCGACGGCCTCGCCGACATCGCGCAACTGGTCAACCGAGGTCGGCCGCAGCGATCGGGCTACCGATGCCGGTTCGATACTCGATCGGGAGACGAGTGATCGAGATGCCGTCAGACGGCGAGGTTTCGCCAGAACAGCGAATTGCGCGCTCACTTCATCCCGTGCAGCCGCAAGGTCCTTGCCGACGAGATATGTCAGCGCTCGGATGCCGCTGCCGATCAGCAGGCGTACCGCAACAAAGAACATCCCGACCGTCGTGGCGTGGGCAAGCAGCACTCGAATAGCGGCTTCGCGGTCGGCACGATGCGGACGGTCACCACCACCGCGAGCCTGACGACGACCACGCGCCGACGCCTCTCGGTGGTGAAGTACAGCGTCCGCCACCACCAGCACCCGACCACCCGCTCGATGAACCCGCCAGCAAAAGTCCACGTCATCCCGATACAGGGGAAGGCGGGGGTCGAAGCCGGATAGTTCTTCCCAGACGTCTTGCCTGATCAGCATTCCTGCGGAACTGACCGCCATGACGTCACGAACTCCGTCGTGCTGTCCCTGGTCGTATTCGCGTCGCTCCAGACCGGTCACGCGCCGCCCATCGCCGTCGATGGAGACTCCGACTTCCAATAGCAGTCGGCGGTCGTGCCAGCCGAGAATCTTGGGACCCAGGACATCGGCTGACGGATGCTCGTCCGCCACCTGCAGCAACCTTTCCAGGCAGGTCGGGTCGGGTGCACTGTCATCGTGCAGCAGCCATACCCAATGGACGACGTCGTCTAGCAACGTCGGCTGCCGAGCAGCTACCGAGGCGAAGCCCGCTGCTGCTGCCGCTCCGAAACCGTCGTTTGCCTCCAACTCGACAAGGGCATCTGATCCCAGTGACTCGCGAAGCACCGACGAACTCGAATCCTGTGAGGCGTTGTCGACACCGACCACCAAGTTCACCGGGCGGGTTTGGCGAGCGAGCGTGGTTAAGACCGCCGGCAGCCAGACCTCTCCGTCGTGACTCACGACGATGGCCGTCACGAAGTGCTCGCGGCGCGGAAGCCCCGTGTCGAGGATCAGGCTATCGGTAAAGGCATCCCAATCAGCATCCACGCGGGGATCACCGGATACAACGTCATCGGTGACGCCAGGGGAAGCGGACTCGGTCACCAGGTCAGAGTACGGCCCACGAGCAGTGGAATCAGACGGCGCGCTTTTTCAACCTGCGACGCTCCCGCTCGGACAAGCCGCCCCAGATGCCGAACCGCTCGTCGTTGGCGAGTGCGTACTCCAGGCAGTCGTTGCGCACGTCACACGACAGGCAGACCCGCTTGGCTTCCCGCGTGCTGCCGCCCTTCTCCGGGAAGAAAGCTTCGGGATCGGTCTGCGCACAGAGCGCTTGCTCTTGCCAGCCAAGTTCTTCAACGTCGGAAAGTGGAAGGAGCGCCAACTCAGCGATAGTTCCTCGATCGGACACGCAGAATCCTCCTCGACCCCCGGCTCACGCTCTAATGAACGCGCTTATGATGTGTATTACAGGGGTGTAGTTCGTTTTCGTCAAGCCCCACCCTCACATTGGTGGTCTTTTGCCCTAAATACCCCTTTTGCAGGCGTCAAAGACCCTGCTCGTCCCGAAATCCCATTGTCGCATCCTCCTGGATCTCCGCCAGGCAGCGGACGGCGCCGCAATGGTTGGATGCACGGATGCGCATCACCGCTCTCGCCGGAGGAATCGGTGGCGCGCGCTTCCTTCGCGGACTTCGTCACCACGTTCAGCAGGCCACCAGCGATCCTGTATCGGGCGAAACTGCCGGCACCGGGCTCACCGAGATAACGGTGATCGGCAACACCGGGGACGACATCTGGATCCACGGGCTGCGGGTGTGCCCCGATCTGGACACCGTGATGTACACCCTCGGAGACGGGATCGACCCCGAGCGTGGCTGGGGCCGCCTCGACGAGACATTCCGCGCCAAGGAGGAGCTCACTGCGTACGGGGTCGAGCCCACATGGTTCGGGCTCGGCGACCGAGATATCGGGACACACCTGGTGAGAACGACGAGCCTGAACGCGGGCTACCCGCTCTCCAGCGTGACCGAGGCGCTGTGCGAGCGGTGGCAACCCGGAGTCCGTCTCATCCCCATGACGGATGACCGCGCCGAGACGCACGTCATCGTTGATGATCCGGACAACCCGGGGACGGATATCGCTCTGCACTTTCAAGAGTGGTGGATTCGCTATCGGGCGTCACTGCCAGCGCGCCGATTCGTCGTCGTCGGAATCGAGGAGGCGAAACCGGCTCCGGGTGTCGTAGATGCCCTGCGCAATGCCGATGTCGTCGTCTTTCCTCCTAGTAATCCGATCGTCTCGATCAGTACGATCCTCGCGGTTCCCGGAATAGCCGACGAGATTCGCGCGACCCGCGCCCCCGTGGTCGGCGTCAGCCCCATCATCTCCGGCGCCCCGGTCCGAGGCATGGCCGATGCATGTCTTCGAGCCAGTGGCATCGAGACCAGCGCCGCAGCCGTGGCCGCGCACTACGGTGCTCGCTCGAGTGGCGGTCTGCTGGACGGCTGGCTCGTGGACACCTCCGATGCCGCTTCGACACCGGTCATCGAGCAAGCGGGCATCACCACTCGGGCCGTTCCTTTGCTGATGACCGATCTCGACGCGACGGCCGCGATGGCTGCCGAGACATTGGGGCTTGCTTCTCGCCTGCGCTCGACTCCCTGATCGCTGGTTCAATGCCTTCTATGGACACCGCCACCGCTTTCACCTCTGATGGCGAGGGTGATCGCTGGGTGCCAGTCTCACCACGGCTGGTCACGGCTCGCCGCATCGTCCTTGTGGTGTCGCTGGTACCCATCACCGTGATCGCGCTAGGAGTCCTCACGCTGCTGGGGGTAATCGCTTGGGTTTCCATCGTGATTGCTGTCGCTGCACTGGTGGGCCTGCTGTGGGGGTGGTGGCTCATCGGCCGACGGGTGCGCTCGTATGCCTACTGCGAACGAGGCGATGACCTTCTGGTGTCCAGCGGAATCCTGTTTCGACGTCTCGTCATCGTTCCCTACGGCCGCATGCAACTCGTCGACGTCAAAGCCGGTCCGATTGATCGAGCACTCGCAGTCACAACTGTTCAACTCCATACAGCAGCCGCCACTACCGACGCATCCATTCCCGGACTCGAACCACAGATCGCCGCCGACCTCAGAGACCGCCTGGCGCGACGGGGCGAAACCCGATCGGCCGGACTGTGACACCCCAATGAGCGATCCCGCACCCCACACTGCGAGCGACGACAATCCACCCGCGCACGAAGCAGTCGGTTCCAGCTCCAGCTCGCCGGCCAGTTCCATCGGTGACGACCTTGGACTCGGGATGACCGTCCCCGGCAGCCGCCTCATCGACGCTGAAGGGCACCGCAAGGTGCACCCGATCTCACCTCTCGTCCACGCGGTAGCGGTCTTTCCCGCACTCGCCGGTATCGCCTTCGCCGTCGGCATTCAACGCATTAACACGCTGGCTGGGCGCCTGGACGACATCATCGGCCTCGCGTGGATGCCACCCATCGCGCTCGCCATCGTTGTCTTCGCCGTCATCGCCTTTCTGCTGAGTGCTGCCGTCGCAGCGCTGCACTACTTTCAGTGGCGGGCGCTCAGTTTCTGGTTCGACGACGACGGTGACTTTCGAATGCAATCGGGAGTGCTGTTTCGGCAACAACGACGCGTTCAACTCTCCCGAATCCAAACCGTGGATGTGACGCAACCATTCGCCGCTCGACTGTTCTCCATGGCCGTCGTCGTGATCGAAGTGGCCGGGCAGGACGACTCACGGGTTCGACTCAAGTACGTGACCCTCGACGACGCTCGTGAGATCCGACGCGAGGTCCTTGCACGATCGGCAGGACTCTCTGCCACGACCGCTGAAGCGCCGCAGAGCGAAATAGTCAGGGTGTCCGGCCGTCAATTGGCCGTGTCGCTGGCACTTCGCATGACAACGGCCGGCCTACTCCTGCTCACCGTCATCATCATCGTCACCAGCTATCTGACCGGAGGCTGGGGTGCTACCGGCGTGGCCGTCGTCACCGGAGGTATTCCCCTTGTTCTCGTCGTGGCGGAATTCACTCGCTACTACGGATTCACCGTCGCGCAGTCTCCCGATGGACTCCGCCTGCGTTACGGATTGCTGCGCACCGAATCGCGGACCGTGCCTCCCGGCCGCGTCCAGGCCATCGAATACGTCGAGCCCTTGCTGTGGCGG
>MDSV01060439.1_pt1 | contig 13174 bp, 14 predicted proteins | sample 810851 | NCBI WGS metagenome assembly MDSV01 (sample SAMN05326640, study PRJNA326480) | marine metagenome | isolation source: seawater | place: Atlantic Ocean: North East | collected 2012 | reverse complement strand
TTTATATTCCCTATTTAATCCTTAATTTTATCTTGTTTAGAGCTCTCGTTGGAGGTTGGTTTAGCAGTTTTCTTAATTTTATCAGTATTTGCTGCTTCATTTGTTGAAATGTTCTTTTTTTTACCTGTTTTAAAGTCTGTTTCATACCAACCACCTCCTTTTAATCTGAAGGACGGAGCTGAAACAAGTTTTTTCAAACTTTCACTTTTGCATTTTGTACAAAAAGTCTTTGGTTTATCATTTACTTTTTGTATTACTTCAATTTGATGTTCGCATTTTGAACATTTATAGTCATAAATCGGCATAATTACTTAAAAAAAGATAAAATTATAAACTATGTTATTTTCAAAGCTACTATTGCCTACGCTAAAGGACGCTCCGCAAGAAGCTGAAATAGTTAGTCATAAACTAATGCTTAGATCTGGGATGATACGTAAAGTAGCATCAGGAATTTATTCTTGGCTTCCAATTGGACTTCGCGTTCTCAGAAAAGTAGAGGATATTGTTAGAGAAGAAATGAATGCTTCTGGAGCTCAAGAGGTCTTTATGCCTATGGTTCAGCCAAAAGAACTATGGGAAGAAACTCAAAGATGGGAAAAAATGGGTCCTGAATTGCTTAGAATTCAAGACAGGCATAAAAGAAATTTTTGTCTTGGCCCTACCCATGAAGAAATTATCACTGATATTATTAGAGATAACATTAAGAGTTATAAAGAGCTACCTTTAAATATATATCAAATTCAAACTAAATTTAGAGATGAAGTGAGACCAAGATATGGGATTATGAGAGGCAGAGAATTCTTAATGAAAGATTCATATAGTTTTAATATAGATGAAGAGTCTCTTCAAGAAACATATTTGTCAATGCGAGACACATATAAAAGAGTATTGAATAGAATTGGTCTAGATTTTAAGATTTCTAAAGCAGACTCTGGAGCAATTGGTGGTGATAGTTCAGAAGAATTTCATGTTCTTGCTGAAAATGGTGAAGATTCAATAGCAATAAGTGATTCATCAGAATTTGCAATTAATACAGAATTACTACTAAAAGATGATGAAGACATCAATTCTCTTAACGGTAAACCATCACCTGATGGTAACGGAGTTATTCAAGTTAAAAAAGGAATTGAAGTTGGACATATCTTTAAATTAGGTAAGCTTTATGCAGAATCAATGAATGCTAGTGTTTTGAATTCAGATGGGCAAAAGTCAACGCTCTTTATGGGCTGTTATGGCATTGGAGTTTCTAGATTAGTTGCTGCTGCTATAGAGCAAAACTACGATGAAAAGGGAATTATATGGCCACATAGTATTGCTCCATTTGATATAAACATAATTTCAATTGGTCATAATAAGGATGAAAAAATTACATCTGCTGCAAATGATTTATATGAAGAATTATGTGAAATGGGCTATTCGGTTATCCTAGATGATAGAAAAGACGGATACGGAGCTAAAATTAAAGATTCAGAACTTATAGGTATTCCTCTAAATATAATTATTGGTAAAAATTTTCTTAAAAACAAAGAGATTGAATTATTAGGTAGAAATGGCAAAAATTCTGTGAATCCAATTGATGATATTAAAACAATCTTAGATTTCTTTAAAAATTAATATATAAAAAATCTCTCGTGTATTTCTTTATCCAGTTTAATTAAACCTAATTGAAAGTTATCTAGAAGTTTTAGAATTTTCTTATCGTTTTTATAAAAATTATTGTTTGAAAAATCTTTCAATAAAGTCCGAGAAGTGTCTAGTATTTTCTTTGATCTTGGTAGATATTTTAAAACTTCTAGGAGTTTATTTTCACAGTATTTTAACGATCTTGGAAATAATCTTTCCATAATTATATATTTTAAAACTATCTCCTGATTTAAGTTATCTTTATTTATAGTCTTGAATGTTTCATATCCATTTATTGATCTCAAGACACTGCTCCATTGAAGATTTTGATAATATTTGTTCACATAAGTTTCCTTTCTTAAGATTTGATCTTCAATAATTCTTGATAACATGTCTGCCCTTTCAATAAATCTACCAAGTTTAATAAAATCAAATACATTATTTCTCTGCATTCCATCAGAAATAATGGCAAAAAATCTTTGAGAATTTCGAATGATTTGATAAAGATCTTCACTATTTCTCCTCATTTTTTTTGAAATAGTAAAATCCGTGTACAGATTATTAAATTGTTCCCATGCAGATTTTGGTAACATTGTAAGAAGATATCTTGAATTCATTTTTGCCATTTCAAGAGAAAATTTTATTGATGACGGATTAGTTTCATCTTCTATTAAAAAGAAAAATACATTTTCTTTCGAATTAGACTTTTTAAAATTTTCTAAATGGCCTGTGATTTGAATTAAATGCTTTAAGTCATTTGACTCATCATGAGGAATATCTAAAAGTAGATCGGAATTTACGTTGATTAGTCTTGATGTATTTTCTACTCTTTCTATATATCTTGAAAGCCAATATATTTTTTCAGCAATACTTGAAAGCATTTTAATGAATTATCCATGTGTCTTTACTGCCGCCACCTTGTGAGGAGTTAACAATAGTTGAGCCTTTTTTAAGTGCCACTCTAGTAAGGCCTCCTTTTGTAACAAATATTTTTTTTCCAGACAATATAAATGGTCTTAAATCAATATGACGTGGTTGAATAGAATTTTTTATAAGAGTTGGAGTTGTTGATAATTTTATTAGTGGTTGTGCAACAAAATTTCTTGGATTAGCTATTATTTTTAACTTATATTCATTGATTTCTTTTTTTGATGCATTTGGTCCTATCATTATTCCATACCCCCCTGATTCATTAACAGGTTTTAAGACAAGCTTGTTCATATTCTCCAGGACATATTTTTTATCCTTATCAAATGCACAAAGATATGTTTTAACCTGACGAAGTTTTGATTTTTCACCTAGATAAAATTCAATCATTTTTGGAACGAAAGCATAAACAGCTTTGTCATCTGCAACACCAGAACCTGGAGCATTTACAATAGCTATTTTCTTTTCTCTCCAAGAATTAATAATTCCAGGAACTCCTAATGTAGAATCTTTTTTCCATACTTTGGGGTCAAGGAAGTTATCATTTACTCTTCGATATATCACATCAACCTTCTTTTTACCTTGAATTGTTTTCATATAAACAAAATTATCTTTTGATAAAAATAAGTCTGTTGACTCAACAAGATTAATGCCCATTTGTTGTGCTAAATAGGCATGTTCAAAATAGGCTGAATTAAAAACACCGGGACTTAAAATTACAACTGTCTTTTTTTTATCCTTTGAATAGCTGGCATCTAGTAAGCATGAATATAATTGAGAAGTGTAATCATCAACTGGAGAAACTTGATACTTATTAAAAAGATCTGGTACAACTTTCTTCATTATATTCCTATTTTCAAGCATATAAGCAACACCTGAGGGAACTCTTAAATTGTCCTCTAAGACGTAGAACTTACCATTGTGATCTTTAATTAAATCAATACCAGATATATTTGCCCACATCTTATTTTTTGGTTTAATATTTTTACATTCTTTAAGAAAATTGGGTGAATCTAAGATAAGCGACTTCAAAACAGGATTTTTATTTAAAAAATTTTGCTTATGATAAACATCATCTATAAATAAATTGATTGCTTTTGTTCTTTGAATTAAGCCCTCTTGGACCAAATTCCATTCTTTTTGTTTAATTATCCTTGGCATTAAATCTAAAGGCCATTCTCTATCAACAAGCTTCTTTTTGTTATATACGCGAAAAGTTACGCCCATAGTTCTAATAACAGAATCACGCATTTTTGTTAAAGAGTACTTTCTAGCGTTTGTAAGTTTAGAAAAGTAATTAAAAACATTTGTGAAACTTCTTCGAGGAATATTTTTATCACTTAAATATTCATTAAAAAAATTAGTTCCTTGTTTTTTTGTGTTTTTCATAACTTTTATGTTTTTCAATTAATAAAAGTTAAATCAGATAAGATAGCATTTTGCGTTCCTTCGGTTCTAACCTACTTCCGTCTTTCATTAAAAGATGAACGTTTGTATACATTATATTTTAAGTTCTATAAAAACAAGATGTAAAGGTAGCAAATATTATGTATTTTTTTGTTATATAAATATAAAATATTGAATCTTTATAAAGGTGATCAAAAATATGACTTATTGTGTTGGAATGAAAATGAAAGATGGAATTGTTATGGCATCTGATTCCAGAACAAATGCCGGCTTAGATAATGTTTCTACTTATAAGAAAATGTTCACATATGCCGTTGGCGATAGATGCATAGTTATTGTTACTTCTGGAAATTTGTCTACATCCCAACATGTTTTTAAGACTTTAAAAAATGACCTTGATTCTAAAAGTCCACTTACCAGTCTAAACACTTGTAATAATTTTGATGAAATTGCTGATTATGTTGGTCAAATCTCATGGAATCATTCAAAAACAGATGGAATTTCGGTTAATACGCATCTTGGTTCAAATTTTATTATTGGTGGTCAAATTCAAGGACAAGACCCAGATCTAATGATGGTTTATCCAGTTGGTAACTATATAAGAGCTTCTGAAATTAAACCATTTTTTCAACTTGGTGAAACAAAATATGGTAAGCCAATATTGGATAGACTTATAAGAAGCGAGACTTCACTAGGTGATGCCGCAAGGTGTGCCCTCGTCTCATTCGATTCAACAATGAAAAGTGATCTCACTGTCGGTCCACCCATAGATTTAATTGCCTATAAAATAGATTCTATGTCGATATCGCAAGAAGAGCATTTGCAATTTAAAACACCCTTCTTTTCAGATTTATCAAGCAAATGGTCAAATGGCTTAAGAAATCTCTTTAAAGAACTACCAAAATTTGAATGGGAAGATGAACTGTAACCACAAGTTTTAAGTACCACAAAATGTTACATATTGAGTTCTAGTCTCGGGTGGCTTTTTAAATAGATCTTTTTTTTCTTGTTCTTCAAAAGGATTTTTATAAACCTGCATGAGTTCGTCTATCAAAGACATATCACCATTTAATGAATTTTGTAGAGCATTTTCAATTATGTGATTTCTTGGAATATAGCAAGGATTAATTAGATCCATTTTTTTTATGACATCTTTTATATTGATCTTTTTAGAAGATATCAAATCATTCCAGTTTTTTATCCATTTTTTGAAATCATTTACATTTACAAAAACTGAAGACTCAATTGTCATTGATTTGCTGAGAATACTGGATAAATTTCTAAAAGATAAAGTAAAGTCGATTGATTCACTTTTTAAAATTTTAAGATAGTCTTTTATTAGTATGATATGTTTTTTATTTATGAATTCTAAACCCAATTTTTGTCCTAATTCTTCATAAAAATATTCTTGATAACATGGCATTACATGCTGTAAAACTTCAGTCAATTTTTCTATTGCTTTATTCTCATTCTTATCTATTAAAGGTATTAGTGTTTGTGCTAGCTTAGAAAGATTCCATATAAGAATCGCTGGCTGATTTTTGTAAGAGTATCTTCCATCAATATCGATTGAACTAAATACAATTTCTGGATCATAACTATCCATAAATGCACAAGGGCCATAATCAATAGTTTCTCCAGAAATTGTCATATTATCAGTATTCATAACCCCATGAACAAACCCAATATTCATCCATTTTGAAACAAGTTTTGCTTGTCTATTACAAACTGCAGCAAAAAACTTTAAATATTTATCATCTCCACCCTTTAGATCAGGATAATGTCTAGAGATAGAATAATCTGCTAATTTCTTTAAAGTTTTAATATTTTGCATTGCTGCAAACTCAAATGTCCCTATTCTGATATGACTTTTTGCAACACGCGTTAGGATACCTCCAGGAAGTTTTGTTTCCCTTAATACATTTTCATTAGTTTTTATAGCCAATAATGATCTAGTCGTAGGTATTTTTGCTGAGTTCATAAATTCACTTATTATGTATTCTCTTAGGACGGGACCTAATGCAGAGTTACCGTCTCCTCTTCTCGAGAAGGGTGTTTTTCCGATGCCTTTTAATTGAATATCATGATTTTTTATTTCGCCTAATAGAATTGCTCTTCCATCACCAAGATATGGATTAAATTGTCCAAATTGATGGCCTGCATAAGCCTGAGCAATTGGTATTGAATCTTTAAGCAATGCATTTCCAGAAAATATTTTTAAACACTCATGAGAATCTAAAAACTCTCTACTAAAACCTAGTTCTTCCCCAAGACTATAATTTTTTAAAAGAATTTGTGAGTTGTTAAAGCCAGAAGGAATACATTTTTTTGATATATTTGAAAGTTCTCTCGCATATGTGTTCTCAAGAATTGAATGCATTATAGTTATAGAATTTCAGAGAGATATTCTTCAACTTACTCTTTTAATTATTGTTGCGTTAGCTGTTCCACCACCTTCACAAATAGCTTGAAGGCCATATTTAGATTTTCTTCTTTCCATTTCATGTAAAAGAGTAGTCATTAATTTTGCACCAGTTGCACCTAGAGGATGGCCAAGTGCCATTGCGCCTCCATTAACATTGAGTTTTGACTGATCTGCATTTAACTCTTTTGCCCATGCTAAAGGAACTGGAGCAAAAGCTTCATTCACTTCATAAAGATCCATATCATTTATAGACAAATTAGCAACTTCAAGAACTTTTTTTGATGCTGGTATTGGGCCTGTTAACATAAACACGGGATCATCACCTACAACTGAAATAGCAACAATCTCTGCTCTAGGATTTGCCTTTATTTTTTTTAGGCCATTATCATTACAAATAATAACCGCGGCTGCTCCATCAGTAATTTGACTGGCATTTCCTGCAGTAATAACACCTCCCTCTGTTACTGGCTTAAGGCCAGCTAGTTTTTCTAAACAAGCATCGAATCTTATTCCCTCATCACTAAAAACTAAATCGTTAAAGTTATTATCATTTTTACCTATAACTGGAAGAATTTCTTTATCAAAAAATTTTGATTCTGTAGCATAAGCAGCTTTTTGATGACTTTCTAATGCAAAAGAATCAAGATCTTCTCTTGAAAGTTTCCACTTATTTGCAACAAGTTCTGCTCCTGTAAACTGAGAGAAAAAGACATTTGGATATCTTACTTTCATACCATCTGAGTCAAAAGGGAATCCATGACCAGCATTAAAGCCATCAGTAACTGAAGCACCAATTGGAACAATTGACATAACCTCAACACCACCACCTATTACAATATCTTGAGTTCCAGACATTACTGCCTGAATTGCAAAATGAATTGCTTGCTGAGATGATCCACATTGGCGGTCAACAGAGGTGCCTGGAACTGATTCAGGAAAAGATGAAGAAAGAACTGCATTACGAGCAATATTTCCAGATTGGGCACCTACTTGATCAACACAACCAAAGATAACATCATCTACAAGTGCTGGATCCATATCAAGACGAGTTACTAACTCATCTAAAACTTGTGCACCTAAATCCGCAGGATGCCATTTGCTGAGTTTACCATCTCTCTTTCCACCAGCAGTTCTAACTGCTTCAACAATATATGCTTTTTCTGCCATAAAAAATCCCTGTTAACTTTAAATTAACAAGGATTGTATCAAAAAACAAATTATTTTGAATTAGAGGTGATATATGAAGATCGAATTTCTTTTACAAGTTTGTTTCTAATCTTAGCATTTTCTTTAAGAAACATGCTGGCCTTAACCTTACCTTGACCAATAGTTTCACCATCTAATTTGTAAAAGGCGCCAGACTTTTCAACTAGTCCTAATTTATTGCCATAATCAAGTATCTCGCCTTCTTGATTTATACCTAATCCATACATAATTTGAAACTCAGCTTGTTTAAATGGTGGGGATACTTTATTTTTCACAACTTTTACCCTAGTCTCATTACCCATTACTTCATCACCTTCTTTTACAGAACCTATTCTGCGAATATCAAGCCTAACTGATGAATAAAATTTAAGAGCATTACCACCAGTTGTTGTTTCGGGACTTCCAAACATAACTCCAATCTTCATTCTTATCTGATTAATAAAAACTACTGTGGCGCCAGAACGTTGAATATTTCCTGTTATCTTTCTAAGTGCTTGTGACATCAATCTTGCTTGTAATCCTACATGATGATCTCCCATTTCACCTTCTATTTCTGCTCTTGGAACTAGTGCTGCAACTGAATCAATAATTACTAGGTCTACGCTTTTAGATTTTACTAACATATCAGCAACTTCAAGAGCTTGTTCACCTGTATCTGGTTGAGACAGTAATAGTTCATCAACATTTACTCCAAGTTTTTCTGCATATTGAGGATCAAGTGCATGCTCGGCATCTATGAAAGCACAAGTTCCACCCTCTTTTTGGCATTGAGCAATTATTTGTAGTGTCAATGTAGTTTTGCCAGAGGACTCAGGTCCATATATTTCTGTAACTCTTCCTTTTGGAATTCCACCTATTCCAAGAGCAACATCAAGTCCAAGAGAGCCTGTTGAGATTGAAGGGATATCTAGATTTTCTCTATCTCCCATTCTCATTACGGTACCTTTACCGAAGTGACTATCTATGTCTGCAAGTGTATCCTTAAGTGTTTTACCACTAGTATCTTTTGATTTTCCCATATTGAACTCCTTACTGTATATACATACAGTATAATACTATTATTAAAATATTCAACTTAAATATGCTTTTTTATATATTTTTTTTTCTATTTGTCATAAAGTTTATTTATAAATTCAATTAAAAAAATCGAAAATGACATTTGTTGTTACTGAAGCATGCATTAAATGTAAATATACCGACTGTGTTGAGGTGTGTCCGGTAGATTGTTTTTATGAAGGGCCTGATTTTCTTGTTATACATCCGGACGAATGCATTGATTGTGCTCTTTGTGAGCCAGAGTGTCCTATTGACGCAATTTTTTCTGAAGATGAATTACCACAAGATCAAATAGAATTTATTGAAATTAATGCAAGACTTTCAGATGTCTATGAAAATATAACCGAATCGAAGGAACCGCTTCCAGATGCAGAAAAATATAAAGAAATTAAAGATAAAAAAAAGTTCTTATAACAGATAATTTATACCTACAGCTAAAATCAATCCACCAAAAAAAACTAAAATTGATTTTCCATATTTATCATATGCTCTATTAATAATTCTAGGCATAATAACAGCTGCGACAAGCATGCCAATTGCAAAGGGAAATAATACTTCAAAATTCAATTCAGAAATACTACCAATAATATAAGGATATACTCCAGCAGCAAGGAGAAATGCACTTCCTGAAACGCCAGGAAATAGTAAAAATGAACAGGCAAAAAAACCAAAAATAATCAATGATAATGATGATGGAATAAATGGACCATCAGGTCTATAAAGACCATCCATGTAAAATCCACTTAAGAAAAAACCGATAAAAACCGCACAAAAAATATTCACATAAAAAAATTTTCCCTTAGAAATATTTTCATTTAGATAGGTATTTATTACCAAAAAGCATCCATATCCAATCATCAATAATGCTATTAAAAAATTAAATATGCTGATGTAATTTTTATATAAAAAATCTATTAATGTAGAAAATGCAAAAATACTTAATAACATTCCAAATATGAGAGGAACCATAAAATTAAAATCTTTAAATTTTGTTAAAAAATTTAATATTTTTTCGTAAACGCCAAACATTAATGCCACGGTAGCACCAGAAATTCCTGGCAATAATTCAGACAATCCAATAAAAATACCTGCGATAAAATATTTAATTTTATCTTTCATGTTTCAGTACCATCATCTGATTTTCCAGCAAGCATAGGTACAAATGATACGTCATCATATTTTTTCTCTTCGATTTCGTTATTTATATTTTTTGAAATAACAACTAGCTTTTGTGAGGAGCCGCCCACTGGAATAACTAACTTTGCATTTACATTCAATACTGAAATTAAATCGTCAGGATAGGCTCTTGGAGCTGCTGCACATAAAATACCATCATATTTTTTTTTCTTATCCCAATCTTGATAACCATCGCCATGAATAAATGCAACATTTTCTATATTTAAATTTGATAAATTCTCTATTGATTTTTTAACAAGCGGTTTAATTCTTTCTATTGAATCAACCTTTTGACTAAAGAAAGATAAGACCGCTGATTGATAGCCACAACCTGATCCCAGTTCTAAAATATTTTCAAAAATCTTTCCTCTAGAGTTTGTGTGAGATATTAACAATTCGGTCATTTTTGCAACAATATATGGTTGAGAAATTGTCTGTTTATAGCCAATTGTAAGGGATCTGTTTTCGTATGCCCTAGATCTCAAAGCTTCGTCTAAAAAAATATGCCTTGGAATTTGAGACATAGCATCAAGCACTCTAAAGTCTTTAATGCCCATTTCCAAAAGAGTTTCTATCATTTCCTCACGAACGCGCCTAAAAGCAAACCCAGAATTATTCATAGATAAAATCTTGTAACTTTTCTCTTAGATTTGGGTTATCTAGGCCATAATCAAGAATTGATACTGAAATAAATCCATCTTGAAGTGCGTCAGCATCTGTCGTAATTGATTCTTTGATTGGTTTGCCAGAAAGGTTATATCTATATCTTTTGTTATCATTCTCTGATTCAACTTCAATCGGTTTTGCAGGAATATCTCTTTTTGCAACCCCAGTAACCTTAATGCCTTTACATTTTTTCTCATTCAAATCAGGAAAATTTATATTAAAAACTTTACCATCGAAGAAAGCAGGCAGTTTAATTATTTTATCAATAAGTTCGGAAGATTTATTTACAATAAAATCTATATTTAAAGTCGAATAAGATGCTACAGAAATTGCAATGGGAGGATACTTTAATTTTCTTCCCCCAACAGCTGCGCCAACTGTTCCAGAATAAATTACATCATTTCCAATATTTGCTCCATGATTTACTCCTGAAATAACAATATCAAATTCAAAATCAACAATACTTAATAATCCTAAGTATGTGCAATCTGCAGGCGTTCCATCGACAGCAAATATTTTATCAGCAACCTTTCTGACTTCTATTTCCTTAAGAAAAGATATTGCAGCACTCATGCCACTACAATTTTTTTCAGGAGCAACAATCCAAACATCATGTTTCTTAGATAACTTCTTATATAGGGCAACAATATTTGGCGCATCATAACCATCATCATTTGTTAAAAGTATTTTCATTTAATTTTCTTTAAATTCACTGCTGACTGAACAGCAATTGCTTTATTTTTTCCAATTATTCCTATTTTTTCTGAGGTTGTTGCCTTTAATCCAATCTTAGATTCTGAAATTTTTAAAATCTTAGATAATGATTTAATTATCTCATCCCTATGCGGATTTATTTTCGGATATTCGCAAATTATTGTTGTATCTAAGTTATATATCTCCAACTCTAATTCATTTAATTTTTCAATACAAAAATTTATGATTTCTTTACTATCTATATTTTTATTTTTTTCATCTTTATCTGAAAAAAAATATCCAATATCCCCTTGAGCTGATGCACCTAAAATTGAATCTGCAATTGAGTGGAGTAAAACATCTCCATCTGAGTGAGCTTCAACATCGTAATCACATGCAAGGTAATGTCCGCCTAAAAGAATGCCCTTTCCAGGAATAAATTTATGAAGATCAAAACCTGTACCTATTCTAGTTGAAAATTTTCTCACTAATTCTAAATCCTCTTTAAAAGTAATCTTTATATTTGAAGATCTTCCTAGAACTTTAGTTATTTTTAAATTTGAAAATTCAAATACAAACGATTCATCAGGCACTTCAATGTTTTTATTAATTAAATTCTTAAGAAGGTCTCTTAATTTATCTAATTTAGATATATTTGGAGTTTGTACTAAGTAATATTTGGATCTATCTAAAGTTTTATCAATATTTTTTGAGGCTTGCTTTATTGACTGAGTTAAGGGTTGATATAGTATTGTGCAATCTGATGCATTAGAAACTATATTGTTATGTATTTTATTTATATCAGCTTCAGTAATATTTGGTCTAGCCGCATCGTGTACTATCGCATATTGATAATCATTAAACTCTTCATGTTCAAGTGCGTTCAATACTGAATGAGCTCTAGTAGAACCACCCTCTATTAATAAAATTTTAGGATCATTAATGAAATTTTGATTTTTTATAAATGTATCATTGGTAGATATACATATGATAACTTTTGAGATAATTTCTGAATCAAGAAATGGACTAACTGCCATCTCTAATACAGAGCGCCCTCCACAATCGGCATACTGTTTTAATTCTTCACTATTGAATCTTTCACTAGATCCTGCTGCTGGAATTACTGCTAAAATTTTATTCTTCATCTAAGTTTTTTTGTTCTTCAAATATAATAAACTCTTCGTCTGGGTATGTAAGATTTAGCTTTTCTCTTGCAAAATTTTCAATATGTTCATTAGAACTTTGTGCATTTTTAATTTCAAATTCTAAAATATCATTTTGCTCTTTAAGTTCATTATTCTCTCTAATTTGTTCATTGTTTTCTTCTTCAAGCAATGTCCTAGCTTTAAAGCTGTTATTACCAAAAAAAATACTCTGCAACAGAAGAAGAATTAATATAAATAAAAATAAACTTATCAAATAATATAGTTTATTCATTTAGAAAAACTTAATTTAGAATTCTCCTCTTCAATCCAAAGTAATCTATTATATTTTGCAACTCTGTCAGATCTACATGGAGCACCAGTTTTAATTTGGCCAACACCTAGACCAACAGCAAGGTCTGAAATCGTAGTATCTTCTGTTTCACCGGATCTATGAGAAATTATTGACTTATATTCATGCTTAATTGCTAAATCAATTGTTTGAATAGTTTCAGTTATTGATCCAATCTGATTAAACTTAATCAAAATTGAGTTTGCTAAATTTTTATTAATTCCATCTAAAAGTATATCTTTATTTGTTACAAATAAATCGTCTCCAACTAGTTGACAATGAGAACCAATTTTTTTTGTTAAAATATCCCAACCTTCATGATCATCTTCATCCATACCATCCTCAATTGAAATAATTGGATAACTATCAATTAAATTTGATAAGTAGTCAGTAAATTCCTTTGAATCTAAGATTTTTTGTTCTCCTTTTAAATGGTACTTTTTGTTTTTGTAAAATTCACTTGAAGCACAATCTAGTGATAAAAAAACATCCTCACCTGGT
>MDSV01200583.1_pt1 | contig 13175 bp, 13 predicted proteins | sample 810851 | NCBI WGS metagenome assembly MDSV01 (sample SAMN05326640, study PRJNA326480) | marine metagenome | isolation source: seawater | place: Atlantic Ocean: North East | collected 2012 | reverse complement strand
TTTCTCTAGAAATACCAAAAGAGAAATTAGTTGTCATAACTGGTCTTTCTGGGTCAGGAAAATCTTCTTTAGCATTTGATACAATTTACGCTGAGGGTCAAAGAAGATATGTTGAAAGTCTATCTTCTTATGCAAGACAGTTCTTAGATAAGATGAAAAAACCTAAAGTGGATCTAATTGAGGGTCTAAGTCCAGCAATATCTATTGAGCAAAAAAACACTTCTAAAAATCCTAGATCTACAGTAGCAACAGTAACAGAAATATACGATTACATGAGAGTTTTATTTGCTAGGGTTGGTGTTCCTTACTCACCTTTCACTGGCAAACCGATTGTCTCTCAGCCAATAAGTGAAATGGTTGATAAAATCAGAAAACTGCCTAAAGACAGTACAATTTATTTACTCGCGCCAATAGTAAGAGGCAGAAAGGGAGAATACAAAAAAGAAATCTTAAACTTTAAAAAAAGAGGATTTACCAGAATTAAAGTAGATGGAAAATATTTAAATATAGATGAATTTCCTAATTTAAATAAGAAAATAAAACATGAAATTTCAATAATTGTTGATAGGATTATTCTTAATTCAAACCTTGGAAATAGACTAGCAGACAGTGTCGAGACTGCTGTTAATCTCTCAAATGGTCTCTTGGTTGTAGAATATGAAAATGAAACTTTACCGAAAAAATTCAGAAAACGAGAAACTATTACATTTTCCTCTAAATTCTCTTGTCCAGAGAGCAGTTTTACAATTGAGGAGATAGAACCTAGACTATTTTCTTTTAATTCACCCTATGGAGCTTGCGAAGAATGTGAAGGAATAGGTCATAATTTAAACGTAGATCCAAATTTAGTTATTTCAGATCCAAAAAAAAATCTTCAAGATGGTGTTGTTGAACCCTGGGCTAAATCAACATCTCTATATTATGCTCAAACTTTAGCTTCTATAGTTAAGCATTATAAAATTTCAATGTCAGATCCTTGGAGAAAAATACCTAAAAAAATTCAGGACGTTATTCTTTATGGATCAGATGAAGAAGAAATAAAGTTTTCTTACGATGATGGATATGAATCTTATACAACAAAAAAAACCTTTGAAGGTGTTATTAATAATCTTGAAAGACGGTATCTAGAGACAGATAGTGAATGGAAAAGGGAAGAAATATCACAATATCAAAGTGAGTCAAAATGTGAAAAGTGTAAGGGCATGAGATTAAAAGATGAAGCACTTTGCGTAAAAATAAATTCTTTAAATATTAGTGAAGTAACCGAAAAATCAATAGATGATGCTCAAAAATGGTTTGAAAATTTACAGAGTGTATTAACTGATCGTGAAAATAAAATTGCTCAACATATATTAAAAGAAATTAATGAAAGATTAAATTTTCTGTTAAATGTTGGATTAAATTATCTTACACTTTCAAGAGAGTCAGGAACATTATCTGGTGGTGAAGCCCAGCGAATAAGATTAGCTTCTCAAATAGGTTCTGGCCTTACTGGAGTCTTATATGTTCTTGATGAACCCTCAATTGGATTACATCAAAGAGATAATAAAAAATTAATTACAGCACTAAAAAAATTAAGAGATCTTGGTAATACCGTTATCGTAGTTGAGCATGATATTGAAACTATGGAGAATTCAGATCATATTATTGATATAGGTCCAGAAGCTGGATTGAACGGAGGTCAAATTGTTGCCGACGGTACAGTTCAAGAAATAATTAAAAACCCAGAAAGTATTACAGGAGATTATTTATCTGGAAAAAAATATATTCCAATTCCAAGGAAAAGAAGATCAGCTAAAAATGGAAGATTTATAGAAATAAGCGGAGCAAGTGGAAATAATCTAAAAAAAGTTAATCTAAAAATTCCAGTTGGTACATTTACCTGTGTAACAGGTGTTTCAGGAAGTGGAAAATCAACTCTCATTTTGCATACTTTGTACAACGCGTTTAACTTAATGTTAAACAAAAATAAAAGTCGTAAAGTTCCTAAAGCATTTACCGGATTTAAAGGGACAGAACTTATAGATAAAATAATTGACATAGATCAGTCACCGATAGGAAGAACACCGAGATCAAATCCAGCTACATACACAGGTGCTTTTGGACCAATAAGAGAGTGGTTTGCTGGATTGCCAGAGTCAAAAGCTAGAGGATATAAAGTTGGAAGATATTCTTTTAACGTAAAAGGTGGAAGATGTGAAACTTGTGAGGGTGATGGAGTAATAACTTATGAAATGCATTTTTTACCCGATGTGTTCATTCCTTGTGATACCTGTAAAGGAGCTAGATACAATAGAGAAACACTTGAGATTAGATTTAAAAATAAAAATATTGCCGACGTATTAGATATGACGGTTGATGAAGGTTGTGATTTTTTTGAAAACATACAAAATATAAGATCAAAATTAATTACTCTCAAACATGTTGGACTTGGTTATATGAAAATTGGTCAACAAGCTACAACATTATCAGGTGGGGAGGCACAAAGAATAAAACTTGCAAAAGAACTATCTAAAAGACCAACTGGAAGAACTTTATATATATTAGACGAACCAACGACAGGTTTACACTCACATGATATTAAAAAACTATTGGAAATTCTTCAAGCATTTGCGAATACAGGCAATACAGTTGTAGTTATTGAACACAATCTTGATGTTATTAAAACTTCAGATCACATTATAGATATGGGTCCTGAAGGTGGGATTAATGGAGGAAAAATTATAGCAGAGGGTACGCCAGAGAAAGTATCTACCGTTAAAGATAGTTATACAGGTAAATTTATTAAAGCAATAATGGGCAATAGTGCGATGAAAAAAACTGCCTAAATAAAATTAATTATGGTATAAAGAATCATGACAAACATTTTACAATCACTATCAAAAACAGTTCACCTATCTTTAGGTTTGGCTATTTTATTATTTTTGGGTTTACACTTCTTCGGAGATGGTTTTGCTTTTGACACAATTTTTTGGAGCTGGTTGTTAAGATACGTTCACGTAATTGTTGCTATAATGTGGATAGGATTATTATGGTATTTTAATTTCGTACAAATTCCTAATATGTCTAAAATTCCAGATGAGCAGAAACCAGCAATTGGTAAAGTTATTGCTCCTGCAGCATTATTTTATTTCAGATGGGGTGCTGCGTTTACTGTATTATCGGGTTTAGTTTTAGCTTGGTTAAACGGATATGTTCATAGTGCAATGATACTTGGTCTAGATGGTTCAGGTGGAAAAAATACAGCTATAGGAATTGGAATGTGGCTAGGAATTATAATGGCCTATAATGTCTGGTTCGTTATTTGGCCTAACCAAAAAAGAGCCTTGGGTATTGTGGAAGCTTCAACAGAGGTAAAAGCTGCTTCTGCTAAAACTGCTATGCTATTTTCTAGAACAAATACTCTACTATCTCTTCCAATGTTGTTAACAATGGTTCTTGCGCAAAATCTATATTAGATTTTAAGGAACTATTTTTTCTTCTTCTTTCTCTAAAGTTTTGTAACTAACTTTAAATGTCTTAAGCATAGGAGAAGCTACAAATATTGATGAATAAGTACCTATCAACACACCTAATATCATTGCAAAAGAAAATCCTCTTAAGATTTCTCCTCCCAAAATAAATATTGATAGCAAAGCTAGCAAAGTTGTTACGGAAGTAATTATAGTTCTGGCAAGTGTTTCATTTATTGATAAATTTGCAATTTCGCTTATATTTAATCTATGATATTTGCCAAGATTTTCTCTAATTCTGTCATAAATCACAACTGTATCATTCATGGAATAACCAACAATCGTTAAAACAGCAGCAATAATTGAAAGATTTATTTCTAAAGCTAGAACTGAAAAAATACCTAAAGTAATTATAACATCGTGAAATAATGCAATAATTGAACCAATGCTAAATTGCCATTCAAATCTTACCCAAATATAAAAAAGCATAGCTGCAAGTGATAACGAAATTGCTATAATTCCTGATTGTAAAAGCTCCGCACTAACCTTTGGACCAACATTTTCAACTCTTCTAAAATTAACCTCAGAAGTTAGATTTTCTGACAGATTTTTTTTAATTTCAGGTATAAGTTTATTATTGTCTCCCATCTGTTCGACTTTAATTAAGTAGTCTCCTTCTTGACCAAATTTTTTTACGTTTATATCACCTAGATTCATATTTTTTAAAATATCCCTTATAGAGGATGCTTTTATATTATTTGATCTTAGCTCGATAAGAGTTCCTCCTTTAAAATCAATTCCATAATTTAATCCTTTAAAAGTTATAAAAATAATACTTAATAAAAATAAAATTAAGGAAAAAATATTTGCATACCTAAATTTTGATGAAAAATTTATATTAGTCATTATATTTTAATCTCTTTATTTTTTGCATTTAAAACTATTAAAGAAGTCAGATGTCTAGCCAAAAAATATGCTGTGAAAAGTGTAGTCACAATCCCAATACCTAAAGTAATCGCAAAACCTTTAACTGGACCAGAACCAAATGCGAACAATATAACAGCAGCGATTAAAGTTGTAATGTTAGCATCAAGAACTGTAATTTTAGCTCTAGAATAGCCCGAGTCAAAAGCATGTATAACTGATTTTTCTGTCTTTAGTTCTTCCCTTATTCTTTCAAAGATTAATACATTGGCATCAACAGCCATGCCAACAGTTAAAATTATTCCAGCAATTCCAGGTAAAGTTAAAGTTGCATCTAAGATTGTGAGAACCCCAGTCAACATTAATAAGTTTGCTATTAAAGCTGTATTTGCAATCAAACCAAAAATTTTATATTTATAAAGCATAAATAAGATCACCAAAATAAATCCTACAATCAAAGAAGTTATTCCGGATTTAATTGAGTCTTCACCTAAATCAGGTCCAACAGTCCGTTCCTCTACAACTATCAAGGGGGTCGGCAAAGCCCCTGAACGAAGTAATAATGATAAATCTGTAGCCTCCTGAAAAGTAAAATTGCCTGAAATCATTCCATTTCCAGAAGTAATTGGTTCATTTATATTAGGGGCGCTAACAATTTCTCCATCAAGAACAATAGCTAATCTTTTCCCCACGTTATCCGTAGTTGCCCTACCAAATTTTTGTGAACCTAGCCTATCTAAAGTGAAAGAAACTGTAGGCTCATTATTTTGATTGTTTATATTTGGCTGAGCATCAATTAGATTTTCACCACTCATTATTATTCTCTTGCTAACATTTAGCTTTTCACCATTTTCTGAAATAAGCTCATCTGTACCAAATTCATTATTATCTGTAACAAGTCTAAAATTTAATTGTGCTGTCTTTCCTAATAAAGATTTTATTCTCTCAGGATCTTTAAGCCCTGGCAATTCTACAAGTATTCTTTTTTCGCCTCTCTGAAGAATAGTAGGTTCTTTTGTTCCCACATCATCAATCCTTCTTCTAACAATTTCAATTGATTGCTTCAAAGCAGAATTATTTATAGTTAGCAAACCAAATTTAGAAAAAAATATTTCAATTTGGCTATTACCTATTTTTTTAGAGTCTAATTCGTAAGAGCGATAATTATCTATGTAAGGATTAACTGAATTATCTTTTCTTAAATTAAATAATAAATCAAACTTTTCGATATTGTCTAAATTAAAAGACAATTTATTTTTATAAATCTTAAAATTACTATAATTTATTCCATTGTCTTTAAGTAATTTCTTTAAAGGTATAACTTTTGATTGAATTTTTTCTTTAACTAAACTATCGGAGTTAATTTCAAGTAATAAGTAAGATCCTCCTTGTAGATCTAATCCTAAATTAATTTTTTTTTCTACAAATTTGTTTCCATCATTTTGTAGATTCAAAACAGAAAAAAAAGCTATAGAAAAGAATAATAGATAGATTATAAAAACGTTTATTTTAGAAAAATTTAACACGAAAAAGTATTATTTTTTGACTTCTTCTTTTTTAAGTAAACTAGTTATTGTAGATCTTATAATTTGAACTTTTGTGTTCTCCCCAATCGTAACCTCAATCCGATCATCTTCCATTACACGATCAACTATTCCTATAATGCCTCCAGATGTAATAATTTCATCTCCTCTTTTAATAGCTGCTACCATTGCTTTGTGATCTTTAACTCTTTTTTGCTGAGGCCTTATTAAAAAGAAATAAAATATTACAAAAATTAATATTAGAGGTATAAATTGTGCTATTCCTTGTCCACTCATGAAGAAAACAATTATATTAAAAGTCTTGGTTAAACAAGCAAATTATAATTAAATTTTCTCTAGATTATTCATGTATTTTTTTAATACTTTTGGAATGTTAACTGATCCATCTTCATTTTGATTATTTTCTATCAAGGCAATCATAAGCCTACCAACAGCTAGTCCAGAGCCGTTGAGAGTTCCAACAAATTCGTTGCCGTCTCTTGATTTAAATTTAGCATTCATTCGTCTAGCTTGAAAAGTTCCACAAGATGAGCAACTTGAAATTTCTCTATAATTTTCCTCTGAGGGAATCCATGCTTCAATATCAAAAGTTTTTTCAGCGCTGAAACCCATATCTCCAGATGAAAGTAAAACAACTTGGTATGGAATTTCTAGTTTTTTTAAAATATTTTCAGCGCAATTTAACATTCGTTCTAATTCTTCATTGCATTTGATAGGCTCGACGATGCTTACAAGTTCAACTTTATAAAATTGATGTTGTCTGATCATACCCTTAGTATCTTTACCATAACTACCTGCTTCTTTCCTAAAACATGGAGTTGAGGCGACAAATCTTTTGGGTAAGTGTTTTTTATCAAGAATTGATTTTCTAACTAAATTAGTCAAAACTACTTCTGCAGTTGGGATTAAAAATTTTCTTTGATCTGATTTTTCAAATCTAATTTCAAACTGATCATCTTCAAATTTAGGAAGCTGTCCAGTACCAAACATCACATCCTCATTTACAATTAAAGGCGGAGATATTTCAGTATATTTAAACTCATTTATATGTGTATCTAGCATAAAATTAATCAATGCTCTCTCAAGCAAAGCGTATTTATCTTTTAAAATGACAAATCTAGAACCTGACAGTTTAATAGAAGTTTCAAAATCAATAGAATTATCTTTAATACCTAATTCTACATGCGATTTGGATTTAAATGTAAATTTTTTTAACTCACCTAACTTTTTAATTAATTTATTAGATTTTTCATCTTTGCCTACCGGAACATCATCTAAAGCTAAATTTGGAAGAGAAAAAATAATCTTGTCGAGATTATTTTGAGTTTTAATTTGTTCCTTAGATATTTTTGAGATTTGTTCAGAAATTTTTTTTGATTTTAAAAAATTGGATTCATCTTTAGATTTAGATAAAGATTTCTTTTCCTGCTCTAATTTTTCTTTTTGATTAATTAAATCTCTATTTAATTTATCTTTTTTATTAAAATCTAATATATCAAAATCTATATTACGTTCTTGAAATTTTTTCTTATAAATATCTAAATTTTTTCTTAAATTTTTTAAATCATGCATCTTCTACATCTTTTCTTTTATTTTTTTTTTCAGTGAATCTAACTGTTATTATAGACAACTCATAAAGTAATAGAAGTGGTATTGCTAGACCTACCTGGGTAATCGGGTCTGGAGGTGTTAAAACTGCAGCTAAAGTAAAAATTATTACAATTATATATCTTCTAGTTTTTCTTAAATATTCTGAGTTAACTACTCCGATTCTTGCAAGTAAATTTAACAATATTGGTAACTGAAAACTTATTCCAAATGCAAATATTAATCTCATAATTAAAGATAAATATTCGTTAACTTTTGCTTCCAATTGAATGGGTAGACTTGTATTTGATCCCATTGACTCAAATGATAAAAAAAATTTAATAGCTAAGGGCATAACTAAATAATAAACTAACATTCCACCAAATAAAAAGAGTATTGGAGTTGAGATCAGGTAAGGTAACAAAGCTTTTTTTTCATTTTTGTATAGTCCAGGCGCAATAAATTTATAAATTTGAATCAATAAAACTGGACTACCCAAAAATATAGCTGCAAAAAAGGCTACTTTTAAATAAGTGATAAAAGTTTCATGTAAAGCTGTAAAAATTAATCGTCTTGATGTTGGATCGTCTTTTACAGCCTCCGCATAAGGGTTTACTAGAAAAGCATAAATATATTCGGCAAAAGTATAAGATATAACAAATATTACAAAGATAAATAAAATTGATTTAATTAATCTAGAACGTAACTCAATAAAGTGACTAGTAAATGAATTTTTATCACTCATTATCTTCTTTATTGATCTCTTTTTTAATATTTTTTTGACTATCTACATTTTTGTCAACATCAATATTATCAGTAACAGAAGTAACTTCTCTTTGAAAACTGTTTAGAGTATTTTTTAATTTACCAAAGTAAGACCCAATTTTTTTTAATGCTATAGGAAATTCTTTCGGTCCCAAGACTAATATTGCAATTATTACTATCGCTAAAATCTCTAACCAACCAATTTGAGGCATATTAGATTATTTATTTTCAGAATTTGAGTTATCTGAATTATTCTTCGAATTATCATCTTCAGAAGATTTGTCATCGGACATACCTTTTTTAAAACTCTTAATACCTTTAGCTAAATCTCCCATTATGCTTGATATCTTTCCTTTACCGAAAAGAATAACAACTAAAATCGCAATTATTATAATGCCCGTCCAACCAATATTTCCCATAATTAATATATATACGATAATTTAATTTAAATAAACACGTTTATTCTTCTTCATCAGGAGCTTTTTTAATCGCCTCGTCTATATCTTCGTAAATATCATTTTGCTTATCATTAATTGATTGTTCTTTAAAAAACTTACCAGTGCCAAAAATCGATTTATCAATAGTGGTAGCATCAATTAGACCGGCAGAACCAAGTTCATCAATAGTTGGGAGGTCTGATAATTTTTGTATGTTGAAGTGGTTTAAAAAATTTTCTGTAGTTCCATATAAAATTGGTTTACCAGGAATATCTTTTCTTCCTGCAGGTCTTACCCAATTTAATTCGAGAAGAGTATCTAATGTGTTAGAAGCAAAAGATACACCTCTTATTTCCTCTATTTCAGATCTTGTGACAGGTTGGTGATATACAATTATAGCTAGTGTTTCTAAAGTTGCTTTTGATAATTTCTTATGGGTAGATTTTTGGAGGGACATTAACTTTGACAAATCTTCAGCTGTTCTGAAAGACCACTTATTTTTAATACAAACTAAATTAACTCCGCGATTTTTATAAATTTTTTTAATGTTTTCTAGAATTTTCTTAATATTTGTATTGGTTTGGATTCTTTTTTCAATTGTTTCTATATCAAGCGGCTCTGAGGCAGCAAATAATATCGCTTCAACTTGTCTTTCTATTTTAGAAGGAGCAGATGGAAAGGTTATAACATTATTTTTCTTTTTATTAGGCATTTTAAGATTTTTTAATCATTAAATTATCAAATATTTTATTTTGAGAAACTTTAGTTATACCTTCTTTTGTTAATTCTAAACTTGCTGCAAAAATACCTGCAATACCTGATCTTTTCATTTTATTTTTAAGATAAAACTCTGGTATTAAATCAAAAATATTTTTCCATTCGTTAATTTTATCTAAATTATTTTTAATTTGTTTTATTCCTTCTTCAGTAGTGAAAACAGGTAATTTTGGGATACTAATGTTTTGAAACGTTTTTTGCATTTGTATGCTTGAATAGCTTTTAAGTAATTCATAAAGCGAAACATCGTAGATAGGAGTATTAATTGATCTAATACCGCCTTTCATTCCCCTTGTAAAAATATGAATACCTAATCTTTTTTTTTTTAGCATTTGATCTGACAATATTCTGATCAATTCAAGTTTTTTTAATTGTAATTTTAATTTTTCAGCAACTTCTAATGCTTTAAAATCATCTTCTATATCCTCTGGAAGAAGTAATTTTGATTTTAGGTAAGCCAACCAAGTAGCCATAAGTAAAAATTCTGATGCAATTTCTAAATTTAAATTCTTATTATTTTTTATGAATTCTAAAAATTGATCTGCAAGTTTAGTTATAGATATTTCAGCTAAATCAACTTTTTGAGTTTTAGCTAAATCTAATAAAACTTCAAGTGGACCGTTATAATTTGGAATACTTATAGATATTTGATTTGTGTTATTTGACTCCATAAACAATTTTACCTTAAAATTTTGTAAATTTCCGATGTTTTTTTTGATGTAAATTGATCAATATATGGAACAGATCTTATCAATTTATAGTTATCCTTAATATTTCCTGCGCAATACAAAACTAAATTACATCCAGCTAGTAATGATTTTTTTGCATTTAAGATTAAATCATATTTTAATGCTTTCATAGAAATATCGTCAGACATTAAAATACCTTTAAACCCTATCTTTTTTCTAATTATTTCTTTAATTATTTTTTTTGAAAAAGTTGAAACATTCTTAGAATCAATTTTCGAATAAAGTATATGTGCTGTCATAGCTAATTTCGAATGAGTTGATTTAAACGGGTAAAAATCAATTTTATTTAGTGTTTTAATATCTAATTTTACATCGGGCATTCTATGATGGCTGTCTATTGTAGAGCATCCATGGCCAGGTATGTGCTTAACAACAGGTATTATTTTATTTTCATGACATTCTTTAACTGCAATTTTTCCTAAATTTCTTACAATATCTTTATTTTTAGAAAAACTTCTTTTTCCAATAATTGCATTTGTATTATTTCTTAAAACATCGAGAACCGGAATTGTATTTAAACTAATTCCAATACTTCTTAAATTTGCGCACAGAGATCTTAAATAGTTTTTATATAAAGTTATTGCAACTTTTTTATTCGATTTATAAAGATTGCCAAAATAGTTTGCATCAAAATTATTATTAATTATACTTCTTAATCTTGAGACATTGAGGCCTTCCTCATCAATTAAGATAGGAAATTTTCTATCTCCAGCATTTTTCTTTATATCTTTAACTAAATCTTTAATTTGATCAACAGATTTAACATTTCTTTTAAATAAAATTAATCCCCAAGGCATTTCCTTAGACAAAAGTAACTTTTCTTTTTTCGTCAAAGACTTGCCTTTAATGCTTATTATGATTGCTTTTTTTTTCATTTAAATTTTAATAAATTCCAAAAACTTCTAGGTTTATCATTTTTAATTTGGTTTGAGAAACCATCATTAAATATAATTATATCATTAGTATCATTTCTTAAAATTGGTAAATCTGATATTTTGGAATCTATAATTTTATCAATATTGTTTCTTTTGTAATCTTTTGACTCTAAGTTATTATTAGAAGAGTAAAACCTATAAACATTAAAAAAAAAAATTAAAATTAATATAATTAATAAAATATTTAAAATTTTACTCATTACATTTTGTTCGGCAACGATACGTTTAAAATACCCATTCCATTTTCAAGAACTATTGCTACAAGATTAATTGTTGCTAATAACTCTTTTCTTTTTATTTGTTCGTTTTCTATAAATTTATATTTTTTATCTTCGTTACCTTTGCTCCAATAGGCATGAAATAATGTTGAGAGTTCATATAAATAAAAAGGAATTTTATGTAAATTAAAACTTCTTGAAGCAGACTCTACAATTTTTGGCCATTCAAATACTTTTCTAATAATTTTCTCTTCCATTTCATTAAGGTTAAAGTTGGTTTTCTCAAATTCAATTTTTCTTACAGAACCTATATTTGATGTTCTTAGAAGAGAATTTATTCTAGCATAAGCGTACTGAACATAAAAAACTGGATTTTCTTTTGTCTTTTCTTTAACTTTATCAAAATCAAAATCAATTTCTACATCGTTGCTTCGGTTTAACATCATAAATCTGATTGGATCTTTATCAACTTCCTTTAAAAGATCTTGAACAGAAATAAAATCACCTGCTCTTTTTGACATCTTAAACGGTTTTTCATTTTTATAAAGTTTTACTAATTGACAAACTTTACAGTAAAGTTTAATTTTTTTTTCAGATAATGCGGAAACTGCAGCAGTAATTCTTTTAATATAACCTGTATGATCTGCACCAAGAACATTTACTAAATTTTGATAACCTCGTTTAACTTTATCCATATGATAAGCAACATCATTTGCGAAATATGTCCATGAACCATCGTTTTTTTGAAGTGCTCTATCTGAATCGTCACCAAATAAAGATGATTTAAAAATTAATCTTTCAATTTTTTTCCAATTTTTGTCAGTTTCTCCCTTAGGTGGATCTAAAAAACCTTTTTCTACATATTTTTTCTTTTTAAGAGTTTCAACTGCTTTATTAACTAAATTTTTATTTACTATTTCTGTCTCTGAGAAAAAATTATCATGCTTTATGCCTAACAATTTCAAATCATTTTTAATTAATTCCATTGAAGCTTCTAATGATTTTTTTTTTAAATACTCAAAATTTTTTTCAAAATCATCGTAATTAAGGCTATCATTTTCGCTTAATATTTTTATAGCGATATCTTTTATATAAAGACCTGGATAAAGCTTATCATTTTTAGGAAACGATTTTTTAAATTTAATTTCTCTTATCCTAAAATAAACAGACTCTACAAAGTTTTTTATCTGGCTACCGTAATCATTGATATAATATTCCCTGGTAACCTTATTGTTATTAAAAATTAGTAAATTAGCTAATACGTCTCCATAAATTGCTCCTCTACAATGACCAACATGCATTGGTCCTGTTGGATTAGCTGAGACAAATTCAATATTATATGTTTTATTGCTTTTATATGAACCATACTTTGTATTATTTTTCAGAATAGAATTTATATTTTCTATTAAAGCAGATTTAGACAATTTTATATTAAGAAAACCGGGACCAGCAATTTCGACATTAGAAAAATTTTTTATTTGATCTAAAAATAATTCCCTTAGTTTTTCTGCCAATTTTTTCGGGTTTAATTTATTTGATTTACCAAGAACCATTGCAATATTGCAAGATAAATCAAAATTAAACTGCTCTGGAGGCACCTCTAGATTTATATCGTTTAAATTTTCTATTTTCTCTAATTTTAAAATATCTTTTTTAGCTAAAATTAGATTTTGAATTTCTTTTAAATGGTATTCAAAAATATTCATTTCATTTTATTATATAGATTTATTGCATATCTATCTGTCATGCCAGCAATATAATCACATATAATACGTTCTAAATTCGTA
>MDSV01239302.1_pt1 | contig 13176 bp, 15 predicted proteins | sample 810851 | NCBI WGS metagenome assembly MDSV01 (sample SAMN05326640, study PRJNA326480) | marine metagenome | isolation source: seawater | place: Atlantic Ocean: North East | collected 2012 | reverse complement strand
TCCCAATAGTGGATCCAATGGATTATCAAGATTTTATTAAGAATTTTCCCCAAACAGAAATATCTAAAAGTAAATATGCAATCAAAGCAATTCAGCAAATAACAAAGTACGATGTTTCAATATCAAATTGGTTTCAAGGGATACAAACTGAAGAGTATTTTTTGAGATATGGAGAAAATCCTCATCAAAAAGCAATTGCTTTAATTAATAACAAAAGTTTCACTCAAGTTAGTGGCAAAAAAAAACTAAGTTACAATAACTTACTAGACTTAGACGCAGCAATTAACATTGCCTATGGTTCTAAAACAAATGAAAATATTTGTACTATTATAAAACACAATATTCCCTGTGGTGGAGCAATAAAAAAAACTCAAAAAAAAAGTTATGCGCAAGCTTTGATGGGAGACCCACTGAGCGCGTTTGGTGGGATAGTAGCATTCAATAAAAGATTATCTACAAGCACAGCAAGACTTTTAGTGAAAGATTTTTATGAGGTCATAGCAGCACCAGATTTTGAGAAAGAGGCTTTAACTATTTTAAAAACTAAAAATAATTTACGTGTTTTGAAAGTGAGAAAATTTAATAATAAAGTTGAACAAAGATCAATTTTCGCAGGTACCCTGATACAAGATACTAATAATAAGAATTCTTTTATCAGCACAATAAATGGATCTAATAAGCTTAAAAAAGACCGAGTAGATTTTTTTATTAATATTTTAAAATATGTTAAATCAAATGCTATAGCCTTATTTGATCAAGATAGTTTAATTTCTCAATCAGGAGGTCAAACATCCAGGGTTGATGCTTTACATAATTGTTTTTATAAATTGAGGAAAAAAAACACAATGAAAATAGTCAAAAAATTATTTTTATTTTCTGATGCCTTCTTTCCTTTCACTGACTCTTTAGAATTTATAAAAAAACAAAAAATGAATATTGATATATTTGCACCAATGGGATCTAAAAATGATACTAAAATTATTAGTTATGTAAAAAATAATAATTTAACTTTTTTTAAAATAAGCGAACGCCACTTTAAACATTGATTGATATTTATAAAAATAAGCCACCAAAAAGTGTTTATTTGGCAATAAAAAGATATGAAAATATTAAATTCAAGCAAAAATATTCTATTCAACTAGTTGAAAAATTCTTTAAAAAATATCCTGAGGAAAAAAGGGGAAGAAAAAATTTTAGAAAAAAAGAAGTACAAAATACTAAAATTCTAATATATGAAAAAATATTGCAAAAAGGTTTAAAAATAAATGCTGATTGTGTTGGCTCTATTAAAGAAGTAGTGGATAAAGAATTTATAATGATTACAGTCACTTATTTTAAAAAACATGGATGATAATAAAATTTTATTTGTTGATTTGGATGGTACTTTAATAAAAGAAGATTTATCAAACCTTGCATTTGTTAATTTTTTAAAGGAAAACCCTTTAAAGCTATTGTACCACTTATTTTTTTTCCTCTTCAAAGGAAAGTCTTACTTGAAAACAAAAATATCAAAAGATTTTAGTGTTCCTATTGATAAATTATCTTTTAATAAAGGTGCTTTGGATTTTATAAGAGATGTTAAAAATAGACATAGAGTAGTCTATCTCATTTCTGGTAGCCATCAGATATTAGTAAATCAAATCGATAAACATTTAAAATTATTTTTTGAGTCTTTTGGAACTCAAGATGATTTTAACATGGTAGGTATCAATAAAGTTAAATTTATTAATAAAATACTCAATATTGAAGATTTTGACTATCTTGGTAATAGTAAAAAAGACTTACCAATTTGGAAGTATTCTAAAAAAATTATATATACTAACGTATCTTTAAATTTAAATAAAATTATTGATAAATCTGACTTAAAAAAAATTAAAGTAAGAGAAAATTTTACTTAAATATAATGTCCTTTATTACGTTTTTACAAATTTTTTGTGTTTGCCTTTTGGGAGCAATGTCTCCTGGGCCAAGTATGGTCGTAGTTATTAATAATGGAATTTTTAAGAGTAGAGTCCACGGAATTTTAACATCAATAGGACATGGTGTTGGAATAGGTATTTACTCTATATTTGCATTGGTAGGGATAGGTTTAATAATTAAAACAAATGTAATTACTTTTAATATAATCAAATCTTTATCAATTATATTTTTAATTTATTTAGGTATAAAATCTATTTTTAATAAAAAGAAGCTTAGCTTTGATAAAAACAATCTTGAAGGAAGATTAACATCATTTTTCGATGGATTTGGGATATCAATATTAAATCCTAAAATTTTGATTTGGTTTGTAGCAATCTATTCACAATTTATGACTAAAGAAAATGATATTATTTTTAATGCTATCTTAGTTTTCACAGCATCTATAACAGATATTCTTTGGTACGTCTTACTTACTTTCCTTATAACTTCGGTGAAATTTCGTAATTTGATAAAGAATAAAAATTATATATTGGAAAAAATAATTGGCATGTTTTTTATAATAATTGGAATATTCCTATTAATTCAAATCTATTTGGAGATTTCTAATAGATAGGAATTGAATTAAGTTTCTAGTCAGTGACTATGATATTATCAAAAAAAATAGAATTTTATCAAAAACAAATCTCATTATTTGATTTTGATCTTATTAAAAGAAATTCAATTGTAACATATTTTATATACGAAAATATAAATTATGAAGATTTAAGATTACTTGAAATTTTTTGTGAGCTACATATCAATCTAAATCCAAATTTGGATATTACAATTTTTACGAATATTTCGACCCTAAAAGATAATTTGAATTTTAAGTCAGTGAGATTGTATATTTATAAAATTAATATCTTTGATAAAAAATTTATAGATACTAGAACAATCATAAATTATTTATTAACAATTTATTTTTCAAAAAATAAGTATATTTGCTTTTTTGATTTTGATATTTTACCTCTTTGTTCTTACGAAGAAATTTTTAGTGTCAAAACTGTTGGGCTTACTTACTATCCTGAATGGAAAACTGTAAATAAATTTCCATTTAACGGTGGGTTTCAAATTTTAAATTTATCTAATACTAAAAATATACAAAAATTTAATGATTATTTTATTAAAATTTATGAAAAAGTAATTACTAATCAAAAGAATTATTATTCAATAATTAAAATTGAAAATCATCGTCAAGGTGATTTATCCTCGTGGTGGGGAGACCAATTTAGTTATTTAGAATTATTAAATGGTATTAAAATTCCTGAATTTAAAAATGATTTTGAAATAAATTTTAAAGGTGTGGAATATAAATTCTTTCATCAACAAGTATATAATAATGCACCTTTTAAGCTAAAATTGTTTGAAAAATATGATGAACAATTGATGACTTATATAGAAAGAATTTCCTCATATACTAAATTAATACATTTAACTGGTCATAAACGAAAAAAGCATATGGAGCAGATTTATCAGTTTGTTAAAAATAAATTTAATTTAATATGAATGTAAAATAAAAAAAAGTGTGTTAATAATATTTAAAATAAATCATGAAAAACGTATATATAGGATATGACACTCGTGAAGATTTGGCTTATCAAGTAAGTAAATTTAGTATACTTAGTAAATCTGATCAAATTAATGTTGCTCCCCTAAAATTAACCGAGCTTAGAGAAAAAAATTTATATTGGCGAGATGAAGATAAGCTTGGATCTACTGAATTTACTTTTTCAAGATTTTTACTACCTGAATTAAATAGTTTTAATGGATGGGCTTTATTTTGTGATTGTGATTTATTATTTTTAGATGATGTGAATAAATTATTTGATTTAGCTGACGAAAAATATGCGGTCATGTGCGTACAACACGATTATACCCCAAGTGAGGGTACGAAAATGGATGGGAAAAAACAAACAATTTATCCACGGAAAAACTGGAGTTCAGTAGTATTATGGAATTGCTCTCACCCATCCAATAAACAAGTTAATAAAGATTTGATTAATGATCCTGATACAACAGGAAAATATTTACACAGATTTAGCTGGCTAAAGGATGAAGAAATAGGATCAATTCCGCACATTTGGAACTGGTTAGTTGGGTGGTATGAGGAGCCTAAAGATGGTAAGCCAAGTGCAATTCATTATACTGAAGGTGGACCATGGTTTGAAAATTATAGGTTTTGCGATTATCATAAACTATGGAAAGACTCACTTAACCAAATGATGAATAGCAAATTTTAATTCGATATTATGAATGTAGCTTTTGTCTCAACTATGAACAAAAGACTTTACGATTTTTATGGAAAAAGATTTTTAGAAGAATTTTCGGAATCTGCTTCAAATGAGATAAAACTATTTGTTATATTTGAAGGTGAATATCCTGAGGAAGCTTTAAACATTGGTAAAAATATAATAATTTTACCATTACTAAGTGATGTGCACTCTAAATTTATAAAATATTTTGGTTCATTGCATGAAGCAAAAGGCTTGAAAATTAGAATTTTTAATGAAAACGGAGAGAAAAAAATTAATTTCACCCCTGATTATAGGTTTGATGCTATTAGGTTTTCTTTTAAACCTTTCTCTATTCATCAATCTTTAAATTATCTTCCAGATAATATTGATTACTTAATTTGGACTGATGCAGATTTAAGATGCAAAAAAAAGTTTGAGGCCAATAATATGTTAGAATTTATGCCTAATAGTGATGAAGTGATGTCATATTTGGGAAGGAAGGACTCATATTCCGAGTGTGGTTTTTTGGGTTTTAATTTAAGAAATGATAAAACACATGAGTATATTAATAGGGTTATTGATATATATCAATCCGGTGAAATATTTTCTCTAAGTCAATGGCATGATAGTTTTATTTGGGACTTTGTTAGGAAAGAATTTGAGGAATTAAATGAAACTAAATTTAAAGACATATCTGGAGATGGTTTTAACTACGAGCACGTGTATATTAAATCTGGGCTAGATAAATATTTTGATCACTTAAAAGGCCCTAGGAAAATAGATGGTAACTCATCAAGTGATGATCGTTCAAAATTAATAAGCTAATTAGAGTGAGTAGTAAAATAGTTTTCTATACAGACCATTACATTAATAGGACAATAACACAATTTTTGTCTAAAAGTCAGAATTTAAAATTAGATAGGATTGATAATTTTAAAAAATATAATAAAGTTTTAGCTTGCTCTTATGGGATCCTAAGAGGGGCCAGTGAAATTTTTGATAAATCAGAAAACTTTATATACATTGATCATGGTTACTTTAATTCATCTAAGAGGCAATTTACAAAAAATAAAAAAACATTAATATCAAATTTAAGTGGCTACTTTAGAATTGTCAGAAATGATCTTTATTTTAATAAAGATTATAAAAATGAAAATAAGTTCAGATTTAATTCTCTTGGGATAGAGTTGAAAGATCTGAATAAAAATGGAGAAATTATTATTGTCTCAGAGCCGTCTGAATTCATACTTAAATTTTTAAAAATACCAGATTGGACAAAAGAGACTGTTGCAATCTTAAAGAAACATACTGACCGTAGATTGATTATTCATAATAAATTTTCAGAGATTCCTCTTAAATCTCTCATGAAGAATGCTTACGCATTTGTAAGTTGCCAATCTACTGCAGGATATATGGCCATAACTGAGGGTGTTCCTGCATATTTTACGCATGAAAGTTTGAAAGGATATGGAAAAATTCAAGATATTGAAAACAGAAAATTAAATCATTCTTTGTTATTTTCAGCTGCTAATTCTCAGTATCGACTTAGTGAATTTTTTTCAAATGATTTTTATGAATATTTTAATAACATAGCTAGTTAATGGGCGCACTACTTCTAGCATCAGTTTTTTTGTTAATTGCTTTATATGGATACTATTCATCAATTAAAATCTCTAAACTAGAAAGAGAGATTAGAAAAAATAAAATTAGCTATGAATGTTTTGAATGCAAAGAAAAATTTTCAGTAAATGAATTAAAATGTCCTAAATGTTCTTTTATAACACTTTATGGAAAAAGAAAATCCAAATATTGGTTAATATTTCCTATTTTAGGAATATGGATATTAGTTATTGCAAAATTTGGTCGAACAGGAATGATGTAAGGATAAAAGAATTACAAATTTCTTTTTGCTCCATCATAAATTTGGTTCAAGGCATCCGAACTGCCTTTTTTTTGATCTGAGTAATTAGAGTTTATATTTTTAATGTCATGCAAATATTTTCCTTGTAATGGAGTTTGAAATGGCAATTCATTATTTTTTTTTGTTATAACTTTAAGAATAATATTAGCTCCAAGTTTTTTTTTGGCTAAGTCAATAAACTTAGCAAAAGTTGTGTTTACATGGCTAGGTTTAATCTGCTCAAATAAAATCAAATTATCTTCTTTTTTTAACTCTAACTCTGATCCCATTCTATTTGCAAAAGAAATTTTAATTATTTCATAGTCATTACCCGCTGATAAATCAGCAAATAAAATTGGATTGAAATTATAAAATCCATGGTTAATCCAATCAATAAACGGGAGAATGTTGAGCATAATTCCATTTTTTTTTGTCAAATTATGAAAGTTTTCAAATAGAGAAAATTGGTTAAACACATGCTCACCTGTGCCATTATTAATTACAAGGTCATATTGATTTTTGAAATTATATTTTTCTTCAACATTAAAATTTAGATCGAATTGGTAGCTATCGTGCTCACCATTAATATCAATGGCTGCATAATCTTTGAAATTTATTGCAGTAAAAAAATCACGCGTAGAAAAGTTTTTATCTTTAATTTTATTTAAATTTGCTATTTGGCTATCTGATATTGTCTTTTTGTTTATACGTGAATATTCAATAAATTTATCAATTTCAATTGAGGGAGTTTGGCATCCTAGATCTATTACATTTGGAGAAACAGATTTTATGAGATTTTTGCACTCTAATGCAGATATAGCAGCAATATAATTAAATGACATTTTAAAAAAAAAGTAATAACTTTAGTTTGATGTATAGTGTACTACAAAATAAAGCAAATATACAATTAAGAACTAACCCTTACCCATATTTTATAATAGACGATGCTTTACCAATAGATCTATATAATAAACTTAATAATGATTTTCCTAAATACGAAAAAATAATAGAAAATAATAGGGGTTTAACAGACTATCAAGAGAATACTGCTTATAGATATAATGCTGCTCAATCAATATTAGATAATTCTGTGACCGAAGATTGGAAAAACTTTATTAATTATCATACTAGCCATGAGTTTACTGAGGAATTATTTGAAATTTTCCTTGAACAAATTCAAAATATATACAAAGTTGGTAAAGATAAGTTACCTAACAAAAATAATACAGGTGTAAGATTTAAAGATAAAAGTTTTTTTAGTACAGATTGTCAATTTGTAATAAATACTCCAACCAGTGGTGAAACTACTGTGATAGAACCACACCTCGATAACCCAAAAGAATTTTATGCTGCACTTTTTTATATGAGAGAACCGGATGATGTATCTACTGGTGGAAGCTTAACAACACATGCCTTTAAAGATAAACCAAGTTTTTATGGCAAATCTAGAGTTAGAGAAGAAAAAGTTAATTTAGTTGAAGAGATAGAATATAAACAAAATAGATTGGCTGTTTTTTTAAATACACCTTTATCAATACACGGTGTTACAAAAAGAAGTAAGACAGACTCATATAGAAAATATATGAACATAATTGGTGAATTTAATAATGAGCTATTCGACTATAGGCCTTTTTTAGAATAAATTTTTCCTTATAGAGATTTGACTTTTATAAGTAAGAAAATAATTTTTATACATGTCCCAAAATCTGCTGGTACATCAATAAAAACCTCTTTATCAAAAAATTTCAAATTAGAAATTCACAAAGGTATTTTTTCAAATGAACACCAAACATTTAGACAAATTATAAAGATTAACAAAAAGATAAATCAAAATAGAATTTCTTTTGCTGTCGTGAGAAATCCTTTTGAAAGGTTTGTAAGTATTTTTAGATTTATTATGAGACCTTTCAAATTACAGAAATGGTATGGTGAAGAGGGTTCTTTGATCTTTGAGAAATATAATAATTTTGAAAAATTTACTGAAAATTTTGCAATGCCTCTTCATTTTTGGCATGGCTGTGACCACTTATCGCCTCAGCTTTATTGGGCAGAGGGTGTTGATAAGATTTTTAAAATTGAAGAGAAAAGTGAAATTGAAAGTTTCTTATCAAATTTAGGCTCAACACACCAAATTGGCCATGAAAATAAAAAGGAAACATATTCAGGATACAAAAGGATGTATAGAGATTACTATAATGATAATACCAAGAAGATAATATATAAAGCATTTGAAAAAGACTTAGATAGTTTTAAATACACTTTTTAAATATTTTTTGATTAGGGGATATGTATAGCTTACAAAAGACCAAACTATTTAGGTGTGGGGATAGGTATCTAATGGTCAACCTTAACCTCATTAATATTAAATAAAAAATTATTGATACTTCTTTTTCTATTTTTTTAAAACTTAATTTTTATATTGTTGTTATTAAACTTATGTAATTAAAATTATTAATAAGAAAATTTATTTAAATATTTTTCTAATTTCTATTAAATTGTTATTAGATTTTTTATTTCTGGCTTTTTTGAGAATTAGTATGTTGTAATTATATAAAGAGAATTTTTTATCAAAATAATTTTTAAATTCCAATAAGTCAGAGTCTTGAACATCTTCAATTATATATATTCCATTATATTTGAGGTACTGTACTGAATTCTCGAAAAAAATAATAGCGGCTTTATAGGTATGTAATCCATCATCAACTATAAGATCGAAGTTAGATTTATTTATTTGAGACCACATGTTCATAATGTCATTTTTATTTGTTTGATCTAAAAAAAATGTCTTTATTCTATCTTCTTCAAACAAAATTTTATTATCAATGTCTGCTCCATATATTAAAGCATTAGAAAAATAATCTCTCCACGCCCTTAAGCTAGCACCAGGCTTTCCATTAACATTCATTGAGGAAACAAGATTTGGATTATTGGTACCTATACCACATTCAAATACTAATTTTATACTATCTCTACAGTGATCAAACAACTTAGAGTAATAACTTCCATAAGTATGTGCATGCCAAGGATAAGGTTTTTTTATTTTATCACTTAATGATCCTTTATCTGATCCATATAAATCAAAAAGATGATTAATATAGAAATTTTGAGATTGGTATACATCCTCTATTTTATATTCAAAGCTTATAGGTGTATTGTTTTTTTTTATTGGCATAATGAAACCTTATCTTAAAAAAAATTAAATTCAAATTGTTACGTTAAAACACAATTTAGTTAGAAGATATACAAGCACAGTCATGTTCTTTAAAGCAGTAAAATATTAAATTAATAATAAGTTTTTAAATATTAATATTAATATTAAAAATAAATGAAAGGTGCGCCCATGTCTTGCTATCTTCTATATTAGAGATAATATTTTAAAAAATTTGGGTCAATCTTCAATAAGTGTGAAGCAATTATAGATATAAAAGGATTCCAAAAAAAGAATATCATAAGAAACTATAAAAAAAATTCACATTAATTTATTTACATCACGTTTAGCGCCAACAATTGAAAAGGATAAAAAGTTATTGTTATTGGAGCGGGCGAAGGGATTCGAACCCTCGACTTCAACCTTGGCAAGGTTGCGCTCTACCCCTGAGCTACGCCCGCTTAATATTAATTCTATTGGTGTTTTAAGACTAAGCTTCACGGTTATAGTATCGATGGCCACCTATAGAACCACAAAATGCGTTTGCATTATATATATTTGCATATGCAAGGCAATATAGAGATTCAGGTCTAAACGGATTCATAGAACACATTAAAATTGATATTTAATGTTAGTATTTCACTAATTTCCTCTTGTCTTAAGGTTGGAAATAATGAATGTAAAGAAATATCCAAATTTCTTATTTGAAGGTAATTCAATATTACTATTCACTGTTATATATAATAACTTAATCCAATACTAATTTCTTTAAAATAAAAATAGGTTGACGCAATTAAAAAGTCAAAAGATTAAAAGGTAAAACTACAGCAGTAGTAGATGGCTCTAGTAAATTAAAACTATTGGAAATTTCTTTTTGAACTGGGTAGACAACACAATGAGTTTTTTTAGAAATAACATTACTGTCAAGCAATAAGTGATAATTAATCACGCCTTTATTATTGCCATCAAAGTCATCGAATGCAAATAAAGTATTTTGGCTAATTTTATTTTTTAGTAGATCAAAGTCTTTTGGATTAAGTTTGCCATCTAAATGGATTAAATCAAAGATTTTTTCGTCCTCAATTTGTTTTAACATGTCAGTACTAGTGGTTTTATGAAATTGATGTATTTTTGTTGTTGTCAAATTAGGAAAAATAATTTTATTTGATAAGTCACAGCAAAATATTTCACTTTTTTTTTCTTTTAGATATGTATCAGCTGCTAATGCCATACTAAAAGTTGATTTGCCAATAAACGAGCCAACCTCTAAAATATTTTTTGGCTTGAAAAATAAACACAGTGAAAAAAGAATCCAAGCAGTAGTAGAAGAAACAGAGCCAGTATTAAAAGTGCTTTGGTCTCTCAAGTCATCCAAGCTGTCAATTTTTGCAAAAAAGCTTTTTTGATAAGTATGTTGTTTCATTAGTGAATTATCTAAGATTTTTTTCCAAAAAATTAAACTTAGATCAACTGGATTAATATTTATTTGTTTCATAAATTAATTAAATATAGTTTTTTTTAATTTCCTCAAGCAGATCATTTATAGGCTCATCCCATTTTCCTTGAATTTTCTGAGAAAATTTTTTAATACATGGATACCAAAGATTTTTACCATTAAAGTCGTTATCCCAATACCATAAACGTCCATATTCTTTTGGTAATAATAAAAATAATGGCTTTCCTAAGGCTCCTGCGAGATGAGCATTGGTATTGCTTGTTGAAATAATGAAATCACATGTATCCATAAATTTTAAAAGACCATAAATATCGTTAAAAATGTCAAGGTTTTCAGGTTTTTTAAACTTCGTTAATGACTTTTTATTAAATGTAATGCTTTCATCTTCTTCATTAGTGTATTGGATGTCATAAAATTCAATTTGATTTAGCTTTAAAAATTCATTGAAAAAATTTAATGAAATATTCTTTTTATCACTTTTTAGACCTCCCTTGCTTTTCCACGATATACCACATCTGTATTTCCTTTTTTTAGGGGGAAAATCATTTTCCTGAATACTGAATATTGGTTTTTGTGTAAGAAAGTCACTTTCGTTGTTTCTAAAATATTTTCCTAAGGAACCAAGGGGCAATTGATAGTCAAAAAAGTTCTCTGTAAAGGAATTAGAGAAATTAATTACATTTATTCCAGGAATAGAGTTTTTAATAACTTTGCATAAACGACCATCTATAGCGAGATAAACATTTTTAAATTTTTTAACAACATCTGGCAAAATTGAAGAAAATAAGACCATATCTCCTATTCCTTGTTCAGCCCATATCAGTATTTCACAATCATATCCAAATACAGGTTTCCAAAGGGGTTTTTTAAAATTAGGCTTTGTTTTGTCAGCGGCACTTTCGTCATCCCATCTATCTTCATAATAGTACCAAGCTTCTTTAAACTTATTTTGAAATAATAAGCACTCAGCCAAAAGTAAGTTTTTTGATTTATCATTAGGTTCCAGAGCTAAATTAAACTTTAGGTGCTCTTCTGATTTTTCATGATTACCTAGGTGTGCGTATAAACTTCCTAGGTTTTTATATGCATCTGCAAAATTAGGTTTTATTTTTATTACCTCATTAAGTAAATTTTCTGTTTCTTTATGTTTAAGCTCAAATAGATAGCTCATAGCCAAGTTATTTAATGCGATATAGTTTTTTGGATTAATTGAAAGAGCTTTGTTAGCAGTTTCTCTTACTCTGGAGTAATCTTCACCAAATACATTATTTTTTATATCAAGATAAGTGCCAGATAGATTTGTATATATAACCTCTAAAATCTCTTTATTATTAAAAATACTTAAAGCACTTTCATATATCTCAATACTTTTTTCAAATAATTTCAAACTTTTATAAATTGAACCTAAATGAAAATATGGTATTTCAAAATTATTATCTAATTTTATGGATTTTTCTAAGCTTACTATAGCCTCATCTTGCCTCTTTAATTCTTTTAAAGCAATTCCTTTAAAGCACCATAATTTTGACAGCTTAGGATTAATTCTTATACAAAATTCATAACGATCTAGAGCATTTTCAAATAAACTGAGCTCTAATAATGTGTTAGCAAGATTTTGGTTTGCCGATAAGTCATTTGGTTTAATATTTAAACATTTTATAAAATAGTTTTTTGCATCCTCATAGTTTTTTTGGATAGCATAAATAACTCCAATTGAATGCAATCCTTGAAAATTTTTTTTATCTAAATCTATTACCTTTATAAAAGCTAATTTTGCTTCATTTAGATTATTCTTATTAAAATGATCAAAACCTACTTTAAGAAGATTATTAATTTGGTTGCTCATATGATGATTAGAATAATTATTTAATTTATTAGTTTATAATAAACGTTGTAAAATCTAAAATAGTTATTATTTAATTTATAATGTCTTATGTAATAGAAATAAATCAAGATCAGTTTGTTGAAAATGTTATAGAGAAATCTAAAACTATCCCTGTGATTGTTGATTTCTGGGCTCCTTGGTGTGGACCATGCAAGCAATTGACACCAATTTTAGAAAATTTAGTAAATAAAAAAAATGGCAAAGTAATCTTAGCAAAAGTAAATGTTGACGAAAACCAAGGTCTTGCTAGTCAATTAAATATTCAATCTATACCCACTGTTTATGGTTTTGTAGATGGGAAGCCTATAGATGCCTTCCAAGGTGCTCAACCTGAGAGTAAAATTGAAACAATGATTAATAAGTTAATAGATGCAACACCTGGTAACGAAATACCAAAATTAATAGAAGAAGCTAATAAAAATTTTAAAGATCAAAAATTTGAAGAAGCAAAAAAAATTTATGAGTCTCTTGTAAGTATGGATCCTGGTAATATTAAGATAATAGTTGGTCTACTTCGTTGTTTTGTGCAACTTAAGGAATACCAACAAGCAAATGAAATAATTTCATCTGTCGATGATCAAACCTTGGCAAATG
>MDSV01232157.1_pt1 | contig 13176 bp, 11 predicted proteins | sample 810851 | NCBI WGS metagenome assembly MDSV01 (sample SAMN05326640, study PRJNA326480) | marine metagenome | isolation source: seawater | place: Atlantic Ocean: North East | collected 2012 | reverse complement strand
TTGCATCACGAAGATTTCACTGGCCAATACGGTAAGTTCTACAAGGCCTACCGGTCGGCGACGTGGTACCAAGAAGAGGTCGCCCGTCAATCGGCCACGGCCCAGCTGATGGGGTTTCAGAAGGTCAGCGAGATGAAGAGAAAGGTGGCCACGACGATTCAAGAATTTGTGGTGGGGGGAGGCTTCCTGTTCACCATGTGTTCAGGCACGGACAGCTACGACATCGCCTTAGCGGTCCAAGGGCTGGACATCTGTGCACCCATGTTTGACGGCGATCCGGCCGATCCGGCGGCGCAGGGAAAGTTGGCCTTCGACCGCGGCCTGGCCTTCCAAGGCTACGCGTTGGAGATGGACCCTTTGGTCTACGAGTTCTCTGACATCGATGGCACCAAAGACCACACCAACATCAAGCCCATCAACGACTTCTTCACGCTGTTCGACTTCTCGGCGAAATGGGACATCGTGCCAACCATGTTGACGCAGAGCCACGAACGGGTCATTGCCGGCTTCATGGGACAAACCACTTCTTTCCGAAAGGAATTCATCCGACCCGACGTCACAGTGATGGGTGACAACCGGAACTTGCCGACGGCGAAGTACATCCACGGCACGCTGGGTTTGGGCCAATGGACGTACTATGGAGGGCACGATCCCGAGGATTACCGTCACTTGGTGAACGATCCCCCGACTGATTTGAACTTGCACCCCAACTCCCCGGGATATCGCTTGATTCTGAACAACATTTTGTTTCCCGCCGCCAAGAAAAAGGAGCGGAAAACCTAACGATGAAGGCACGTAGTCAGCGCTTGATGGTGGTGGTCAGCGTGAATAGCTTGAGTCCACACTCTGAATGATTCTCGACCAGGTACTCGAGGGGGCCTGCGGCGCGTTTGGCCATGCTGATGATGCCCAGCCCTGCGTTGCCCCTGAGTTCGTCGGTCTCTCCGGCACACAACACATCGATGTAGGTTTTGCGCAACAGGGCGCGATCCATGCCGTTCACTTCGGCCACGCGTTTGCATAGGACGTCGCAAGCGCCCTGTTCCATCAGGTTGCCGCAGTGAACCTGAAAGCCCAGAGGGGTTTGTTCCACCGTCAGGTAGAGCAAGATTTCTCCTTCGTCGTCGATGAACCCGTGATGAAGCACGTTTTGGACCGATTCAATGACCACATTCATCACCCGTTTGACTTCCTTGCGGCTGCCGCCTGAGTGGTTCAAGCTCCGTTCCACCATTGGAATGAGGTGGGGAATCATGTCTGCGTCGACGGCACCTGTGAACGAGAACAGCACGCCGCCGTTGACCGCACTTTCACGGGCTGCCAGCCGCTCTTGCAGCACGGGCATCAAGGATGCTTGCCATTTGGTTGTGTTCATTGCAGGGTTGTTCGACGAACGCGTGATAAATCACCACGAAAAAACCAATGCAAGCTACAAGGAGGTTGCTTTGCGGTGCAAACAAAACCATTGTCATCTCGAAGGAATTAATTCACACACATAATGCAAGTCATTGAGGATGAATGCCGTCACGGTAGGCATGATTTCGACCTTCGCGGTTATCAACGCCAAGTCAAACCCATCCTCGAACCCGGTGAATGCTGACCAAGGGAAGCCCTTCAGGGGTGCGAATCATTTGGTAAAACAAGGGGTGCATGAAGTTGACTGAACGGCGGAACTGCCGGTTGTAGAAATGGCATTTCCACACTTCCATGGCAATGCGTTTCGTGGTGTTCCAGGCGTAGGGACTGAAGCCGTTGGGACGGGTGAATCGTTCAACCCACAGGCGCGCTTGGGCCAGGGATTGGATGGAACAAGGTTGGACGGCGAGGGTGGGGTTGAGGGGAAGGGACATGGGCTTGTGTTTGTCAGAGGGTTTGCTTTCTGAACCAAAGAGACAAGTCCACTCCGCAAAGGATTTACGGAGCAAAAAAAAAGATTGATTCAGGCCTTTTCTTGGCGGGCCAAGGCCGCTTGTACCTTGCCAATGACAGCTTGTTTGACGTGCATGGGTTCTATCACCGTGACTTCGTTCGCATGGGCCTGGAGCCATTGAAGCAATTCGAACGTGGGCATCACGGTCAACGAGGCGACAGCGTGGTCCTCTTGTTCAACCAGGCGTTGCGATTGATGGAGGGGTTGTGAGCGCAGGTATTTCGCCAGCCTGAGGTCGCAATGAAACACGACCTTCTCGGGCTTACCGTCGCCAATAACGGTGATGCCCAAGGCGTGCTGGAAGTAGAGGTCAGCGTCGAAGTCGGTTTGGGGTTGAAATTTTTGGTCTTCCAACACGTCGACCGTCACGATGCGGTCGCACCCATAGGTCTTCATTTGTGATTTGGCGGGATCCCACGCCAGTAAATACCAGCGGTTCCTGTACTCCTTCAGAAGGTGCGGATGCAAGGTGTATTGGCCAGGAGGTTCGTCGGTGGAGGTGAACTTTTGGTACCCCAAATCCACGACTCGCCTCGACCGGATGGCTTGCAACAAGGGAGCCAAATGTTCGGAGCCTGCCGCGTGCGGGGTGCTTTCAAATTGAATAAACTCGTTCATGCCTCGCGTGTCGAGGTCAGGGGCCACCGCCAGGCGGTCTGCAATTTTGCCCAACGCTTGATCGAACTGCTGAAAGATGGGGACGTCGCGAAACTGAATCAGGGTCTTGGTGGCGAAACGAATGGCATCCAGGTCGTCGTCGTTCAGTTGCACATCGTTGATGGAGTAGCCTTCTTCGGTATACCAGTACCCGCGCTCGTCACGGTGGTATTCGATGGGGGCGAGGTACCCGAGCTCCGATTCGTTGCGCATGGCCCACAAGTCCTTCTCGATGGTGGAAATGCTGATGTGCTCCCCATCGCTCCCGTACAAGGCTTCTTCACAGGCCTCGCGCAGATCCTCCTTTGTCGGAAAGGGCCTGCCTGGGTTCGTCAAGCAGCGATCGATGATGCGGTACCTCAGCAGGGCGTATTTGTTCGCGGGCATGGGGGATCAATCAAGGGAGAGGCTGGTGGTCAAATCGCTGGGGGCCTTGAATTGTTTCATCATGGCCATGCCGCGTGGCACGTATTGGGGGTCGTGTGTGCGGGGCATGCCCGTTCGGGGGTATGGTTGCCCCGTGTTGTGCATGTGGAAGCAGTTCTTGAACCGCCCGCGCCTCATCGATTCGCCGTAGGTCAAGTCAATCCACTTGGCGCCGTGGTCGATGCCTTGGCTTCCTCGAATGTCTCGAATGTTGACGTCCAACAGGATGCACTTGTAGCCCATCAGTTGAAACGGACCCCACGAGGTGGCCAAGTTTCGAATGGCGTCGTCGGAGGCGCCAGCGAGGTGCTTGGCAGTGACGTTTTCGTAATTGGAACGTTGGCCGTCGCGCACCTGCTTCAAGCGTTTGAAGACGTGGGGCTCAAACCGGGAACCGGCAGGTCGCTTCCCCGAGCACTCCAGCATGAGCAGGGACATCAGGTAGCTGTAGTCGAGGTTGTATTTCTTGGCGGCTTGCCACACGTCGTCCTGGTAGTTGTCCACCGCGGCGCTTGCCCCCGCCTTGTCCCCTGAAGCATGCCACGGGGTCACGAAGTGGGATTCGTAGAATTGCCAACCTACGTACAGCAACGCGAAGACGCCCACGGCAGAGAGCAGGTGCTTGAGCCGGCCGCGGTCGACTTTCTTTTTGCGCTTGGCGGTTCGTTTGGTTCGTCGTTTGGCCATGGTCAGCTGGCAAAAAGGGTCAACAAGTGGAGGTGTCCCCAACGCACGAGGGGAAGCAGAAGGAAGGCCGGCAGCAGGTCGGCAAGCGGCCAACGCTGGTCACCCATCGGCTGAATGCCCAGCAATTGAAGCCCAAGGCCCATCATGAGGATGCCGCCCAATGCGCTGAATTCGGTGATGGTGCTGGGGTCGAGTCCCGTACCCAGCCATCCGAAGGCGAGCGTCAAGCTTCCTTGGAACGCCAAAAGGCCTGCGGCCGACCAGAGGACCCCGCGTCCCAAAGTCGCGGCCAAAAAGGCGCTCGAAATCAAGTCCATGGTGCCTTTCACGATGAGCAAATCGGGTTTGTGCATCAGGCCGTCTTCCATGCAGCCCACGAGCGTCATGGAGCCGAGGCAAAACAGCATCAGGGCTTCCACGAAGCCAGACGCGCCTTGGAACGACGCCTGTAACGAGTCCAGACGTTCCTGGAGTTTCAGTCGGTGTCCGACCAGACCACCCAAGACGAGGGCGACAAACAGGTCGATGGGGGATTTGGTCTCCATGGCCATCATGACGGCGATCCCGAGGGTGAACAGGCCGATGGCGACGAACGTCTTGTCCTTCAATGCAGGCGACCACCTCGACCCCATGGCGAGGCCGGCGGAAGCACCCACGATCACCGTGGCCGCATTGAACAGTGTTCCAACCATGCTACCAAGTTACCTTTGGGCTTGGACGGGCTGGCGTGCACCGCGCCCCTGTCGTCAACATCGACGCGTTGAAGTTCACCCTCGAATCCAAAGACCCTCAGTCGAAAGCACGCGCTGGCGTGTTGACCACGGACCATGGCGACATCCGTACGCCCATTTTCATGCCCGTGGGGACCATTGGTTCGGTGCGCGCCGTGCCCCAAACGGAGTTGCGTGAAGTCATTGACGCCGACATCATTTTGGGCAACACATACCACCTGCACCTTCGCCCGGGCACGCCAGTGCTGGAAGAGGTGGGTGGCCTTCACCAATTCATGGGTTGGGATCGTCCGATTTTGACGGACAGTGGAGGCTACCAGGTGTACAGCTTGGCCGAGAACCGGAAGTTGACGGAAGAGGGTGCCACGTTCCGAAGCCACATCGACGGGAGCAAGCACCTGTTCACGCCCGAGCGCGTGATGGACATCCAGCGAAGCATCGGGGCGGACATCGTGATGGCCTTCGACGAATGTCCTCCGTACCCGTCGACCTACCAGTACGCCAAGAACAGCATGGAACTGACGCATCGGTGGTTGTACCGTTGCGTGGAGCGCATGAAGGAGACCGAACCGTTGTACGGCCACGAGCAAGCCTTGTTCCCAATCGTTCAGGGTTCGACATACCCCGAGTTGCGCCGAGCCTCGGCCCATGCCGTGGCCGAAGTGCCGTCGTTGGGCTACGCCATCGGGGGACTCAGCGTTGGCGAGCCCCACGAAGACATGTACGCCATGTGCGAGGAAGTGTGTGACATCCTTCCAGAGGATGCGCCGAGGTACATGATGGGGGTGGGCACGCCGGTGAACATCCTCGAAAACATTGCCTTGGGCGTGGACATGTTCGATTGCGTCATGCCCACTCGCAACGCCCGTACAGGGACGTTTTACACCTGGGACGGCGTGATGAACATGAAGAACGAGAAGTGGAAGACGGACATAAGCCCGCTCGACCCCAAGGGCACCGCGCCCGTGGACCACATGTACAGCAAGGCCTACGTGCGACACCTGTTTCGGGCGAACGAGTTGCTCGCGCTCTACATCGGGTCGGTGCACAATTTGAGTTTTTACCTCGATTTGGTCCGCGAGGCACGCAAGCAAATTGAGACGGGCACGTTCCGTTCCTGGAAAGACCAAATGGTCGTTCAATTGTCCCAAAGGGTCTAAATGTTCTCATGACGCGACTCGACCGATACATCATCAAGCAGTTGCTTGGCACGTTTGGCTTCATGCTCGGCGTGTTTTGCCTGATTGTCGTCGTGTTCGACTTGATGGAGCACCTCGGCAACCTGCGGGAAAACAGCGCCCCGTTGGGGGAAACAATGTTTCACTACGTCAACGTATGCATCCATTTTGGGTCCCTACTCAGCGGATTCATAGTCTTCTTGACCATCATTTGGGTGACGAGTCGCCTGGCTCAAAACAGCGAGATTATCGCCATGTTGGCCGGCGGCATGCCATTCAAGCGTTTGCTCATACCATACTTCATGGCGTCGGGGTTAATCTTGGGGGTGGCCCTGGTTTTGAGTCACCTCGTCGCTCCGCGCGTTAACGAGCAAAAGTTGGCCTTCGAAGAGGCCTTCGTCCACAAGGCGGTGCACGTCCATGGCAGGAACTTCTACCGCGAAACGAACCCTGGCGAAATCGTGTATTTCCGGAGCGTGAATTACAGCCGAGGTACGGGGTACAAATTTCAACTTGAGTCTTGGCGAGGCGACAACTTGAGGCAGCGAATCGTCGCTCCGAAGGCGACGTGGATGCCCGAGGAAAGCACCTGGAGAATCGTCAACGCCAGCATCCGTGATTTTCGCCCCGATGGCACCCAGAGACATCGCTTTTTGACCCGACTCGACACTGCCTTGACCATGCGTGTGGACGACTTCACGGAGCGACAGGAGGTCGTGGCGACCATGCCGACCTCCGCGTTGAAGGCGTACCTTCAGGAGGTCAAACGGCGGGGGGCAGACACCGCAAACTTGGAGCTGACGCTTCACAGCCGAACGTCGACGCCGTTCGCGATTTTGGTCTTGACGTTTATCGGCGTGGTGGTTGCCGCGCGTCGGTTGCGCGGCGGGACGGGCTTGCACTTGTTTGCCGCCATCGTGTTGGGCTTCGCTTTCGTATTCGCCTCCAAGGTCATTTCCGTGTGGGCCGCTGCGATGGCCTTGCCCTCGTGGTCTCCGTTGGACGAAGGGGGGGTGCGACTGCTCGCTTCATGGCTTCCCAACCTCTTGTTTGCCTCGTTGGGTGGCTGGCTGTACTGGCGGGCCCCCAAGTGAAACGTTCCTACTTTGTAGCGTGATGAGAGGGTTGCTTGTTGGATGGATGGCCTTTGTGATAATCCTAGTGCTTTGTCAGCAGTGGTGCGCAACGCCTCGGGCGCTTGGTACTGGTCAGGTATCCTGAATCCAGCGGAAACGAAGCTGGACGTTTCGTCTTGGCCTTCGGGGAGCTACGTCCTGTAAGTGGGTAGGATGGGCCAAGGGGAATCCCGAATCTGGGTCAAGCGATAGCCAACCCCACGTGGGTGTGTCCGTGATCGAGGTCCACGGCACGGGCTTCTGGCTCGGACTCAAACAACCCAAATACCGCCGATCCGCTTCCGGTCATTTGGGCGTAATGCGCCCCGGATGCCTTCATTTGGTTCAAGGCGTGTTGAACCTCGGGATGGACGGCGGTAATTCCCGGCTCGAAATCGTTTCGGATGAGGTCGCTCCATCGCCCGACCTCGGTGGTCGACAGCTTCGCCCAATCGGTGTGGCGATGAGCCGGCGTCAAGGCGCCGAATGCCTCGGCCGTGCACACGTGAATGCCTGGATGGTGAATCACCAACCACCAACCGTCGAGCGGCAACCCAAATTCGAGGGGGGCAATGACCTCTCCACGGCCGCTCACCAACGCGGGTTTGCTATGCAGAAAAAATGGACAATCGCTTCCGAGGCTGGCCGCCCAGGGCGCCAGGTCTTCGCCCGACAGCCCCAGCCCACAGACGTCGTTCATCGCCATCAAGGCGTATGTGCCATCCGCACTTCCGCCGCCAAGTCCTGCGCCCATGGGGATTACTTTGTGCAAGTGGACGTGGAGTCCGGGCAGCGCATGACTTTCGGCCAGCATGGCGTGGGCGCGAACCACCAAGTTACCTTCGGTCGTGCCTGGAATGTCGAGTCCGGATGTGGTGAATTCAAGGGAGCCTAAAGCTCCTTCGGTGAGGCGTACTTCCAGCACGTCTGTCCACTGGGTGGGCAGAAACACGCTTTCGAGGTTGTGGAAGCCATCGCTTTGCTTCCCCAACACGTGGAGTCCGAGGTTCAGCTTGGCAGGGGGGAAGAACAACATGGGGTCAGGTCATCCGTCGAAGTACCCAAATCGCTTGAGCTTGCGCTCGTCGTCGCGCCAGTTTTTGTCCACTCGTACGTACAGGTCAAGGAAGACTTTTTTGCCCAAAAACGCCTCCATGTCTTTTCTGGCGTCCATTCCGACACGTTTGATCATGCGACCTTGAGCACCCACTACGATGTGTTTCTGCGAGTCACGCGCCACGCGAATTTCTGCGCGAACCTTGACGAGTTGGGGAGTGTCGTCGTAGGCTTCCACCACCACCTCACAGCTGTATGGAATCTCTTGCTTGTAGTGGGTCAAGGTTTTCTCGCGGATAATCTCTGCCACAAAGAACCGCATCGGCTTGTCCGTCAGCTCGTCCTTGGGAAAGAACGGGGGCGATTCTGGGAGTTGGGCCACGATGCGCTCGAGGAGGGTGTCCACGTTGAAGTTGTGAAGCGCACTGATTGGCACCACCGAGGCCCTCGGCAGTATATCGCCCCATTCCTCCAGCTTGGCTTCCACCGCCTGCTGGTCTGGTACGAGGTCAATTTTGTTGACCAGCACAAACGTGGGCACCTCCATCTTGGCAATCTTCTCCAAGGTGCCGGAGTGGGCCATGCCGTTTTCCCGCACGTCGGTCACCACCAAAAGGACGTCGGCGTCCTGCAACGCCGTTTTCACGAACCGCATCATGCCTTCCTGCAGCTTGTAGGCAGGGTCGAGCACACCTGGGGTGTCGCTGTAGACCACCTGCCATTCCGGTTCGTTCACGATGCCCATGATGCGATGGCGCGTGGTTTGGGCTTTGGCGTTTATGATGCTCAAACGTTCTCCTACCAACCGATTCATCAGCGTGCTCTTGCCGACGTTGGGTGAACCCACGATATTCACAAACCCTGCACGGTGGCCAGGGGGATGGGCGAGAGTGGAAGGGGATGGAACGGGTTGATTGTCAGCCACGATACGCGTTTGTAGGAAAGCGAAGGTACGCGTTGATTCGGGAAAGGGGGCGAATCGCTTGTGAGAATGGCCAAAGGTTGTACATTTGTCCTCCCCTACGGCGCCGGTGTCATGAATCAGTCTCAAGCCGATTGGGAATCATCGCGGGGTGGAGCAGTTGGTAGCTCGTCGGGCTCATAACCCGAAGGTCGCAGGTTCAAGTCCTGTCCCCGCTACTACAAGCCCGATGCACGTTCGTGCATCGGGCTTTTCATTGGCCCCAAGTTGGGTCGTTCAAACGTGGTCATTCGCGGTTCGTCGACTGTAGAGTTTGGTTGGTCGAATGGTTGAAAAAACGTGAAACACGCTACACATAATATGCGTAACGGCTTTACGAATCAATCCATTCACAGATGAACAAACAATACACTTTTTCAATGGTCTTGGTGCTCGTCGCTACGGCCGTTTGGGGGCAAGAAACCCCTGTGGCTGAAGCGGTCTACGGAGGCCGTGCCCGCGACTTTGCCGTCGGCATCAACGACGACGACACCTTCGTGCCCACGGTGACCATGTACATGTCGACCGAGAGCGCCAACTCCGTGTTTTTTCAAAACGGCACCCGTATCGCGGGAACCGATTCGTCAAGTCCTATCGCGGTCAACGATGGATGGGAAGTGATGCCGACCCTCGACGAATCGGCGGGCTTCGGCGGGACCGTGGATGGCCTGGCCGCCCATGGGCTGTCCAAAACGTTACTCTTCATTCACGAAGGGGCGCTCTACCAGACAACTCCAACAGCCACGTCGAACGAGATCATCGACGGCCTGGGTGTGCAAGACGTATTGGTGGTGGGGGACGTGGTACTGCACTTGAGAAATGGGGCGGCGGCGACGGAGTTGGATCTGGTTCGAGGATCTATGGCCATCGACGGGACCTACACCGAAGACGCGACGTTGACGTTCCTATCGCCCTCTCCGGGGGTGAGGCCCAAGTTGGTGCTCAACGAATCCACAGACGAGCTCTACGTCACTTTTGCACAGCCCGTGGACATGCGGGTCACGGGGTTTGACGCGGACTACGACGCCATTGGTTCGTCCACCTCGGTATTCAGCGTGTTGAACGCGTCGCCATCCGACGCCAACGTGGAGTGGGGTGCTTGGGACGTGGCGCCCGACGGCAGGATGTTTGCCATGGGCAACTCCAGCTACGAGTTGGCCGGCACGGGACACGATCGACAAGTGGCCTACTCGGATGACCACGGCTTCTCTTGGACCCATTTTGACTTGAACCGTCCCGGTCCTCCTGGTGGCGTGTATGGGCCTGACATTGTTTTTGTGGTCGAGTCGGATGGCTACTCCGTCCTGTGTGGCGACGTGGTCAACCACGGTTTCGGGGAAGAAGGGGGGTGGCTGGACATTGGCCACAACCACGTCACAGGCGACACTCGTGCGAACAGTGGGTTCGTGTGCGTTGACCCAATTCTGCAAAGCATGGTCTACTTTACGTCGAACCAAGGCACCGGGCACACCATGGATGCGGGAGCATCGACCACCAATTTATGCGAAGGCATGCTGGCCATTCAAGTGAACGACATAGACATGACCGCAGACAAGCAAAACGCTTGGGTGGCTTCGAAGTCAGGGGTACGACGCGTGACCGATTACCTGTTGCCCACCAAGGCATGGTCGGACGCCATTTGGCCCAACCTCGACGGGTCGCCCTACCAGTGCATGGAAATCCTCGACGACAACGCCGAGACCGTCATTGCTGGCAACACGCGTTTGCACAGGCTGAGCTCTGATGGCTCTTGGACGACCGTGCTGGACGCGACTATCGGTGCCATGGGGTCAGCCTTTCACTACGGCACGAAGTTCAAGTCCGTGGAGCAGAGCCCGACGAATTCGAACCTGGTGATGGCTGGTGCCATCCAGGAAGGAACGTTGAAGGGTGGGTTGTTTGTCTCGACAGATGGAGGCAACCACTTCATGCAGCTCGAGATGAACGCGTCGAGTACGCCAAGCCAGGACGAAGACGTGCTGGACATTGCCTTTGTCGAGGAAGGAGGCGAAGAGGTCGCTTACGTGGCGTTGTCGGACGAAGATGGGGGTCAAGGCAATGTCTTCCGCGTCACGCACGATGCCGCCACGGGGTCGTTCACCGTGGCGTACGACTTTGATCCTTCGGATTGCGACTTCATCGGTCCGTTTGACAACAGCATCCACGACTTGCAGCCCTCTGCAGGTGGCGATACGTTGTTCGCAGGTGGCCAAAACGAAGGGACCGGCAACCCCGTGTTGTTCTTCAAGGAGCTCGACGGTGCGTCCAACTGGGAGATTATGGACATGACGTCGGTGCCTGCGACGGATTACGAGGGTGGGGTCACGGCGTTGGCCTTCGGCAACAACCGGGTGTTCATGGCCTTGGAAGAGGACATCTACTACTACGACCACGGCACAGGCGTCTGGACCCTTGGGTACAGCTATCCTGAGGGCACCCAGATCCACGTCATGTACTACGACGAATTGTTGGTCGGCACAGACACGGGGTTGTACGCCCATGACGTGTTCTCAGCGACAACGAGCAACACCCAAGAGGTGGAGGTGGAGGTTCAGGCATTCCCCAACCCCGTGTCGTCCACCTTGGTGGTTCGCATACCTTCGGAAGGGCAGGTGACCTTGCTCGACATGACGGGTCGGATTGTGTTGCAAGACACAAGGATTGCTTCCGAAGCACAGCTTCAAGTGGGCCACTTGCCCAAAGGGCAGTACATGCTCCGTTGGTCCGACGACGACGGCCAAGTCTTGGGCATCACCAAGGTGATGAAACACTGACGCGATTCACTCCGGTTACGCCAAGCAGCCCGGGTAATTTGGCTCGGGCTTGCCTACCTTGCAATACCCTCAAAACACACATCATGAAAGGCATTGTGTTCACTGAATTTTTGGAGATGGTTGAGTCTAAGTTTGGCATCGAGATGGTCAATGGACTGCTCGACTCAAGCGATTTGGCGTCAGGTGGGGTGTACTCGGCGGTGGGTACTTACGACCACAAGGAGATGGTTTCCTTGGTCGTGGAGCTCGGCAAGCGAAGCGGTATGCCACTGCCCGATTTGCTGAAAGCCTTTGGGCGCTACCTCTTCGGGACGTTCAAGACGTCGTATGCAAGCATGTTTGAGTCGGCTAATGACGGCTTCGAATTCCTGGAAAGCATCGACCAGGAAATTCACGTCGAAGTCCTCAAGCTCTATCCCGATGCGGAGTTGCCCTCGTTCAAGACAGAACGCAAGAAGGACAACGTGTTGCATATGGACTACCATTCAGACCGCGCCATGGGCGCCTTGGCCCACGGGTTGATTGAAGCCTGCGGGGAGCATTACAACGAGGGCTTTGACATCGTCATGCAGCCCCAAACCGAAGACGGCAAATACGTTCGATTTATAATCACCCGAGGGAACTGACCCTTTTTATTCATGTCGGAAGACGCCTACAAGAAAGCGTACGAGCGAGAGCGCCAAGCACGCAAGGAAGCCGAGCGAATCACGGAGCACAAAAGCCGTGAATTGTTCGCACTGAATACGGCGTTGAAGGAGCTCAACGAAGACTTGGAGCGTCGCATCCAGCAGCGCACGGAGGAGTTGGAGGTGGCACGAGACAAGGCCGAGGAAAACAACCGTGCGAAAAGCGAGTTTTTGTCGATGATGAGCCACGAGATGCGTTCGCCTTTGAACGTCGTCGTGGGCTTGACGGAACTCTTGATTCAACGGGAACTGGACGACCCCGAGGGGGGGTACGTGCGCAATGTCCGTTTCAGCGCGCTGCAGCTGCTCAACTTGATCAACGACATTTTGGACCTGAGTGCCATCGAGTCCGGCAAGATTGTGTTTGAGCGGACGCCGTTCGATTTGGTATACGCGGCGGAGCAAGTGTTCAACACGTTGGAGCAGCGGGCCATGGACAAGGGATTGACTTGGGCCAAAACCATGGGAAGCGGCATCCCGTCTCCGTTGAAAGGCGACCCTGCCAAGATGAACCAAGTCCTGATTAACCTGTTGGACAACGCCATCAAGTTTACACGCGAGGGCGGGGTGCGCTTGGAGGTGTTGGAGCTGGAGGACCGCCGCACGGAAGACACGGTTTGGGTGCAATTCAAGGTGTGCGATACCGGCAAAGGCATTTCCCCAGAGAACCTTGACAAGGTGTTCGTGAAGTTCCAGCAAGAGAATTCCTCCACGCGAAGGGTTCATGGAGGGACGGGGTTGGGCTTGGCTATTTCCAAGCAGCTTGTGGAGTTGCAGGGCGGCCAAATTGAATGCCAGAGCGAGGTCGGGGTGGGCACATCCTTCGTGGTGAACATGTCCTTTGCTTACGAACCCAGGGCCCAGGTGGCGGCGGGGACCGCGGATTTGGATAAGCCCCAATTGACGGGCCTGCGTGTGCTGGTGGTGGAAGACTTGGAGGTCAACCGAATGTTGCTCCGCCAAATGCTGCGGAAC
>MDSV01057391.1_pt1 | contig 13176 bp, 13 predicted proteins | sample 810851 | NCBI WGS metagenome assembly MDSV01 (sample SAMN05326640, study PRJNA326480) | marine metagenome | isolation source: seawater | place: Atlantic Ocean: North East | collected 2012 | reverse complement strand
ATATTGCATGCTATGGTAGATGGATGGTGGGTGTATTTTTTCAATCCCAATTAACAGATTAAGGAAAATTATGATCGATATAATATTAAAAAGATTCGATTCTCCAGATCAAGTAAGAGAATTTGATAAAGGAACATTTGAAATTATTGATATGGGAAAAATGACAATTGGTAAAGCAACGTATGCACCTGGATGGAAGTGGTCTACTGATGTTTCTCCTCTTTCAGGTACAGAGTTTTGTGAAGTGGAGCATTTAGGAATGGTTCTTTCAGGCAGCGCTACTGTAGCATTTGAAAATGGTGAAACGTATATTTTGAAAGCAGGCGATATTTTTTATGTTTCACCATTGCCACATGATAGTTGGGTTGTTGGAGATGAAGAATATATTTCTTTACATTTTTTAGGAGCTGAAAAATATGCAGATTAAATCAAACGAGATAGATGAGCTTGTTAAGAGAATTAATTAAAAAATATTGCGTACGGTATCCCAATGAAAGGAAAGCACAGGCCATTCAATCATTTCTTCTAATGGACAAGAATCCATTTTCAAGGAGTAATCCACATGGCCATTTTACTGGTTCTGCATGGATTGTAAATCCAGATAAAAGTAAAACATTAATGACTCATCATAAAAAAATTGGAAAATGGTTACAGTTAGGTGGCCATGCAGATGGAGAAGAAGATTTGATGAATGTCTCTCTGCGTGAGGCGAAAGAAGAATCTGGTTTAAGTAATTTTGCGATAGTTAGTGAAGAAATATTTGATATGGATATTCATGAGGTTCCATCAATTGGATCTGAACCAAAACATTTACATTATGATATTCGATTCATATTAGAAGCCAATCCAGATACGGAATCCGTATCTATAAGTGATGAATCATATGATGTTGCTTGGATAGAATTAGATAGAGTGCATCAACTCAATTCGGAAGAATCAATAATGCGAATGGTAAATAAAACTAGAATACTTTGATAATAATAACATATTTATTTTTTCTTTTTATTAATTGAATCTTTTCTTTAAGCATCCTATTTTGTTTTGTAGCAAAAATCAAGGAGCTTGATACCATTATGAGAAGATTAATCGTTCCAATTTCATTACAATTTATTTTCATTTTTAGTATGGTCAATATTTTGATGGCCGTAGAAATAAGCGGCATTGTAACAGATCAGGATGGAGTTCCATTACCTGGAGCAAACATCATGATTGAAGGTACAGCAACCGGATCTGCTTCGGATAGCGATGGCCGCTTTTTGTTTACCTATCAAGCTGATGGCGATTTTATTATCGTGGCATCATATATAGGATTTTCATCTTATCGTCAAACTTATGGAGCAGGAGATATTGTATCTGATTTAACGATAGTATTAGGTCAGGGTAATTTATTTGGTCGAGAAGTCACTGTAATGGCACGGAAGAAGGAAGAGGCAATTAAGGAAGTTCCGATATCGATGGTAGCGATGCGGAAAGAAACAATTGAAGATATGGGAGCCACATCTATTGAAGATTTAACTACAATGGTGCCGAACGTATTTGTTCGGGAAGATCCAGATGTTGATAGTTTTACCATTCGTGGTATCGAGGGTGGAGCACGTAATCCTGGAATGGGAACTACTGAGGGAGTGTATATAGATGGTATTGTGATGGGTAGACCTGATTTTATTGTGTTAGATGTTGCAGATATGGAAAGCGTGGAGTTCCTACGTGGTCCCCAAGGCACATTATTTGGGAGGAACACCATTTCGGGTGCAATCAATTTAATTACGGTCAAGCCAAAGCCCGGGTTTTCTGGATCTGTATTAGTGGAGAATGGGAATTCTGGTCATCGAAAATTAAAAGTCTCAACAAACATGCAGTTAACGGATAATATTTATCAGAGGCTATCATTGTTTTCTTTTGATTTAGATGCACACCAAATCAATGCAAGCTCATACGCTGAGAGTGATGATATTTATAAAGATAATATTGGCATACGATATGCACTACGCGCATTGCCAACACCAAAACTTACCATCGATCTTACGTATGATTATTTTAGTCAATATAATACGCAAATGGGTGAACATGTGTATGATTGGCATTTCAATAGTGACGTTCCTACGTATAATAGACAAAGGTTAGATTCTCTTGCTATTGAATTATATAAATTATATCCAGAAGACATGTCTTATGTTGCGGATACAAATGGAGATATTACAGATAACGGCAATACATCATATAACCATGATGTAACTGGGTGGAATAAGAGATTAGTTCGTAGTCTTTCATTAAATACAGCATATCAAATCAATGACCAAATGAATTTTGTTGGTCTCTTTAGTTATAGAGATGGTAGTCATAGATATTTTAATGATGAAGATGGTATTGGTTTGAATCTACTTACAGGTAAATGGACTGATATTGGTGAACAGAAAAGCGCTGAACTTCGTTTAGAATCAACAGTAGATAATTTATCCTGGATTGCAGGAGTATATTATTATCATATGGATGAGAGTCTGGATTCTCCAGTATTTCCAAAACCATTATTTTTTCATATTCGAGCAGGTATTCCTATGTTTTTGGCGAGACAATATGACGGAGTTACGGTTCATCCTTTTGGTAGCGGGACCACAGAAAGTATTGGTGCATTTGTATCAGCGGATTATAATATATCGGATCAATTAATGATTACTGGTGGTTTACGCTATACTCAAGATGATAAAGAGTTTACATATCGTCAAGATGGTTTACCTACATTTGGTTATATACACTTTCCACCAGATACGGATGGAGATAATCTTCCTAACGGTCATTTTGATAGCACCGCTAGTTGGAGCGCAGTCACGCCATCGTTTAGTATAAAAGTTGCTGCGACACCACTTACAAATATCTACGGCACTATATCAAAAGGATATAAAAGTGGGGGTTTTAATCTGGATTATGTATCAAGTTGGGAATCTGTCGCGATTCCATTTAAGCCAGAATTTATTACGAATTACGAAGTAGGAATTAAAACAGCAAATCGTAGAAATACCATGTATCTTAATACGGCATTCTTTTACATGGATTATATCAATATGCAACGAGCAATATTTCAAGATTTATACGAAGGATATACCATTAGCAATGCTGCAAGCTCATTAATCAAAGGTATTGAGACAGAGGTTTCAGTTCGTTTATTTCAGAATGCTTTAACCTTAGTTGGTGGCTTTGGAATAACAGATGCAACATTTAATGAATTTAGAGATTCTTTTTTTAATGGATATTGGAATGAGGGAGAAGATTATATCGATGCGAATAATAATGGACAATATGATGATGAAGAGGAATGGACCGATATGGACAATGATTTTTCTGGAGAAACAATATCTGCATTTCCAAGATATACGATGAATTTTTTAGCTGATTTTCGTTTTCCAATCAGTAATAAAATGTTGTTGGTAACACAACTACAAGCGGATTTTATGGATGAAAAGCAAAGTCAACTATCTAGCACAGATGAGTATAATGAACTCCGTGATGATGCTCGTACCCTTGTTGATGCTCGTGTAGGTCTTGAAATAGGTTCATGGAATGTTTATTTTTGGATTCAAAACATGTTTAACGTTGAATATATTAGTTGGACTGGACAAAATAGTTATATTGGAGTCTTGGAACGAGATTATGGCTTACCTAGGAGACTAGGATTAAGAGCTTCCTATAGATTTTAAAATGAGATTCTTATTTATATTCTTATTTGTATTTGCATGTAGCACAAAAGAGATGGATAAATTAAATCAAATTGTAGAAGCCTCTTGTGGCCAATGCATGTTTGCTATGGTTGATCAAGTAGGATGCGATCTTGCTATTAGAATAAATGAAAAATCATATTTTGTTCGTGGAGCAGCCATTGACGATTTTGGAGATGCTCATGCCGAGGATGGTTTTTGTAACTCTATACGCAAAGCAAAGGTAAAAGGGCATGTTGAAGAATCAATATTTATAGTGTCTTCCTTTGAGCTATTATCCGATGATCCATCGCCAGAATCTTGACTCTTTAATCTTTAGTTACGTGAAAAAATTACTATTTATTTTATGTTTCACCAGTGCAATCAACGCACAGTTTGATCCTCCTAATATTGAATACAAAGGGTTCTCAAAAATAGATTGTTTAGGTCTAATTGTATCAGGCTTAGAAGAGGAAGTACTATTATCAGAAATGGAGAAAATATTTTTTACAATTGGCCAAGAAACATTATCTAAAAATGTAACACTAGGTTCTTTTACTGATTGTCCACTTTATCCATTATCTATCCAGTTTGTCACAAAACAAAATAAAGATGGTACATTTTCTGGAACCATAAGCGTTGCAGTAGAATCAACTGTTGAGTCAACAACCATTGAAGTAAAATATCCTTCTGTCGATCGAGAAAACTGGTATTATCAAGTTGGATTTATGCCAATAATTGAAGATAAAATTGTATTAAATAATTCTGATAATACTTATATCTTACATGAAACAAAGATGCTAATGCAGAAAGTATTGGATCAATTTGCATTATATTCGATCGAATATCCTTGATAGTAAACTATTCATTTATTTTTTAACGAAAAAAGAATAGTATATGACTTTAAACTAATAAGTAATTTTTGATTTAAGGGGAAAATATGAGTGATTACATAAAAATAAATTCTGAGGACTCAATTTTAAAGATAGGATTCAATCGTCCAGATAAGAAAAATGCATTGAATTCAGAAATGTATTACGCAGTTAGAGATGCATTAGTTTCCGCTAGTGAAGATTCGAAAATTCGAGTGATAGTATTATATGGAGAAGGAGGAGATTTTACTTCCGGAAATGACGTTAAAGATTTTTTAGCATTTGCTACTACAAAAACATCGCAAGAAAATGATATTCAATTTCCAGCAAAAGAATTTTTAGATGTATTAATACCATATAATAAACCTATTATTGCTGCAGTAGATGGTATGGCAATTGGTATTGGTGCAACCATGACTATGCATTGCGACCTTGTATATGCTTCAACAGAGGCAAAATTTCACATGCCCTTTATTAATCTTGGCTTAAATCCCGAAGCAGGCACAACTTTTTTTCTTCCTAAATTGGTAGGATATCATAATGCAGCAGAAATTCTTCTTTCAGGCGATATGATTACTTCCCAAAGAGCATATGAGATGGGATTTGTTAATGGTGTTGTTAAACAGTCAGAATTAATGGATGTTGCAATCAATAAGGCAAAAAGGATTGCTGAATTAGCACCTACACCAGTTCGTTTGGCAAAGCAAATGATGAAAGAACATTTTATTGATCAATTAATTGAAGCAAATCAAAATGAGTTTAATAGTTTTGTTAATCGTATGAGTTCACCAGAAGCATTAGAAGCTATGCAAGCATTTATGCAAAAAAGGAAACCAGACTTTTCTCAATTTGAGTAATATGTATTTAATATAATAGTAGGGGAATAAAATGAAACAATATCTTATTGGATTAACTACAGGATTAATTTTATCATCATTTATATTTTTTTTTATGGGTCAAACCGATTATAAAATGAAATCATGGGAAGCAAGACCTGAAAAATCAAATGATGAGCTTTTCTCATTACTAAAAGATATCCAAATTGAAATTAAGGATGGAATTAATTGCGAAGGTGGATATGTTGAATATGTAACCAGAGGCGTTAAGGTTGATTGTGATTAGCTATTATTTAATAATATCAAAAATATAAATGAATATTCAGCCATTTAATTTATATGCCTAATAAGTCTGCGATTAATTTAATAAAGGCAGAAATATCTGCACTTAATTCACTTCTTAAAACAATTGACGATTCATTTGATATGGCTGTAGATCTTATCGTTAATTGTGCTGGAAAAGTAATTGTAATTGGCATTGGAAAATCTGGACATGTTGGAAATAAAATGGCAGCAACATTTGCTAGTTTAGGTACACCAGCATTCTTTTTACACGCGGGAGACGCACTGCATGGAGATTTAGGAATGATCGCTAATAAGGATGTTTGTATCCTGGTTTCTTATAGTGGAAATAGTACCGAATTAGTAGAAATATTAAAGCCCATTAAACGTATTGGTGCCAATACAATTTCAATTACTGGAAAACCTGACTCTACTTTAGCAAAACAGACTGATTTACATCTCGATATTGGAGTTCGTATAGAAGCGGATCCATTAGGGTTAGCACCAACTTCCAGCTCTACAGCAACTCTTGTTTTAGGTGACGCATTAGCAATAGCTGTAATGGAGAACCGTGGTTTTAAAGAGCAAGATTTTGCGGATAGACATCCTGGTGGTATTTTAGGTAAAAAACTATTACTTACTGTAGATCAAATTTTCCATGAAGGCGATGCAATCCCATTAATAAATAAAAATAATAATATACAAGAAGCCTTATTAATAATTTCTGAAAAAGGGCTTGGGTTTACAGGTGTAGTAAATGATAAGAATATTCTAATTGGAATTATTACAGATGGAGATATTCGGAGAACGTTTGAAAAAGGTCAAAATGATTTATTTAATCTAAATGTAGAATCTATTATGACTTCTACCCCTAGGAGTATTCCGACAAATACATTAGCGATAAAAGCATTAGAGATTATGGAGGAGCACAGTATTACATCCCTTTTTGTTCATAATCATAATAATCCAGATGAATTAAGAGGCGTAATACATATTCATGATATTCTTAATTCAGGTATATAGTATTTTAATACTTTAATTCTCTAGTATTTCTATATGAAATTACATTGGCTTGATGTTGTTGCTCTCGTTTCATATCTACTAATAATTATTTCTGTAGGAATATATTTCTCACGAAAAAATACAACAACTGAGGGCTATTTTGTAGGGAACAGATCGTATTCGGGATGGGTGATTGGCTTGAGTATGATTGGTACTTCTATTAGTTCGATAACATTCCTTGCATATCCTGCAGATAGTTTCAAAACATCTTGGTTGAGATTTTTACCAAATATTGTACTTCCTATTGTTATAATTACATCTGCATATTTATTTCTTCCTTTTTTTAAACGCAATAATATTTTATCCGCTTACGAATATCTAGAGGAAAGATTTGGTCCATCGGTCAGAACCTATGGTGCAATTACATTTCTAATAGGTCAACTAGTTCGAATAAGTCTCATATTGTATCTACTATCATTAATGATTCATGAAGTAACCAGCTTAACTATATTGCAAAGTATTTTGTTATCTGGAATAACGGTCGGTATATATACAATTTTGGGAGGAATTGAAGCAGTAATATGGACCGATGTAATACAGACAATTACTTTAGTATTTGGTGGTCTGATATGTATTGGAGTTATTATACATCAGTTACCTGGAGGGTTATATCAAATTATAGATATTGCATTAGTAAATAATAAATTAAGTTTTTCAGAATTAAAAGATGGTGTACTGCATCCTATATCGTGGGGTGTATCATTATCAAATAAGACAGGAGTTATGATGATTTTCTTGGGATTATCATGGTTTTTCCAGGAATACATTACAAATCAAAATATCATTCAGAGATATGCAGCAACAAAAAATGAATCTGAAGCACGTAAAGCTATGTTTATATCTTCTATAAATATTCCAATCTGGGCTTTTTTTATGTTTTTAGGAACAGCATTATATGCGTACTTCCAAGTTTATCCATCAGATCCTGCTAATGAAATGCTAATTGGAGAACGTAACGCAGAAGATATTTTGCCTTATTTTATAATATATTATTTACCAGCAGGTATATCTGGTTTAATTATTGCTGCTGCAATTGCTGCTGCAATGTCTTCATTAGACTCTAGTATCAATTCTATTTCTACAGTAAGTATTCATGATATTTATCGTCGATATTTAGTTCCAAACAAAGATGATTTACATTATTTACATGCTGCCTGGTATATAGCTACGTTTGCAACAATTATTATGATTATTGGTTCTTGTATATTGGCATTTTCAAAAATGAATACACTGCAGGATACGTATAATACAATAGGTTCTGTAGTAATGGGCGGTGTACTTGGTCTATATTTATTAGGTTTTTGTACTAAACGAGGTAATCAAAAATCTGTATGGTTTGGTATAACTTTAACGATGATATTCTCTTTATGGACAGTGCTCGCTAAATACAGTTTTCTTCCGTATTGGCTACAAGCGCCATTTGATTTGTACTATACTGGTATTATAGGACAAATAGTTATGTTTGCAGGAATCTTTGTTGCTGCAGTATTATTTTCGGATTCAAAGAAAAATTTAAAAAATTTAACTATCTGGACAAAAAGCAATAAATGAAATTGGTAAATTGCTATTTGTAATCATACAGTGTAAGATTAATGAAAGATATTAGTATAGAATTTAAATAGCTTTGTATAGCGTATTTATAGATTGGGTCTTCTTGGAAGACAATAGCAAGGAACTTAATGGGTTCTTAACTGCTATGAATAAAAAAAGAAGTGACCTTTTTTTTACCATTCTTGTCCCCAAAAAATCTCATTTTTCTCGGCGGTTAGACCAATTTAAGAATGTAGAATATGTCAAGGATATTGAAAATAGGTTTGAAGAGCCTGGTAAAGAAATCTCTTCAATGCCTTATATAAATAAATATATATATGATAAGCTTGATAAACTGCAGAAGAACGAACATTCTGGATTATCACATAAAGATAAACGAGTTATGAATTTAATGGAAAATATGCGTGAGTCTTTTTTTATGTCAGAAAGATGGGCGGCAACGTATAATCCGGCTAACTTTAGATCCGTACAGGAGAATAACAATAAACCGCGATTGTTTTGGAGAGATTGGGATGTAGATCTAGTATTATCTTTTCACCCAGCTATTATGCATAAGCACATAAACCATTTTAAGAAAAATACAGATATGGATCCTCAATATATTAGTTTATGTAGTACCCAATATTGGGAAATCATCAAAAAATGGGATGGTCATCTATCTATTCCATCAATATTTCGAAACAAAAATAACCATGGGTTTTTTGTTGAAAATAATGACATAGCAGTTGAACTATTTTCATCTATAATGAGAATGAATGATAAAAAACTTTTACAAAAATATGTTCGATTATTAAGCACTATTAATTTTAATTGGAAAAAAGGGAAAACTCTTGATTCATTAAATCACGTAATATCGGATGCAGTTGACAATTTGAAACCATTAAAAAAAGTAAACCCTGCGTATCAAAAAATGAGAAACTTTATCCGCACAAAAAAACTTGTAAGTAAAAGAGAGTTAATTAATAAAATGGAATGGGGGAAAACTTCTAACTTTCAACCCTATAGAAATAGGTTGCGGATGGAAAAAAATATTAGGTTTATTAATAACAACTCCTATGAATGGAAAGTTTGATTACTATTAATTATGTTTATAAGCACCGGATATAACCATTACCATAATAAATATGACTTTTAATATTATAAAAATACTTATATCAGCTATTCTTATTGCTCTTATTTCTGAGATTTCAAAACGTAGTACGTTCCTTGGAGCAGTCCTTGCTTCTATACCACTTGTATCTGTTATGGCCATGATTTGGTTATATATTGATACAAATGATTCTGCGCAAGTTGTTCAATTATCCAAAGGTATCTTTTGGCTAGTAATCCCATCATTGGTTTTATTTATAACTTTCCCTTTTTTCATTCGATTGCAATTTTCTTTTTATGGTGCTTTATCATTAGCAATTCTTGCTATGGTAGGTACTTATTTTATTACTATAGCAGTCTTGGAAAAATTTGATATTTATCTTTAAAATATTTATCTAAAAATAATTTTATTTATTAAATAGTATAAAATGAAAATAAATGTAAAAAAATTATTTAGAATAATTATCCCTATAGTTTGGCTTATCCTTTTTGGCCGCTTACTCAGTAGAGATTATTTTATTGAAAAGCTTGATATACGTGAAAAACAAGCAATACAACGAGGACTTGAAGAATCTTATATGGGTATTTATTTTAAAAATGAACGAATAGGATATGTAAAAAATCACGTGGTGAAAAATGCCAATGATTCTTTCAACCTTGAACAAGAAGCTGTTATGAACTTAAATATATTAGATAATACATATCCCGTTAAAATGAGTCTTAGTGCTGAATTAAACAATGAATCTCTTTTAAAGAATTTTCGGTTTAATTTGATTTCTACATTCTATGAACTACATGCAACAGGGGAGGTTGTTGGTAATGAGGTTCATTATAGTATGAATACAGGTAAAGATGAATCTTCAAATATTATTCAACTAAATGATGCGCCATTTATTTCAACACACATGAGAAGTTATTTACTTCATAATGATATTAAAGAGGGAGAAAAATATAAAATTCCTTATTTTGATCCAGTTACAATGTCTGGTCAAGAGTCTATCATTGAATATAAAGGTTTCAAAAAAGAATTCATTAGAGAAAAAGGTCGTATTTATAATTTGCATCATTTTGTGGAATCAATAGCAGGTATGCGGATTGATTTTTTTCTTGATCAAGATGGTAATGTGATAAAAGAAACTTCCCCGGTAGGTTTTGTATTTTATTCTGAACCAGAATTTCGTGCGAAAGATATTATATCAAAAGGTAAAGAATTATTAGGTGCAGTTTCTGTACCAGCTATTGGGGAAATGCATAATTTATCTGAACTATCAACAATTAGTTACCGTTTAACTTTACCGGAAGATCAAAATTTTAATTTAAATCAAGACCGTCAGGTATTTAATAATAATATTTTAGTTATAGATAAAGAAGAAATGCCTGATGAAAATGCAAGTATTTGTATTGATGATAATGATTTGTTAAAGGCTACTCCATATATACAATCGGATAACAAGTTTATTATGGAACAAGCTGAAACAATTATTAGTAATGCAAATAATGACCTACAAAAAGTTGAAGCACTAATTAATTGGGTCTATGTAAATATTGAAAAAAAACCTGTATTAAGTATTCCTGATGCAGTTACAACACTACGTACGCGTGTAGGGGATTGCAATGAACATGCTGCCCTTTTTGCTGCATTATCTAGGAGTGTATCTATTCCTGCAAGAGTAGCTGCAGGAGTAACATATCATAATGGTAAGTTTTATTATCATGCTTGGAATGAGGTTTGCATTAATGGTAAATGGATTAGTTTGGATACAACAAACAATCAATTCCCAGCTGATTTATCTCATATAAAATTTGTAGAGGGTGAAACAATTGAACAAGTAAAGATAGGAGCATTATTAGGGAGATTAACAATTGAAATATTAGGGAGTAACAGTTGAATAACAATTATCCAAATCCAGGAATCATGATCAAGAATTTGATCAAAAAGTATGGAGATTTTGCAGCCGTTAACGATATCACATTAACAGTTGAAACTGGCAAGATCTTTGGATTTTTAGGTCCAAATGGTGCGGGAAAAACTACTACTATTAAAATTCTTGCAGGCTTATTAAAACCAGATAGTGGTGATATCATTATCAATAGCTATGATATTAGCAAATATCCTGAAAATTGTAAATTTACTACAGGATATATTCCTGACAGACCATTCTTATATGAAAAATTAACAGGAATAGAGTTTCTTAAGTTTATTGCAAGCTTATATAGTCTCTCAATTGAAATATTTGAAAAAAATACTATGTATTTAATGAAATTATTTGATCTATATGAATGGAGGGATCATTTAATAGAAAGCTATTCACATGGTATGCGTCAAAAATTAATCATGACATCAGTCTTTATGCTTGAAACACCTATGATTATTGTTGATGAGCCTATGGTTGGCTTAGATCCTAAAAGCGCTAGAATTGTAAAAGAATTATTTAAAAGGCATGCAATGAATGGTGGATCGATTTTTCTTTCGACGCATTCTTTAGAAATAGCAGAAGAACTTTGTGATGAGATAGCAATTATTCTTAATGGAGAGATTAGAATAATTGGAGATATGCAATCATTAAGAAAAGAAGCTAGCCTTCATGATAGTGACTTGGAAGAAGTGTTTTTGCAATTAACAAATACAGAAGATCTATCAAAAGTAATATCGGCGTTAAAAGATATGGATATGTAGTATTCAATGAATTTCTATGGTTCCCAAACCGCGCTGTTATTGCCAATGATTCTGGCTGCAAAAAATAAGTTATTTCCATCAGGAACAATTTCAAAAAAAATGATTGGTGTTATAATATTTTGTATTGGATTGTGTTATGCAATATTCAATATAACACTGCATGTAGTAACTTATTTCCATCAGCAAGATGAGCTGGGAATCATCTTGAGCCTAAAAGTTTTTCAGATGGCTTGGATATTAATTTTTATCATGTTGATTTTCTCATCCATGGTTTCTTCCATATCTTCTATTTATTTATCAGAAGATAACGAAATTGTTTTTTCTGCTCCAATTTCTACAGCTGATCTATTTTTTATGCGTTACATATCGGGAACTGTTTATACATCTTGGATGATGATTATTTTTTCATTACCTATTTTTGCGACATATGGTATTGTATTCCAAACATCTGCCACGTATTGGTTTCTAATGGTTCCTACATTACTATCGATTACCCTTACTGCTACATGTTTTAGCACACTATTAACAATTGTACTTGTAAAATTTTTTCCAGCCCGACATACAAAAGATATCATATTGTATCTTTCGTTATGTTTTGGAGTATTAATCATATTTTTAATCCGGTTATTACAACCAGAGGATATGGTGTATTACGATAAATATGGACATCTTGTAGATTACCTATCAAAAATATCAAAACCAGTTGCTCCTTATTTACCAGCTAGTTGGGCATCAAATTTTCTTTCTCTATATTTATTAGATCTTGAAATAGACTGGTTGATATTTGGTCTGTTATTACTTACACCCATCGTTTTGTATTTTTTAGGAGAATGGTGTATGCAAATTTGGTTTTTCTCAGGATATTCAAAATCACAGGAATCTTTTGGAGGAACACATAGATTTGGAAGGAAAAAAATATATAAACCAGGAATATGGAAATGGGTATTTAAAAAAGAGAGTAAAGTTTTCTCACGAGATTCAGTTGAATGGTCTCAATTGTTTATGATTGCTGCTCTAGTAGTAATATACTTGTATAATTTTAAATTGCTCCCAATTGAAGAAGTCGCCTTATCAGAACAATTTATTACGAATCTAATTTCATTTCTCAATATTGGATT
>MDSV01184317.1_pt1 | contig 13177 bp, 11 predicted proteins | sample 810851 | NCBI WGS metagenome assembly MDSV01 (sample SAMN05326640, study PRJNA326480) | marine metagenome | isolation source: seawater | place: Atlantic Ocean: North East | collected 2012 | reverse complement strand
CTACGACTACCAAGGTCGCGTACAAGACATCATGCGTCGCAACATCGTAACGGGCAACAATGTGCAGGATGCGCAGCAATCCTACGACCCCGAAACCAGTCAGCCTCAAGTCAGCATCGAGCTGGACAATGAGGGCGGCCGAAAAATGCACGCGGCGACCAAGGACAATATCGGTCGCTCCATGGCGATTTTGTTTATTGAGCAGAAACCGCGAGTGCGGAAAACTGTCAAGGACGGGGAGACCGTCGAAGAATATTACACCGTAGAAGAGCGCCGCCTGATCAGCGTGGCGACGATTCAGGCCGCGCTTGGGTTCAACTTCCGTATTACCGGTCTCGACCTCAGAGAAGCCCAGGACTTGGCCTTGCTCTTGCGGGCTGGTGCCTTGGCTGCTCCCATGTACATTGTCGAAGAGCGCACCGTGGGCGCCCAGTTGGGTGATGAGAATATCCGACGAGGTTGGCAGTCGGTGGGCATTGGCTTTGCTCTCGTTCTCGCATTCATGATTTTCTATTACCGAGGCTTTGGCTTGGCGGCGAACGTGGCGCTGACCGCGAATCTCACGTTGCTGGTCGCCATCATGTCGATTCTTGGTGCGACGCTTACCCTGCCGGGTATCGCCGGTATCGTGTTAACGGTGGGTATGGCGGTAGACGCCAACGTACTGATTTTTTCGCGTATTCGAGAAGAGTTGAAAAATCATCCGCCGCAAATGGCAATACAGGCCGGGTTCGATCGTGCACTGTTGACCATTACCGACGCCAACGTCACCACGTTTTTTGTCGCTATCATTTTGCTCTCGATCGGCAGCGGTCCGGTCCGAGGCTTCGCGGTCACGCTGGCTGTGGGCATCGTGACCTCGATGTTTACGGCTATTTTAGTTACACGGGCCTTGGTGAATTTGATGTACGGCGGCCGCAAGTTGGAATCCATTAAAATATGAGTGCGCTAAAAATCGACTTTATGGGCAAGCGCCTGATGGCGACATTCCTGTCCGGCGCACTGCTGCTGGTCGCGCTGGGATCACTATTGTTTCAGGGTCTCAATCTGGGGCTGGATTTCACCGGCGGGTCGCTGGTTGAAGTAAAACTCGCGGAAAAAGTTGCGCCCCAAACGGTACGTGGTTTTTTGGTTAACGCTGGATTTACCAATGGCACAGTACAGACCTTTGGGTCTGACGAGGATCTGTTAATCCGAGTGCCGCCGCAGCAAGGTGTGGAAGGGACGAGCCAGGCGAGCCTAGGTGATGAAATTTTTACCGCGTTGTCTGCCCAATATCCCGGCATCGTGCTTCAACAATCCAATTATGTTGGCCCTGCGGTGGGGGATGAGCTGGCGGAAGATGGTGGTCTTGCCCTGTTAACTGCCTTGCTGGTGGTGATGGTGTATATTTTATTTCGGTTCACCAAGCAGTTTTCTGTCGGTGCCGTAGTCGCGTTGGCGCATGATGTAGCCATCGTGCTTGGGTGTTTTTCGGTGTTTCGCTGGACCTTTGATCTCACGGTTCTGGCGGCGTTACTGGCGGTGATCGGTTATTCCCTGAACGACACCATTGTCGTCAGCGATCGAATTCGTGAGAACTTTCGACGCGCCAGACGAGGCGCACCGGTAGAAACCATCAATGAAGCGTTGAACCAAACCTTGGGACGTACCTTGGTGACATCCTTAACCACATTGTTCGTGCTTCTGGCGCTTCTGTTTGCGGGTGGTGAGGTGATTCGGGGTTTTGCGACGGCCCTGTCGATTGGTGTGGTGATCGGTACCTATTCATCAATTTACGTGGCAGCCAATGTATTGCTCGCGATGAATATCTCTAGAGAAGATTTGCTCGTGCCTGAACCCGAGCAAGACAGTAATGAAGACGGTAGCTACCCCTAGCTACCGCATCGTTTCCGTCGATTAGGCTCGAAGGTTCTGGATTAAGCTTTTGAAGCACATGGGGTTGGCGGCCACGATGTCGCCGCTGTCCCAGAACGTTTCCCCGCCGCTTAGGTCACTGACGAAGCCTCCGGCCTCTCTTACCAGCACAATGCCCGCCGCGATATCCCACTTGCTTAAACCCATTTCCCAAAAACCGTCCATTCGTCCAGCGGCAACATAGGCTAGGTCTAAGGATGCGCTGCCAGCGCGGCGGATGCCCCGGCAGGTGCCGGTGAGTGTTTCCAGTGACTTGCTGTACTCGGCAAGGCGCGACATGCTGCCAGGAGGAATGCCGGTGCCAAGGACGCAGTCCTCCAGCTTGGGTCGGGTGGTCACGCGTATGCGCTTACCGTTGAGTTGCGCGCCAGAGCCACGGCTCGCGACGAATTCTTCGCCTCGCACCGGATCAACGATGACCCCATGTTCGTGGTGCAACCCTTTCATGATGCCGATGGACACCGCAAAGTGCGGGATACCCTGCAAATAGTTCAAGGTGCCGTCCAATGGGTCTATGATCCACGTGAATTCGGCATCGCCGGGCTGTTCGCCGGATTCCTCTGCCAAAATTCGGTGATTTGGGTAGGTTTCACGTATTTGTTCGATGATAATCGCTTCGGCGTTACGATCGATGTTAGAGACAAAATCGTTGCGCCGCTTTTCTTGGATTTCGAATTGGTCAGGTCTATCCATGCTACGTGCTAAATAGTCGGCAGCTTTCCTGGCAGCGCGTAATGCGATGTTGGCCATGGGTTGCATAGCAAATTGTCCGAGCGAAGAGGCAGCGCATGCTAAAGGTTGAGGCCAGCGAAGCCAAGCATTGGTATTGATCTGTCATCTCAGGCTCGTAACAGACATAAGGTAATGAAACGTTTGAGTAGTCTTTTTCAGCGCATTCGCATCGTGCTCGTGGAGCCGAGCCACCCCGGCAATATTGGCGGAACGGCTCGAGCGATGAAAACCATGGGCTTGCATCAATTGGTGTTGGTTAATCCGGCGCGATTTCCTGATCCTCAGGCAGATTGGCGGGCTGCTGGTGCTATGGACGTTTTGGATGGGGCTCAGGTGGTAAATGATGTATCCGCTGCGGTTGCCGGCTGTCACTACGTGGTCGGCACGAGTACAAGAGCGCGAGCCATTCCTTGGCCCGCGATGCTGGCAAAGGACCTTGGCAAGGTGCTAACGGAGCAAGCGGAGGATGCTGAAGTTGCCATTCTGTTTGGCCGCGAAGACAGCGGATTGACGAACGAAGAACTGCAGCGTTGTCACACGCACTTGCAGATACCGTCCTCAAAAGAATACGGGTCGCTGAATTTGGCGATGGCTGTGCAGGTGGTTTGCTACGAAATTTTCCAGTATCTGGAAAAGACGAGCATTCAGGTATCCGCAGAAGGCAAGCAAGATCAGAGTGAAATACAGGGCCTGGGCAACCGTATTTGGGACAAAGAGCCCGCTTCCGGCCAGCAGATTGATGGTTTGATGGCTCACTTGGAAAGCCTGATGGTGCAGAGTGAATTTATCGGGGCGGACAACCCCGGGCAAACCGTGACGCGGCTGCGTCGCCTGTTCATGCGACAGCAGTTGGACGAAACAGAAGTGCAGATACTTCGGGGTTTGCTCAAGGCAATTCAAGGTAAAATGAGCGAAGATTGTTGAACCGGCAATCCTTTGCCGGGGACTTGCAAAAAAAGACATCTCGGGGTCAACTATCGCTATGAGAAAGATTGTTGTAATTAATAGTAAGGGCGGATCCGGAAAAACAACGGTCAGCGTGAATTTGGCGGCGTCATTGGCGGCATCCGGCGAGCGCACGGCGCTGCTGGATCTGGATCCTCAAGGCTCTTCCATGCGCTGGTTAAAACAGCGGTCGAAAGATTTGCCGCCCATTGCGGGAATAGCAGGTTTTCGCAGCGATTCAAACCTAACCCGCAGCTTTCAGCTTACTCCACCTGCCGATACGACTGCCCTTGTCCTAGACACTCCGGCGGGGTTGGATCGACGTGGACTGGAGGCAGCAACCCGCGGGGCTGATGCCATTTTAATGCCGGTGATGTCTTCGGATATTGATATTCATGCTGCAACGCACTGCATCGCCGATTTGCTTTTGGGGTCGAAAACCCAGTCGCGGTCAAGGAACTTCGGTATAATCGCGAATCGCGTGAAGCCGAATACCCGGGGCGGAAGGCGGCTGGGGCGCTTCTTAGAAAATTTTGATATTCCCGTTGTCGCAACCCTACGTGATTCGGTCAATTACACGCGATCGGCAGAGACCGGTCAGGGTCTCATCGACTTGCCTCGATGGCAGGTTCAGAAAGATCTCCGAGTGTGGGATGGAATCTTGGAGTGGATGAATGCTCTAGAGCAATCATCGCGCGAGTCCTCTAAGAAACCATTACGCGTTGGCGTAGGCGGCACTGTTCGATTAGCCTTCAGTCGTAGTTCAGCATCATCCTGATTCCTGAAATTTTCCCTGCATGAACAGTCCGATTTTCTTGGATTACGCGGCCTCCACGCCGACGGACCCGGTGGTTGCCGAGGTGATGCAACAGCATCTGTGTCTGGGTGGTGTTTTTGCCAACCCCGCGTCACGCGGCCACGTTTATGGGTGGCAGGCAGACGAAGCGGTGGAAACCGCACGCGCGGAACTGGCCTCCATCCTCAACGCGGATCCGCGAGAAATCGTCTGGACGTCGGGGGCAACAGAATCCGATAACTTAGCCATCAAGGGGCTGATTTCCAGAGGCCTGCGGTTGGGCCGTAAGCATATTGTGACCAGTGCTATTGAGCATAAGGCCGTGCTGGATACTTGCGCATGGATGGAAACTCAGGGGTTTGCGATTACCTATCTCATGCCCGATGAACAGGGCGTGATCACGCCTGAACAGGTGGCATCGGCCATTCGCGGCGACACCCTAGTCGTCTCCTTGATGCAGGTGAACAACGAACTGGGCAGTATCAGTGACTTAGGCCGTATTGCCAGCATTTGTCGTGAGCAGGGCGTGCTCAGCCATACCGACGCCGCCCAGAGTTTTGGCAAGGTGCCATTGGATGTTCAGGTGCTTGGGGTCGACATGCTGTCGCTGTCGGGTCACAAAATATACGGGCCCAAGGGGATCGGTGCGCTCTATGTACGACGCCAAGACGGTCTAGCACTTGACGCGCAGATCCATGGGGGCGGTCATGAAATGGGTATGCGCTCTGGCACGTTGCCAACCCATCAAATAGTTGGGTTAGCGGCTGCAGCGAAACTGATGCAGGCACAAATGAGTGGTGAGACGCAGAGAATTGGCATGCTGCGTGATCGCTTTGTCAGTCATTTGCAGCAGATACCCGAGGTGCATCTCAACTCGCCAATAACCCAGAGTATTCCGCATATTGTCAATGTGGCCTTTGGAGGAGTTGATGGCGAAACGCTGTTGCTGGCGTTGAACAATATCGCCATTTCCACGGGCTCAGCTTGCAATTCGGCAAGTGTCGAGCCGTCTCATGTGCTTACGGGCATAGGGATGCCTCGGGAACTCGCTGATGCGTCGTTACGATTCAGTTTTGGTCGATATACTCAGGTCCCTGATATCGACGCCGCAGCCACTCATGTAGCCGATGTGTTAGGCCGATTGCGTCAGTAGTCGTGCTGCGTATAATACGCGCCCTCAAAGCTCGATCATGCCGAGTTTTTTATTAAAAATTAGATACATAGAGTTCTTTTTCGAAACCAGAAGAATCCATGAAGTAAGGCTCCAGCCAAAAGCGTGTGGGGCCCAGAACAAAGGGTCGATTCTGGGTGGATTTGGGCGTTAGCGTATCCCCAACGGAGATGGTCATGGGAATGGAGCGAACTTTTTCAATTGTTAAGCCGGATGCGGTTGCCCGAAACTTGATTGGTGAGATTTACTCGCGTTTCGAAAAGGGCGGACTGAGGATTGTGGCTTCAAAGATGCTTCAGCTCAGCGACGAGCAAGCGGCTGGTTTCTATGCCGAACACGACGGTCGCCCTTTTTTCGCCGATCTGTGTGCCTACATGCGCTCAGGGCCTGTCATGGTGCAGGTGCTAGAAGGTGAAGATGCAATCGCCACAAACCGCCGATTGATGGGCGCGACGAATCCAAAGGAAGCCGATCCAGGTACAATTCGTGCGGACTTTGCGGAGTCCATTGACGCGAACGCTGTCCACGGTTCAGACAGCCCTGAATCTGCAGCGCGTGAGATTGCTTTCTTTTTCACCGCCTCAGAAATCATTGATCGAGCCTAAGTTTTAGGGATCCGGAGAAGCAACCTGTGACCACCCGACGTAATCTCTACGGATTGGACAGAGGTCAGCTGGAAGCGTTGTTTCAGGAGATGGGTCTGCAAGCCTTTCGGGGACGGCAGATCATGAAGTGGGTCTATCATCAAGGCATAACCGATTTTGCTGCGATGACGGACCTGCCGCTTAAAGCTCGGCAGTGGCTCGCGGAGCATTGCAGCCTGGAACTGCCCAAGATCCATGAGCGCTTCCTATCCAAGGACGGAACCGTGAAGTGGTTGCTGCATGTGGCGGCAGGGGATCTCGTTGAAATGGTCCTGATCCCCGACAAGGGAAGAAACACGCTGTGCGTGTCCTCTCAGGTGGGTTGCATCCTGGACTGCAGTTTTTGCTCAACGGGAAAGCAGGGCTTCAACGGCAACCTCGCATCCGCTGAAATCGTCGGGCAAATGGCCATCGCGAATGCCTATCTGGCCGAAAAATCCGAGACCGTAACCAACGTCGTCCTCATGGGCATGGGCGAGCCATTGTTGAATTTTGACGCGGTATTACCGGCGACCAATGTGATGATGGACGACCACGCCTTTGGTTTGTCGAAGCGCAGGGTGACGGTGAGCACTGCGGGCGTGGTGCCGGGTATCAAAAAACTGCAAGAACACACAGACGTGTCATTAGCCATCTCGCTGCACGCTCCGAGCGATGAGTTACGCAACGAATTGGTGCCCATTAACAAGAAATATCCGATCGCAGAACTGATGAAGACGTGCCGCGACTACGTTGAGCATTTGGGCCCTGCACGCAAGCTGGTGATCGAGTACACCTTAATGCGCGGGGTCAATGATCAGGCGGTGCACGCCAAGGCGTTGGCGACACTGCTCCAATCCTTGCGCTGCAAAGTCAATCTGATTCCCTTTAACCCCTTTCCCGGGTCTGGCTATGAGCGTCCTCGAGATGAGGATATCTACGCTTTTCAAACAACCTTGATGAAAGCGGGGTTCATCACCATGGTGCGTACGACGCGCGGTGACGATATCAACGCGGCGTGCGGTCAATTGGTGGGAATGGTTGAAGACCGTACCCGCCGTCAGAGTCGATACCGTGAACGATTGGCTCAACAGATTCCTGCGGTGGAAGTGATCTGATGAAAACACGTCAACCGCCTGTTAGAACGTTCCGTTATTCCTCGATGTCGCGTGGATGGTTCACGGTATGAATGATAAGCGTGACAGCGAATCTCTGTTTGGTCCCGGCAAGGTGTTTGCTGAAGGGCGAGAGGCTATTGATATGTCTCGCGAGCAAATGGCCGATGTCCTGAATTTGCCGGTTCGAACAATTTTGGCGATAGAGGAAAATAACCCCAGCGTTCTGCCAGATGCCGTGTATGTGAATGGCTACATGCGCTCGTACGCCAAGCTGCTCGGGCTCGCGTCTCAGCCCCTCATTGATGCTTGGTGGGCACAACATGTTGAGAACCAGGAGCAGGTATCGATTGAAGGGCACAATGACGAAATGGTGGAAAAGACCGTCAATGTCAGGCCCTTTAAGATGGGGCGCTGGGCGGTTGCTGGACTGGTGCTTTCTGCGGGCTTCGTGTATTTCGTCTCGAATAACAATCAGCAAGCTGCCAACAACGTTTCAGATGTTCAAGCCAATGTGGAAGCGCTGGAGAAGGAACCGCTGTTGGAGCCACAGTCGACTACCGAGACTGCGCAAGAAATGATGCGCGAGGCGAATTCGGAGCCGGTCAAAGAAACGCTCAAAGAGACCGTTACAGAAGCCGGGGCGCACGAATCGATAGCGCAAACATTGACGTCACTGCCAAGGGCAGACGACCAAGATGTTTTGGTGGTTGCCGAGCCGGAGATGGTCGAACCCGAGGTGGTTGAGGGCGATACCGACGCTCGCGCAGTGCAACGTGAAATTTTCGAGCCAATGAACGACGATCTATCGATGGCCGATCTGGCGACTGACGACTCCGTAGCATCCAGTGAGGCCAAGACCGAACGCGAGAGCCCGCTGGCGTTTGCCTTACCTCGGCTGACAGAATTTGGCGACAATACAATCACCTTGTCCTTTTCTGCGGACTGTTGGTTTGAGATTCGCAATGAAAGTGGTGACCTGCTTTACGCCGATCTGGGCCGAGACACGCAAACACGACGCTATGTTGGCGATGGGCCGTTTCGGATCAAACTTGGATTCAGTCCGGGCGTAACGCTGATGTTTAACGACGGGGTCGTAGACTTAGCACCCTACACGCGCAGAGACGTCGCGAACGTCATTGTAGGCGCGTCGGTAGATGATGCGGAGCCTGCGCCGCAAACGAATGCAACACAGGCGACATTATTGTGGTGAAAGCAGTGAGAGGCATGCGAGATATCTTGCCGGAGCAAGCCCGCCGGTGGGATTTGGTTGAGCAAACGATAACGGAGGTTATTCGTGGCCATGCCTACGAGGCCATACGTTTGCCGCTGCTTGAGTTTACCGAGTTGTTTGCACGAGGTGTGGGTGAAGCCACGGATATCGTGGAAAAAGAAATGTACACGCTGGCGGACCGTGATGGTGATTCGCTGTCATTGCGCCCAGAAGGTACCGCGAGTAGCGTTCGCATGCTGCAAGAGCATGGTTTTTTGTACAACCAAACTCAGCGGGTGTTTTATGCCGGGCCTATGTTTCGGTACGAGAAACCACAAAAAGGCCGGTACCGTCAGTTTTATCAGATCGGTGCTGAAGCGTATGGTCTGGCCGGTCCAGACATCGATGCGGAACTGATCGGGCTGGGTTGGGCGTGCTGGCAGGCGTTGGGGATTGAGTCGATGGTACGGCTGGAAATCAATACGCTTGGCTCCGGGGATGCTCGCGAACAATACCGCAGTGCCTTGGTGTCTTATCTGACGCCGCTGGTGGATCAGCTAGACGAGGACAGCCGCCGGCGGTTGAATACAAACCCCATGCGGATACTGGACAGCAAAAATCCCGAGACCCAGCGGTTGCTCGAAAATGCACCTAAGCTGCCGGATTTTGTTGATGCTCAGAGCCTTGAGCATTTCGACGGCCTCAAGGGCCTGCTCCAAGATCTGGGCATAACGTTTCGAGAAAATCCCAACTTGGTGAGAGGGTTGGATTACTACACGCATACCGTGTTTGAGTGGATTACCGATGACTTGGGCGCACAAGGAGCGATCTGTGCTGGTGGCCGTTATGACGGTCTTGTCGAGCGGTTGGGCGGCAGAGCGACACCGGGCGTTGGTTTTGCCATTGGTTTGGATCGCGCAGTGTTGCTGCACGAATTGGCCCATGCGCAAGGGTTGGAAAACGCGGCAGATGTGTACGTGTGTGTGCCGGACCAGCAACTGCTGGGAGCCGCCATGCAAACGACTCAAGCCCTACGGGCCGCTCTGCCAAATCAGCGCATTCGGTTGCACATGGGCGGTGGAAATTTAAAGAAACAATTGAAAAAAGCAGACGCCAGTGGGGCGCAGGTTGCGGTGCTGGTTGATCAACAAACGGCAGATGCCGGTGGCTTAACGCTGAAGCATTTGCGTGATGCGGCTCTGGGCCAGGAAAGTCTGTCGTTTGATGCTGGGGTGGGCCGGTTACAGCAAGGTTTCGTTGTCTGAGGGTAACTCAGCTCGCAGATAATCTGTTTTTTGCAAATTCTCGATCATCTCAGATGTCATGATGGGTATATGTGATAACGATCTGTGCCAGAATAGCGCGTCGAAAATACAAGCATTGGCATCACCTGTGCGATGCAAGCTGAAAACAAGTTTGGTGGGAGCCTGTAGTGTCTGAATACATAAGCGATGAAGAGCAAATGAACCGCTTCAACGAGTGGTGGAAAGAGCATGGCACGTCGCTCTTGATCGCTGTCGGAGTCAGCATTGCCGCCATCGTTGGCTGGACTGTGTATTCCGACCAGCGACAACAAACCATTGAGGCCGGTACCGCCGTGTACGCGGAGTATGTTGATGCGACCGAGAAAGAGGAAAAGCAGGCGCTAGCCCAGCGCATTAGAGCAGAATTTTCAGGGTCCAGTTTTGAGGTGCTGGTGGCCTTTTCTGAAGCCAAGGAAGCGGCTGGTGCTGGCGATCTAACCGCTGCTGCTACTGCGCTCCAACAAGCGCGTGAAGCGGCACCTCATGCCTTGCTTGCGGATTTGGCCAGTCTGCGCCTTGCGAAAATTCAATACGCCCTAGGCGAAGCCGATGCCGCACTGCAGTCTCTCCAACGTATTCGTAGCGAGGGCTACCAAGCTTGGGCCCTAGAACTGACTGGCGATATTTACTTGGCTGACGGCAACACAGAACAAGCCTATGCGGCCTACACCAGCGCACTGGAACGTTTGGGTGAGCAAACGAGACCGCTGCTGGAAATTAAACGCGATAACGCGGCGCCGTCGGACGGCCAATTCAGCGTGTTCGCCCAGCCTCTGGAGCAGGCACTGCAGGATGCTCGTAAAACCTTAGCCACAGACGAGGCTTCTGACTCGACTTCCGACGACTGAAAGGCGCATTGATGACACACACACAAGACTTGAGCGTTACCAACAAACGGAACGCGTTTCGTAGCGCGTTTCTGCTTGCTTGGGTACTGCTGTTGAGCGGATGCGCTGCGTTTTCCTGGATTCCAGGGATTGGTGATGACGAAGACGATGAAGAAAAGACCGAGCCGGCAGAGCTGGTTGATTTTGACGCGGAAGTCAGACTCGAGCGTCAGTGGAAAAACAAGGTCGGAAAGGGCTTGGGCAGCAAATACATTCGATTGCAGCCCTTAGTGGTCGCTGACCGCGTGGTCGCTGCGGACGCCTACGGCGTCGTGGCGGCATTTGACCGTTTCTCGGGCGAAAAAATCTGGCAGCAGCAAGTGGGCGAAGTGGAACGGCGCGCTTCGGGCCTGGACCGATTCTTGGACCGTAGCGATTCAGGCTTTGTCAGCGGCGGTGTCGGTGGTGGCGAGGGTCTTGTGCTGTTGGGAACGACCCGCGGTAACGTGATTGCTCTGGCACTGAGCGATGGTACGGAACAGTGGCGGACCTACGTAGGATCCGAAATTGGCGCGCAACCTGTCGCAGCTCAGGGCAGAGTGTTTGCGCACACTATTGACGGCGAGCTCATCGCTTTTGACGCTGAAACCGGCGATAAGCTTTGGTCCTATTCCAGTCAGGTGCCATTGCTCACACTGCGTGGCACCAGTACGCCTGTAACCGGGCGAGACGTGGTCTATACAGGTTTCGCCAGCGGTAAGGTAGTCGCGCTTCGGGCGAACAACGGCGAGCCGATTTGGGAGCAACGGATCATGCTGCCCGAAGGCCGTTCGGAGCTGGAGCGGATCGTCGATGTCGATGCCGCGCCCTTGGTGACGGGCAACTCTGTATACGCACAGGCGTATCAGGGGCGCATGATGCGCATCCTAGCGCGCGACGGCAGACCCCGTTGGGAAGCCGATGTTTCCAGCTTTTTGAATCTTGCGGAAGGCTACGGTCAAGTGTACGCCGTGGAAGAAAAAGACACGGTAACCGCTCTTGACCAAGAACGCGGCGAGGTGACCTGGCAGCACGATTTGCTGGCTCGTCGAGCGCTTACGGCGCCGCTGGCCTATTCCAACTACTTAGTGGTTGGCGATGCGCAAGGCTATATGCACGTGATGGCCCAGCGAGATGGTCGCATGATGGGTCGCGAAAAGGTGAACGGCAAAGGCCTTCGTACACCCTTCGTATTGGCCGACGGAACGTTTTTCGTATTGGATAACGCCGGCGGCTTACACGCCTACAAGATCACGACGAGATAGCCTTGCTGCCTACCGTTGCCCTTGTGGGTCGACCCAATGTTGGAAAGTCGACCCTATTTAACAAACTGACCAATTCCCGTGATGCCTTGGTGGCGGACGTGCCCGGCCTTACCCGTGACCGTCGTTACGGGCGTATGGACGTGGAGGAAGGGCAGGCTACTCTCATTGATACAGGGGGCTTGTTTGGTGAGCATGTGTTGGCTAACGAGCTTACCGGACAAACCCAGCTAGCCGTTGATGAGGCCGACTTGGTTCTGCTGCTGCTTGATGGTCGCGAGGGCGTTACGGCGGCAGACGAAGATGTTGTGACCTATTTGCGCAAGAGCAACGTCGCCTTTCTGCCTGTGATCAATAAAATCGATGGCCTGAACGAAGACCAGATCACAGCGGACTTCGTCCGCTTCGGCTTCCCCGAGTACGCCATGATTTCAGCCAGCCACAATCGAGGCCTGAAACAGCTACGCGAATCCATAGCCGAGCAGTTGACAGCACTGGACTTGCTTGAGGGGACCGAGTGGGAAGAGGAGGCGGATGGTATCCGCGTGGCCGTGGTCGGACGCCCGAATGTGGGCAAGTCGACCTTGGTTAACCGACTGATCGGTGAAGATCGGCAGGTCGTGTTTGATATGCCCGGCACCACGAAAGATGCCATCGACATTCCGTTTCACAAAGACGGCACCGACTATGTACTGATCGATACCGCTGGTGTGCGACGCAAGGGGAAGGTGTCTGAAGTCACCGAGAAGTTTTCTGTGGTCAAAGCGTTGCAGGCCATGGAACGTGCCCATGTCGTGATCCTAGTCATCGATGCCTCAGAAGGGTTAGTGGAGCAAGATCTACACGTGCTGGACTACGCGCTCGAGGCCGGAGCCGGCATGGTGATTGCCGTCAACAAATGGGACGGCTTGGAGCAAGCGCAGCGCGACAAAGTAAAAAAGGCCTTGGACCGCCGTTTGAATTTCGTGCCCTGGGTACCGTTAGCGACGATCTCGGCACTGCACGGCAGTGGTGTGGGTAAGTTATTGGGCCGCGTGGAGCAGGTTTACAAAGTAGGTTTGTTCGATGTGTCGACTTCTCTGCTAACACGATTGGTGCGCAACATGACTGCGGCGCATCCAACGCCGTCGGTACGAGGGCGTGCGATCAAGATCAAGGTAGCGACGAGAGCGGGTTCGCACCCACCACGTATCGTCGTGCATGGTAATCAGCTTGGCTCCCTGCCAGCCAGCT
>MDSV01115861.1_pt1 | contig 13177 bp, 8 predicted proteins | sample 810851 | NCBI WGS metagenome assembly MDSV01 (sample SAMN05326640, study PRJNA326480) | marine metagenome | isolation source: seawater | place: Atlantic Ocean: North East | collected 2012 | reverse complement strand
TGGCCTATCATACCCAAGCTCATTTTATTATCCTCAAAATGATAAAGTTAGTAATATTATATGTTTTTACGTAAAATGTGCTGAATCTTAACATATTCTCGCCATTTTATGTATGATTTTTAAAGAAAAATGCTAATTTAATTCTATCTGAACGTCTACGCCGGCAGCTAAATCTAACTTCATTAATGCATCTACAGTTTTGTCAGTTGGATCCACTATATCCATCAATCTCTTATGTGTTCTGATCTCATATTGGTCTCTTGCATCCTTATCTACATGAGGAGACACTAATATAGTAAATCTCTCTTTCCTGGTAGGTAATGGAATAGGTCCAAGCACTCTTGCACCAGTTCTTTTAGCTGTCTCCACAATTTCTTTTGCCGATATATCTATTAATTTATGATCGAAAGTTTTTAGCCTTATTCTTATCGTTTGCGCGCTCTTCTTTTTTGATTTTGAAGTTTTCTTAATGGCTTCAGTGTTTTTTTGAGAAGTTATTTTCTTTTCAGTAGTTGTCTTGGTAGTTTTTTCATCTTTCTTTACTACTTGCTTAGCAACTTTCTTGGCGACTTTCTTAGTAACTTTCTTGGTAACTTTCTTAGTAACTTTCTTAGTAACTTTCTTTTTTGCTTTAGTTTCAGTTTCTTTTTTTGTGACCATTATGATGCCTGTTGTATTAATGCTTCAGCTACACTCGATGGTAGTTCTGCATATTTAGTAAATTCCATTGTGTATGTCGCCCTTCCTTGGGACATAGATCTAAGCGAGGTAGAATATCCAAACATTTCTGATAATGGTACCTCAGCTTTTACTATATTACCCATTACAGTATCTTCCATTCCCAACACTATTCCACGACGTCTATTTAAATCACCTGTTACATCTCCTAAATAATCTTTAGGTGTAACCGCTTCCACAGACATAACTGGTTCAAGAATAACTGGTTTAGCTTTCTTAGCCCCTTCTTTAAAACATTGGGACGCTGCCACTTTAAATGCTACTTCACTAGAATCTACATCATGGAAAGAGCCGTCATAGAGCGTGACTTTGACATCCACAACAGGAAAACCTCCAATAACACCATTTTCCATCTGCTCAACTACACCTTTTTCAACAGGGTTGATAAATTCTCTTGGTATAGCCCCACCAACAATGGCATTTACAAACTCAAAGCCTTTTCCAGATTCTTGTGGTTCGAGTTTAAGCCAAACATGGCCATATTGTCCTCTACCACCACTTTGTTTAATATATTTTGCTTCTTGTTCTATTGGTAAGCGTATTGTTTCTCTATATGCAACTTGTGGCTTACCAACATTTGCTTCTACAGAAAATTCTCTTTTGAGACGATCAACGATTATCTCAAGATGTAACTCACCCATTCCAGATATTATTGTTTGATTTGATTCTTGATCTGTTGCTACTTTAAAAGAAGGATCCTCTTGCGCTAGTTTACTTAAAGCTAGTCCCATTTTTTCTTGATCGGCTTTTGTTTTAGGCTCAACAGCAATAGATATTACAGGCTCCGGAAATTCCATTCTTTCTAATGTAATAACTGACTCTGGAGTACAAAGAGTATCGCCAGTAGTTGCTTGTTTTAAACCGACAGCCGCAGCAATATCTCCGGCTCTAACTTCTTTTACATCTTCTTTTGAATTTGCATGCATCTGTAAAATCCTACCAATTCTCTCTTTTTTTTGTGTAATAGAATTATATACAGTATCACCAGCTTTTAGGACTCCAGAATATACCCTAAAAAAAGTTAATGAACCCACAAAAGGATCGGTTGCGATTTTAAAAGCTAAAGAGGCAAAAGGTTCTTCATCAGATGATTTTCTTTCTGCAGGCGTTTCATCTTTATCATCTAATACACCCTTAATTGCAGGTACATCTATAGGTGATGGCATGAAATTTATTACCGCATCTAACATTGCTTGTACGCCTTTGTTTTTAAACGCTGTTCCACACATTGCTAAAACAATTTCATTTGATAGTGTTCTTATCCTTAGGCCACTTATTATTTGCTCTATAGATAAATCTCCATTATTAAGATACTCATCCATAAGTTCTTCGCTTGCTTCTGCTGCAGTCTCTAATAATTGTTCTCTTAATTCGTTCGCTTTACTGAGTAAGTCATCTGGTATATCAGAGGTTTCAAATTTCATACCCATGGACTCTTCATCCCAAATAATTGCTTTCATTGTCAATAAATCCACTACACCTTTAAATGTATCCTCTGCTCCTATTGGGACTTGTAAAGGTACTGGTGAAGATCCTAGTCTTGTCTTAATCTGCTCTACTACTCTAAAAAAATCAGCTCCAGCTCTGTCCATTTTATTGACAAATACCATTCTTGGCACTTGATATTTATTTGCTTGTCTCCATACAGTTTCTGACTGAGGTTCAACGCCACCAACGGCACAAAATACCGCTACTGCGCCATCAAGCACACGTAAAGACCTTTCCACTTCAATAGTAAAGTCAACATGACCCGGTGTATCAATTATATTTACTCTATGCTCTGGGAATTGCGCTGTACTCCCACTCCAAAAACACGTGGTAGCGGCTGAGGTAATAGTAATACCTCTTTCTTGTTCTTGTTCCATCCAATCCATTGTCGCTGCACCATCGTGAACTTCACCAATTTTATGAGATACGCCGGTGTAGTATAAGATTCTTTCTGTAGTAGTGGTTTTACCAGCATCTATATGCGCCATAATTCCGATATTTCTATAATTTTCTATTGGAGTTTTTCTAGCCATTATTTACCACCTGTAGTGTGCGAATGCTTTATTTGCTTCTGCCATTTTATGAACATCTTCTCTTTTCTTAACCGCTGAGCCTTTACCTTCACAAGCATCTAGTAATTCTGATGCTAATTTATTTTTCATTGATTTTTCATTTCTTTTTGAAGCTGCATCTAAGATCCATCTCATAGCTAATGATAATCTTCTTCTTGGATTAACCTCTATTGGGACTTGGTAGTTTGAACCTCCAACTCTCCTTGATTTAACTTCTACTGATGGACTAACATTTTGTAATGCCTTCTCCATCATTGATAGTGGATCAGCCTTATTTTTTTCACCCATTATGTCTAATGCATCATAAATAATTTTCTCTGCTGTTCTTTTCTTTCCATCACTCATTATCATATTCGTGAACCTAGATACTGAAGTGCTATTATAAATAGGATCCGGCTTTAATGTTTTCTTTAAAATTAATTTTTTTCTAGGCATAAGATTTTTTATGTTTTTGGTTTTTTAGTACCATATTTAGAACGGCCTTGTTTTCTATTTTCAACACCTTGTGTGTCAAGGCTACCCCTCACCACATGATATCTAACACCGGGCAGGTCTTTTACTCTGCCACCTCTTATTACCACGACAGAATGTTCCTGAAGATTATGACCTTCACCACCAATATAAGATGTGACTTCTTGACCATTTGTTAGTTTTACTCTTGCAACTTTTCTTAATGCAGAATTTGGTTTTTTTGGCGTTGTTGTATAGACACGCGTACAGACTCCTCTACGTTGAGGGCAGGCATCTAAAGCAGGTACGGTGGTTTTATACACCTTGTCTCTTCTTGGTTTTCTTACCAATTGGTTAATTGTAGTCATAATATATTAATTAAATTAATTGCAAAAATTCTATTCGGACAGCATATAGTTGTCAAGCTGAGATTGCAACAAACATCTGATATAAACTCTTAATTTCAATCTAATATGATGAGATTTAAGCTTAAACCGGTTCTACTGGAGTTTCCTCTTCAGTGCTTTCTTTTTTATCTGTAAAAGCGGTCATTTCTTCCGCAAGCTCTTTCTCAATTTGTGCTGTTTTATCAAATTTAGACTCATTTCTCTGAGTGGATAAACTTGTTCCACAAGGTATTAGTCTTCCAACAACAACATTTTCCTTAAGGCCTCTTAGGAAATCTTTTTTTCCATTTACAGCTGCATCTGTTAAAACTCTCGTTGTTTCCTGGAATGAAGCAGCTGATATAAACGAGTTTGTGACAAGAGAAGCTTTTGTTATGCCAAGCAATATTGATCTTGCTGTTGGTAGTTGTGCCTCTTGATTATTTTTTGTTAATTCATCTACTATTTCTAAGAAAGCAGTCATTTCCATTTGTTCTCCAACAATTAAATCTGTATCTCCATTTGATTCAATTTCAACTTTCTTCAACATTTGACGAAGTATTACTTCTATATGTTTATCATTAATCGCAACGCCTTGTAGACGGTATACATCTTGGACCTCTTTAACTATATGTTCAGCTAGTTGAGTTACACCTCTATATCGAAGAATATCATGTGGATCCAGTTCTCCTTCAGATATGACCTCGCCTTTTTGAACCTTAGCTCCTTCGAATACATTTAATAGTTTTGTTTTAGCCAACATTTGTATATGTTTATCTTCAACACCTTCATCATTAGTATAGGTTATTTCTAATCTCCTTTTACCTTTTGTTTCTTTGCCAAAAGATACAACGCCTGTTTTTTCAGCAAGCTCAGCTTTATCCTTAGGTGTTCTTGCCTCAAATAAATCGGCAACACGTGGCAGTCCTCCTGTTATATCGCGTGTTCCAGATGTTTCTCTTGGTGTTCTGGCAATGGTATCACCCACCCCAACTTTCATTCCTTTTTTAAGAGAAACATTTGACTTAGACGGCAATATATAATGTGCTGGTAAACTCGAGTTTGCGATTAGCAAATCCTGTCCTTTGCTGTCAACCAACTTAACCATTGGCTTAAGGTTTTTATCAAAAGAAACACTTGTTTGATCTTTGATTAAGATTGTTTCTATGCCTGTTAAATCATCTGTGACTTTTTCTATGCTCACGCCTTCGTGAAAATCAACGAATTCAACTATGCCGGCAGTCTCTGTAATGAAAGGTGTCGTATATGGGTCCCATGTTGCTACCGTTTGGCCCATGTCAACTTTACCTTCATCCTCAATAGTGATTACAGCGCCATAAGGAATTTTATATCTCTCTTTTTCTCTGCCGCTATCATCTAATATACCTAATTCGCCAGATCTTGATATTACCACACTGTCTTTTTTTGTATTTTGAACAACATTAAGATTATGATATCTCGCAGTTCCAGATGTTCCTATTTCTATACTGTTTGCTGCTACAGATCTTGATGCGGCACCACCAATGTGGAATGTTCTCATTGTTAATTGAGTTCCTGGTTCACCAATTGACTGGGCAGCTACAACACCCACCGCTTCTCCAGCAGATACAATTCTTCCTTTAGCTAGATCTCTTCCATAACATTTGGCACAAATCCCATGTCTGGTCTCACATGTAATGGCCGATCTCACCCATACCTCATCAATTGCATTCTTTTCTAAAAGCGAAACATTTTTTTCATCAAGAAGAGTGCCTGCGGGAAGTATGACATCAGTAGAATTTTTGACTGTGAGATCTTTTAATAAAGTCCTGCCTAACACCCTTTCTTTTAATGGCTCCACAATATCTCCACCATCTATTAATGGTTTCATAAGAATTCCTGAAGTAGTTCCACAATCTTCTTCTATAACGACCAAGTCTTGGGAAACATCTACCAGTCTTCTAGTTAGATAGCCAGAGTTCGCTGTTTTGAGCGCAGTATCTGCTAAACCTTTTCTAGCCCCATGTGTTGAAATAAAGTATTGCATTACATCCAACCCTTCTCTAAAGTTTGCTGTAATAGGTGTTTCAATAATTGATCCATCTGGTTTAGCCATTAAACCTCGCATTCCAGACAACTGTCTAATTTGTGCTGCTGAACCTCTAGCTCCAGAGTCTGCCATCATGTAGATGGAGTTAAATGATTTATGTTCAATAGATTTTCCGGATGAAATTTTTGAAGTTTCTGTTCCTAGTTCTCTCATCATTGCTTGAGATACCTGATCATTTGTATGTGACCATATATCAACTACTTTGTTATATCTTTCTCCAGCAGTTAGTAGCCCAGAGTTATATTGTTTTTCAATATCTTTAACTTCTTTTTCTGCACCTAGAACCATTTTAGATTTTTGTTTAGGTATCACCATATCATTAACACCAATAGATACGCCTGCAATTGTAGAATATTTAAATCCTGTATACATGATCTGATCAGCAAGTAATACAGTTGCTTTTAATCCTGCTAAACGATAAGAAGCATCAAATAATTCAGATATTGCTCTCTTATCTAAATCTTTATTTATATATTTGAATGGAATATTCTTTGGAAGGATTTCTGCTAACACAGCTCTACCGACAGTAGTTGATACAATAGTTGGAGTAGCTGGCAAATCATCATCTTCACTTTCTTTGACTTCAATCCTTACTTTAATCTTTGCTTGTAAGTCAATAATTTTTTGTTGGTATGCTCTATGAACTTCTTCAACATCACTAAAAATCATTCCTTCGCCCATTGCATTTGGTTTTTCTCTAGACATATAGTAAATACCCAAAACAATATCTTGCGACGGAACAATTATAGGGCTCCCATTTGATGGGGATAAGATGTTATTGCTTGATAACATTAATACTCTAGTTTCAACTTGAGCCTCTAGTGACAAAGGCACATGAACTGCCATTTGGTCGCCATCAAAATCAGCATTAAAAGCTGCACAAACAAGAGGATGTAATTGTATAGCTTTGCCTTCAATCAAAATCGGTTCGAAAGCTTGTATCCCTAGTCTGTGTAGTGTTGGGGCTCTATTTAACATGACTGGATACTCTTTTATGATCTCATCCAATATATCCCAAACTTCTTCTCCCTCTTTTTCCACCACTTTCTTTGCAGCTTTGATTGTAGTTGTAATTCCACGTAAATGTAATTTTCCAAAAATATGGGGCTTAAATAATTCTAATGCCATTTTTTTAGGTATTCCACATTGGTGTAATCTTAAAGTTGGGCCAACAACAATTACAGATCTCCCAGAATAATCCACCCTTTTGCCAAGGAGGTTTTGTCTAAACCTGCCGCCTTTGCCTTTAATCATATCTGCTAGTGATTTAAGAGGTCTCTTATTTGTTCCAGTTATAGCACGGCCTCGTCTACCATTGTCAAGAAGAGCATCTACTGACTCCTGGAGCATTCTTTTTTCATTTCTAACAATTATTTCAGGAGCTTTTAATTCCAATAAACGCTTTAATCTATTATTCCTATTTATAACTCTACGGTATAGATCATTTAAATCTGATGTTGCAAATCTTCCACCTTCAAGGGGTACAAGTGGTCTTAAGTCAGGAGGTAAAACAGGCAAGACACTTAAAATCATCCATTCTGGTTTATTGCCTGATTTTATAAATGATTCAATTAATTTTAGACGTTTGACATTTCTTTTGTTTTTAGCTTGAGACTTTGTATTTGCGATTTCGTCTTTCAAGTCTTCAAAAGTTTTTTTCAATTCTATTTCTTGCAGCAACTCCATGATTGCTTCAGCTCCCATGCCTACTTTCATATCTGAACCATATTGTTCTAGAGCTTGTTGATAACCGTCTTCAGATAAAAGTTGTCCTTTTTCAAGTGGCGTTAAACCTCCGTCTATAACGATATATGCTTCAAAATAGAGAGCTTTTTCTATTTCTCTAAGAGTCATGTCTAGCATCAGCCCAATACGTGATGGCAAAGACCTTAAATACCATATATGAGCCACTGGCGAGGCTAGCTCAATGTGTCCCATTCGATCTCTTCTGACTTTTGATAGGGTTACTTCAACACCGCATTTCTCACAAATTACACCTCTATGTTTCAGTCTTTTGTATTTACCACATAGACATTCATAGTCTTTAATAGGACCAAATATTTTTGCGCAAAATAAACCATCTCTTTCTGGCTTAAAAGTTCTATAGTTTATAGTTTCTGGCTTGCGCACTTCACCATATGACCAAGATCTCATTAAGTCTGGTGATGCTAAGGAGATTTTTATATGATCAAAATTATCTTCTTTGCTAGTTTTTTTAAACAAATTTAACATGTCTTTCATAGTAAACTCCTTAAGTTTCTTTATTTTCTAAATCAAGATCAATGTTTATACCCAAAGATCTAATTTCTTTTAATAAAACATTAAATGATTCTGGTACATGAGGATCCGTTGAAAAATCTCCATCTACAATATTTTTATATATACGATTTCTTCCGGCCACATCATCTGATTTAACCGTTAACATTTCTTGAAGCGTATGTGTTGCGCCATAAGCTTGTAATGCCCATACTTCCATCTCTCCAAATCTTTGCCCACCAAACTGAGCTTTACCACCTAGCGGTTGTTGAGTAACTAGACTATATGGGCCTGTTGAACGTGCATGCATTTTATCATCGACAAGATGATTTAGCTTAACTATATACATATAGCCGATGGTTACAGGCCTTTCAAACATTTCTCCAGTTCTACCATCAAATAAAATTGCCTGACCACTTTCTGGCAAATCAGCGAGCTCTAACATAGCTTTTATTTCTTGTTCTGATGCACCATCAAAAACAGGGGTAGCCATTGGCACTCCATCTCTAAGATTTTCTGCTAGCGTATGGACTTCATTATCGCTAAAACCTTTTAAATCATGTTTATCAAAACCTGGGCATGTTGAATATACTTCACTTAAATAACTTTTTATTTTTTTAGGTTGGGACTGTTCGTCTAACATCGCCGCTATTTTGAACCCTACCCCTTTTGCAGCCCAACCTAAATGAGTTTCAAGAACCTGTCCAACATTCATCCTAGAAGGAACCCCTAATGGGTTCAGAACAACATCTACTGGTCGACCATCTTCAGTATGAGGCATGTCTTCAACAGGAACTATTTGAGATATTACGCCTTTGTTACCATGTCTACCAGCCATCTTATCGCCGGGTTGCAGAGTTCTCTTTACCGCAAGATATACTTTTACTTTTTTCTGTATGCCTGGACCTAAATCATCATGTTGAGATATTTTTTGTGTAATTTGATCTAAATCTTCAGAGAACTTTTCTGATAGTTTGTCCATTTGAGTTTGCATACTTGCTAGGGAATGGTTACCTGCTTCAGTTTTTAGGACAAACTTAAATAAATCATTATCATCTATAGTCTCTAAAATTGCCGCACTGATTTTCGTTAAAGCTTTTATATCTTTAGGGCCTTTTGTAGCTTGTTTATTTAATAAAATTTTTCTTGTTCTTGAGAAAATATTTTCTTGATTGATCCTTAGCTCATCTTCCAGATTTTTTCTTGCAGCTTTGATAGCTTCATCTTGTATTTCAAGAGCTCTCTTATCTTTATCAATACCTTCTCTTGTAAATACTCTAACATCAATAACTGTTCCATCCATACCTGATGGAACTTTTAAAGATGTATCTTTAACATCAGATGCTTTTTCACCAAAGATGGCTCTTAACAACTTTTCTTCAGGAGTTAATTGACTTTCCCCTTTTGGTGTTACCTTTCCAACTAATATGTCACTAGACTTTACCTCTGCTCCAACATAAACGATTCCTGATTCATCAAGTTTATTTAATAAACTTTCACTAACATTTGGAATATCTGATGTTATTTCTTCAGAACCGAGTTTTGTATCTCTTGCAACACACTCTAATTCTTCGATATGAATTGATGTAAATCTATCTTCTTGAACAACTCTTTCTGAGACAAGTATTGAATCTTCAAAGTTGTATCCATTCCATGGCATAAATGCAATTAATAAGTTTTGGCCTAGTGCTAACTCTCCTAGATCTGTTGAAGGACCATCAGCAATTACATCACCTTTTTCAATAATATCTCCAGTTTGAACAAGTGGACGTTGATTAATACAAGTATTCTGATTAGTTCTTGTATATTTTGTGAGTGGATAGATATCTACACCGGTATCATCAGTGTCAGAGACTTCTTCTTCATTAACATTAACAATAATTCTCGAGGCATCTACATAATCAACTTCACCACCTCTTTTTACGGTAAATGATGCACCTGAGTCTATCGCTACTGTTTTTTCAATTCCTGTTCCCACTAAAGGTTTCTCAGGTTTCAATATTGGCACTGCTTGTCTTTGCATGTTTGAACCCATTAATGCTCTATTAGCATCATCATGTTCTAAAAATGGAATTAACGCAGCCGCAACCGAAACAACTTGTTTTGGAGAAACGTCCATTAACTGAACTTTGTCTGGGGAGGAGATTGTAAATTCATTATTATTTCTACATGAAATTAAATCACCAACTATTTTATTGTTTTTATCTAGCTCTGTATTAGCTTGAGCAATTACATATTTACTTTCTTCAATCGCTGATAACCATTGAATTTCAGTTTTTACCTTACCTTTTTCGACAATTCTATAAGGTGTTTCTAAAAAACCATAATTATTAGTTCTTGAAAAAGTAGCCAATGAGTTAATAAGACCAATATTCGGACCCTCGGGTGTTTCGATGGGGCATACTCTTCCATAGTGAGTTGGATGTACATCTCGAACTTCAAACCCAGCTCTTTCTCTGGTCAAACCACCAGGGCCAAGCGCGGATATTCTTCTTTTATGAGTTATTTCTGCAAGAGGGTTATTTTGATCCATGAATTGCGATAACTGACTCGTGCCAAAGAATTCTTTTAGTGTAGCCGTAATAGGTTTAGAGTTCACTATATCTTTTGGTTGTAGTTTTTCGGCTAGTTCCATGGTACTCATTCTTTCTTTAACTGCTTTTTCAACTCTGACTAAGCCAATTCTAAAAACATTCTCCACCATTTCACCAACACACTTAACCCTTCTATTGCCTAAATGATCTATATCATCTGTGTGATCCTCGCCATTTCTAATATTAATTAAAGTTTTAAGAACATCGATTATGTCCTCATTCGATAATACTCCTTCACCTTCAGTTTCAGTTCTCCCAACACGTGAATTAAATTTCATCCTACCAACAGCAGATAAATCATACCTATCAGACGATTGGAATAAATTAGTAAATAACTGAGATGCAGCATCTTTTGTAGGTGGCTCTCCTGGACGCATCATACGATATATCTCTATCAATGCAGTATCTTGATCTGTGGTTGGATCAATATCTAAAGTATTGCAGATGAAAGGACCTCTATCGAGTTCATTGGTATATAATATGTCAAACTTTTTAAGCTTGGAATCCAAGATTGTTTCAACTAACTCTTTTGTAATTTGTTGATTACAAGTTAAAAGTACTTCTCCAGTATTTTGATCAATGATGTCATCAGAAATTCTTTTTCCCCATAAAAATTCAGATGGAACTTGAAAACTTTTCATTTTAGATTTTTTAGCTAGCTCAATATGTCTAATTGTTATTCTTTTGCCTTTAGCAACAATTACTTTTTTGTTATGAATAATATCAAAAGCTGCTATGCTTCCTTTTAGATCATCTAGTTTTTGTTCTATAAAAAACTTATCCTTATCAATTGTGATCCTATTGCTATCATAAAATAAATCTAAGATCTCTTTTGTATTATAGTTTAATGCTCTCAATATTATTGTTGAAGCAATTTTTCTTCTCCTATCAATTCTTGCATATACAACATCTTTTTGATCAAACTCGAAGTCTAACCATGAACCACGATATGGAATTACTCTGGCTGAAAATAGTAATTTTCCTGATGAATGTGTTTTACCACGATCATGATCAAAGAAGACACCTGGAGATCTATGTAATTGGGAAACCACAACTCGTTCGGTACCATTTATAATGAAGGTGCCAAATTTAGTCATAATAGGCATATCACCAAGGAATACTTCTGTATTTTCAAATATTTCTAGTTGCCCTGCTGACTTAGGATCGATGTTCACGGATAGTTTAAGGTCCACCTTGAGTGGCACTGAAAAGCTTTTACCAGTTATGCGACATTCTTCTTCTGTATATTCTTCCCTGCCAAGCTTAAACCCAGTGTATTCTAATTTGCAGTTATTAGAATAATCCGTTATAGGAAATACTGATTTAAAAACATCATCAAGACCAGAGTTAGAATAATCTAACTTACCTGTATGTTTTTTACCTAAAAATTTGTTATATGAAAGTACCTGTAGTTCTATTAAGTTAGGTATTGGAAGTACATTACCTAACTTGCCAAAATTTTTCCTTATTCTTTTTTTAGCTGTATAACTATATTTCATCAAAACTTATCCTTTGGAACACGCCAAATGCTTAGTAATTACATTACTAAATTAATTTCAAACTTAATGCGTTGTTCAAGATTATTACTTGAGTTCAACTGTTGCGCCCGCTTCCTCTAATTGCTTTTTAAATTCATCAGCTTCTTTTTTATCGACGCCTTCTTTTAAAATACATGGAGCTGCCTCAACTTTTTCTTTAGCTTCTTTTAAACCAAGTCCAGTTACTGCTCTTGCTGCTTTAATGACAGCAACCTTATTGCCGCCAAAACTTTCTAAAGAAATATTAAACGATGTTTTTTCTTCTTCGGCTGCTGCTTCTCCAGTTGATGTTGCTGCTGGTGCTGCTGCTACTGCAGCGGCTGCTTTAACGCCAAATTTTTCTTCCATTTCTGAAATCAAATCCACTACTTCCATTACAGTCATTTTAGATATGCTATCTAAAATTTTATCATTATTTGTTTCCGCCATCTTCTCTTCTCCTATTGAATTTTATTTATTAATTCTTTGACTCTTTGATTGCGCCTAAAGTTCTCACCATTTTAGTAGGAACTGCTGTCATTGTTGCCATCAATTTCTGGACAGGCGCTTGCATAACCGACATTAACCTAGCAATAGCTTCTTCATATGTTGGAAGTGATGCTAGCTTTTTAATCTCTTTCAAATCTAGCTCTGTACCTTTATAAGCTAGTGACTTAAGCTCAATATTCTGATTATCGTCTATGAATTTCTTTACAAGTTTGGCAAATTCACCTGGGTTATCATTTGCGGTCGCCAGGATTTGTGGTCCTATTATTTTCTCTCCCATGGAAGAGAATTGAGAGTCTTTTAGAGCCATTTTCAGCATGTTATTTTTTACGACTTTTATATATATACCTGGCGTACGAGCGATCTTCCTAAAATCATTTAATTGATTAGAAGTTAAACCTCTATAATCGGCTGTTAAAATAGTGTCGGCTTCCATCAATATGTCTGAAACTTCTTTAACAAGGTCTTTTTTTTGCTCTAAATTCAATGGCATATCAGTTTCTTCTCTCAACTGTGGCTAAGTCTACCTTAATTCCCGGTCCCATTGTAGAGGATAATGTAATATTTTTCATATATTTAC
>MDSV01233892.1_pt1 | contig 13180 bp, 6 predicted proteins | sample 810851 | NCBI WGS metagenome assembly MDSV01 (sample SAMN05326640, study PRJNA326480) | marine metagenome | isolation source: seawater | place: Atlantic Ocean: North East | collected 2012 | reverse complement strand
GTCGCATGCTTGGACCGAGTCGCAATAGACGCAGATACTCGGAAGCTCGCTGCTGTACTTCTATGTCCATGTCGGTGCTCATATCCGTGAACACTTGAACGATGCTACCCATCGCGGCCTGGTCACAATTTTTGTGCATGGCCACCTTCACGAACGCCGTCAGCATGATGGCCTGCGTGACCTCGTCCGTCTCCTTGAAAAGAGGCACGAGAATGTCCACGTACTGCGAAGCCAGAATCGGAAGCAAGTACCCGAATTCGCCAATGCAGTATGATACTAATCGAAGGACGAGCTCATTCGCCGCTCCCTCGTCGCGTAAGTGAGCGAACATGACTTGCGCTGTGCTCGCGTGAAGCTTGGGATCGCTCGTGGCGATTTGCACCACGCGGTGCCAAAGATCGTCGTTGATGAAATCCCCCGCCTTGTCGATGATCTGAAGAGCGATATGGACGAACCATTGGCGATCGTTCACGCTGTAACGTTCCGCGAGAATCGCAGTCTTGATCGCGAGTTCCTCGCGAATATCAAAATCAGCCGTGACGAAATACTTGACGAGTTCGTCGATGACGGAGTGCACGTTGGAAGCGTCGCACATGGAAAACAACAGCGTCAGCGCCCGTTTACGGATCGATATGTCCGCGTCGTGCAAGGCGTCTACGACTTTGTCTTGATACACCTTGATCGCTTCTCGAAGATCTGGCATGGCTGCGAGGGCATTCAGCGTGTTGAGAGCCAAGTACCGGATGTTCGGTTCCTTCATCTCGAGAAAATTTCCGAGGATTTTGACGCACAGATCGAACAACTCGTGCGCGTAATCCATGCTCGTCACTAAATTTATCGCTTCGAAAAGAATCGCATGGAGCGCGTTGTTCTTGTTGGAATTTTTCACGGTGTTCGTGCCAGAGAGAATGTTTCTCATGGCGACGAGCTGCGCGTTCAGCAGCGCCGGGTCTTCGGGCGTGGGAAAGTACTGTAAAATTTTCATGCACTTCACCTGAAGCCACGGCGACGGAATGCCGTAGTAGAGATACTCCGGCGGAATGTCTTTGTTTACCGTCAACCGTTCGAGAACGTTGATCACCTTGGGCACGCACGACTCGTAGCCCCTGTGGCTGTGCTGCACAATGCCCAAAAGTAAACTAAGCACGCCGATCAAGACGCCCAAGTCCCTCTCCGCGTCGAGTAAATCGACGATTTTGTGCGCAAAAGTCTCCGCCAGCAAGATTTCAGGATTCTTACGAAACAATCTCAACAAACACAACGCCGCCTTCTTTCGCACGACGGGTCGATACGTCGGCGTGAGCAAAATGGTCTCGACGTCTCCCGCCAAAGAATCCGCGAATTCCCGTCCACCGACGTTCGCGATGCACGAAAGCCCCAAGCACTGATTCGTCTCGTCCCTCGAGATGACATCGGTGCGTATGCTGTTGATGGCCATCCTCAAAAACTCGTTTCTCTCGTTCAATATCACCGACGTCGTCATGTATCCCGCCTGCTTTTCCCCGTACGACGTCGAAGAGATGAGCTTCAACGCCTCGGTGTGACCGAAATCCACGTTATATCCGAGCATGTAAATATACAAGAGCTTGAGCACGTATTTTTTACGCTCGTACGCCGTGAGCGATCGGTGCGTCTTGTTAAACTTTCGACGAATGTTCGCGAGCTCTCGCTCCACGCGCGCCCGCTCTTGTTCCTGCCTCCCTCGCACCACGCGCGCGCGCTCGTCAGTCACCGCTCTCGCGCGTCGCGTTCGATGCACGATCACACTTGCCCGCGCGCATCACGCCGTCGCGCCCTCACGCGCGCCCTCACGCGCGCCCTCGCCCGTCCCCTCGTCACCCTCGAGGTCCACCGGAAGATCTCACTCGCGCGCCCTCGCCGTCGCCGCTCCCTCGCCCTCCGCCCTCGCGCGCACCTTATTGCTACAGTTTCGCACGTCCTGCACGAACACGGTGAGCCCGCGCATGCCGCCCAGAAAAGGCGCCATGACGCGCGCGCGTCGAAATCTGAAGATGATTTCCGATTGACCGTTCCCCATTGCGCGTCGTTCCCATCGCGCGTGACGTCGACGACGACCTCGCGCGCGAGGTCAGACGGCGTAAAGTGACGCGAGATGACGCGTGACGTCGATCGGTGACGCGAGAGGAGGCGTTCGGAGCGACCGCGCGCGACGGTGACGATGGGCGCGTCGAGACGATTACGAAGGCCGCGGCTCGACGCGCGAGGAACGGGGGCGTTCGCGCGCGTCGTGGTCGTGATTTCGATCGCGCTCATGACGCGTTCGACGAGAGGGTTGTCGTTGGGTCGATCGATGGCGCTGGACGCGGTGAATCCGACGACGGGACCGGCGTTGGGAGGGACGCTCGTGACGGTGGAGGGCGAAGGCTACGCGGGGAGCGCGAACGCGGCGTGCGCGTTCGACGCGGTCGTCGTCGCGCCGAACTCGAAGACGAGCACGCAGATGGTATGTCTGAGTCCGAGGTACGCGGACGAGCGAGGTGGGTTCGTGACGGTCGGGTTGACGCTGCGACGGAGCGGACGGGACGCGTCGACGGCGCCGGTGGACGGTTTGGAGACGTTCAACTTTGCGAAACAGATGACGGTGTCGAACGCGTATCCGACGGACGCGCCCGAGGTCGGCGGTGAGGTGTTTTATTTGAATGGGAGACATCTGCACGAGACGGTGAGCGTGCGATGGACCAAGCCGGTGACGCACGTGGAGGCGGACGTGGTGTCGAGCGCGTTGATTCGATGCGAGAGCCCGCCGGTGACGAGCGGGGAGATTTCAATGATGATCGTTCCGACGTATTCGTCGACGCAAAGCGCGTACGACGCGAACGTCGCGGCGTCGACGACGGCGAATCAGACGGTGTCGATACCGCCGAGATCGAGAGGGGCGTTGGGTTTTGTTTTAGAGACGGATGATTTTACGCTCACGTCGGCGACGGCGAGTGTCAACGTCACGGGCGGCACAGTGGTGCTCGTCATCGGCGATGGATTCAGCACCATAGGCGGAGAGGACGACGGTGACTTTTTGAGCTGTTATTTCGGGTCCATAGGTCCGATAGATGCGCGCGTCACCGCGCGCAAGACGGCGACGTGTTACTCGCCGGCGCACGTCGCGGCGACCGACGTACCGTTTAGATTAGGCATTGGTAACGGTCGTTTCGTCCTCGCCGGATCGACGAAGACCAACTTCACGGACGAAGACGAGAGAGGCGTGACGGATCCGTTGGAACCACCGGAAGAACCGGAAAGTTTGGTGGTGATGAATCCAACGCTCAATCTCACGACGGGCGCGACGCCGTTCGACGTCGTCGTGGGTGGCAACTTTTTCGTCCGAGGATCGGGATTTTCATTCGACGACGACGACGGATGCGTGTGCACGTATCCAGACGGGACGACGTCGAAATTGGTGTTCGTCTCGAGCGGGCTAGCGAGGTGTTCAGACACGGCGTCGTGGACGTCGGGCGAGGTAAAAATTAGTTGTAGTCAAGACGCGAACGCCGTCGTGCGGAGCGTGTACGTGTCGCCCGTGGCGCTGCCGAACGTCGACAGTTTGTTTGCGAGCGTGATCACGTATCAAGGCGGCGTCGCGTTATTAGTCAGCGGGACGTCGTTTCCCGACGAAGGGGAGAGCAGAGCGTACGCCGGATGTCGCTTCGGCTCCATCGGTCCCGTGCACGCTCGGTACATGAGCGCGTCGCTGGTCGAGTGCGTCACGCCAGCGGTCGCACCGTTGCAGATCGCGCTGCGCGTCGGTTTCGGGGCGACCGAGTCGGTCGATTTAGTGCAATACGGGCCGACGATTACCGTGAGCGGCGACGCGACGTCGTCGTACGTCGATCCGCCGTTGTGGTTGACGCCCGCGACGACGTACGTATCGGCACGATCGTCGCGGATACGAGTGGCTGATTACCAGCAACTCGGCGCGCTTGGGGTCGACGCGCTCGCGTGTGAGTTCGGTCAGCATAACTTCACCGCGACGACGGGGACGAACAACGCGCCGATGGTGCACTGTCCCACGCCGGCGCTCATGTCCCCCGGATTCGTCGTCGTGCGCATCTCGCGCGGATTCGCCGCGGCGTCTCTCGATGCACCGGCGATTCTTCTCGTCAAGGATGACCACACGGTGCGCGGCGCGCACCCTCGACAGACGTGGGGCCCCGTGGACGTGATCGCCGTCTCTGGGTCCAATTTCATAGCGACGCACGTCGAGGGCACGACGGACCCGACGACGTCGCTGTGCGTCTTCGGCGGATCGGGCGCGAGCGGCGGCGTCATCGTCTCCTCCGCGCTCATCCTGTGCGAATCGCCGCTGACGGAGCCGACGCGCGCGAAGGAGCGGTGGGTGGCGCCGTGTTTCGAAGAGTGCGACGCGTCCACGGCGCTCCCCGTCGGCGCGACGCCCACCAAGGCGCACGCGCGCGTCGCCCTCACCTCCATGCCGCACTCGTACCTCACGAGCATAGACGCACAGAGCGGATGGACGCACGGCGGCACGCCCGTGCGCGCGTCGCTCTCCGTCGCCGTCGCCAGCGAATTTATCGTCTGCCATTTCGGCGCCACGCGCGTGTTGGCGCGTCCCGCCGGCGTCGCCGTCGTCGAGACCGTGGCGCAGGCACAGGGAGAAAACATAGAGATCGATTGTATCTCTCCGGCGCGCCCGCGCGGAGCCGTCACCGTGCGCGCCGCGCTTGCGCAATCCAACGCGCCCCGCGTCGACGACGGCGTCTCCTTTCTCTATCGCTGACGAAACGCGACGACGTCCGTCCGCGGCGACGTGGCGAGGGCGAGCGGCGCTCTTTTATCGTCTACCATCGCGTCCGAGAGAGTATTTTCCGTGATCGTACGTAGACTACAGGACTAGATTTTTATGTTCACTATGAATCCAACGCGCGCGAGCGTTTCGGCGCCGGAGTGTCGAGCGCGTCTCCCAATCGACGCGGCGTCGGCGCGTTAAACTCTCGAAACGGACGACCGGGGACGAACGGAGTCGTCTCTACGACACCGTTCGGACGCGCGGCGGGCGTCGCGCGCACGACGCCCGGGGTTGAGTTGGCGAGCACGGGCGTCGACGCGACGACGGTCGGGCCGCCGCGTCTCGGGCCCGGCGTGCCGATAAACGTCTTCATGAGGTTTCGACTCGTTCCACCGCCGGCGCGAGGGGGTCGAGGGGACGGTTTCGCGAAGGATGTCTGCCTCTGCAAGGTGACTTGACGTCGCTGGGCGCGCGAGTTGAACCCGCGGTCCGACTGTTGCGGGAGTCGCGGCGGCGGTTTCGGTTTTTGCGCCGCCGGTTCGGGCAACGCGCGCGGCGGCGGTTTCGGTTTCCTCGGCGACCGACGAAGCGGCTGCGGTGAAAACGGCGTCAACGCCACGGACGCGTCCTCGGTCGCGCTCGGCGGGGCCTCCGAGGACACCCCGAGGGCCGATTGAAGCGCCTGTAACGCCGAGGGAAGGGCGCCCGCGTAATGGCTCGCGAATTCAGACTCGACGAGCGCTCGAACGCCCTCTTGTCCCGGCGGCGTGAGGAGAAACGAAATCTCGTCCACGAGCTTCTTCACCCCCTTGACGAGCTTTTTCTGTTCCTTCTTCGACATCGCGCGCTCCTCCACGCCCTCGCACGCGTCCGCGTCGGCGGCGTCTCGCGCGAGCTCCACCTTGACGGCGGCGACGCGAAGCGCCGCGTGCATCTGGAGCGTAAATTCGAGGCGTTTCGCGTTCTTGGACGCGGCGGAACCGACGTATTTGGACTGAAGCGTCTTGAAATCGACGACCAAGGCGCGCTCGAGGCGTTCGACGAGCGCGTCATCGGCGCAGTCGGTCGCGCTGAGGCGAAAACGGTACGCGAGCTCGGCGACGGCGTTGTGCGCGTTCGGCGGTTCGACGCCGTCGGCGAACGACGCGACGACGTCGTCGTACGCCGCGCGCGCGGCGGCGTCGACGTCGCCGGTCCACGGAGTGGCGTCAATATCCATGGAAAACGCCGTCAACGTCGACGCGAGCGAACGTCGAGCCTTTGATTTCCGAGGCGGCGAGACGACGACGTGTTGGTTTTTGAGCATCGTCTTGAATCGCGCGTCGAGCGACTTGATCAACTCGTCCGAGACGCCCGCATCGGGCGTGTCGACGCGCGCGAGCATTCCGCGAACGCGTGGTGCGTACTCGCGCGCGCCGTACCACGATTCGAGTCTCGACGCGCATTGGCGAACGCCGAGCGCCGCGTCCGCGGCGAACGCTTCGGCGAGCGTGCGCGCCTCCGTCGTCGGCGCGCGATCGCGTCCATCGTCGCGCGGCTGCGACACCCCGTCCGTCGCCGTGAACGCGATGTGTTGCGTCAACGCCAACGAATCTTGCGTCGTCTGCGTCGTCTGCGTCGTCTGCGTCGGCAGAGGCGACGTCTGCGTCGTCTCTCGCGCGACGTCGTCGCGCATGCGCGCCAACAACGCGCGCACGTTCTCCAGCGACACTAACGCGCTCCCTCGCGCCATCAACGCGTCGAGTTCACGACCCGTGGTCGACGCCATCGCGTCCGCGCGCGTCGGCGTCTCGACAGCCTTACCGTCATCGTCGTCGTCGTCGTCGTCCACGGCGTCGACTCGCGCCATCGTCTTGAACGACGTCACGGAAAAGGACGAACACGTGAGCGGCTCGAGCACGGCCAACTGGTGAAACCGACGCGCGTCCCTGCGCACGATCGCCACCGCGTCCTTGAGAGCCAACATGGCCATGAGCGCTCGAACGGGTGAATCGTCGAAAAACATGATGGTTTGCGATTCCGTCGCGAGCGTCGCGGACGGCGCATCGACGCGATCGACAAAGCCGACGATGGACACGACGCCGTCGCCGCGATCGCGCTCTCCGACCCTGTGCGCCTCGCCCAATCGCAGAGACGCCGACCCACGAGTTTCCACGACGAGATCCACCGCGCTCGTCGACGCGTTCGTCGTCGCGTCGCGCGATTCCAAACGACGACCGCCGTCGCCTTCGCCGTCGACGAGCGCGTCGAGCGCCGAATACAGAGGCGTCCACGCCGCGATTTTCGTCGCCGCGTCGAGCGACACCACAGCACCGCGTAGCTTACGGAACACCTCCCGCAGGCACGTCGCGACGACCCCGGTCGGAGGCGCACCGACGTACACCAAGTGCGCGCGCACGCGTTCGCGCTCAAATCGTTCCTCGACGCGCGTAAACGTCGCCGCCACCCTCACCGGATCGATCGTTCGCATCTCCTCCACCGTCACCTCCGGCAGAGGCGCCACGACGAACAACACCCCGTGCGATTCCCCCCCTCCGTCCTCGTCGTCGTCCGCGTACGCCGACGCGAATCCACCGCCCTCGCTCGGGTCGTCCACCGCCGCGCCGACGTGTCTCGTCAAATTTTTCATCCACGCATCCAACACCCCCCCCGACGCCGCACACGACGACGCTCGCGTCACCATCGCGTCTCCCTCCGCCCGCGCGTACCTCACGCACACGTCCTCGACGTCCCCGAGCGCCCGCGCGACCGAATCTCCCCGCGTTTCGCGTCTTCGGCGCGTCTCGGCGTCGTCGGCGTCCTCCGTCGTCCCTCTCCGCACCGCCCCCTCGAACGCGTGCGGCGCCGTCGTCCAATCGAACGCACGCGCGCGAAACACTACCTCGTCTCGTCCTCGTCCATCGCGCGCGCGCTCCAACGCCCGTCGCGCGAACGTCTTCCACGTCTCATCCACTGTGTGTTCATCATCATCATCATCATTCGTCGTTTTCTCGCGTGCGCGAACGACCGCGCGCGCGTCCACGAGCACGGACACGCGTCGCGGTCGACCCCGTCGTCCGATGCGTCGACCGCGCATGCCGAGACGACCGAACGCGCGCGCGAACGACGACCGCGTCGCCGTCTGTCGACGCGTCGAATTCGAACAATCATCGCGGAATTCCCATAAAATCGCTCTTTTAGTACATACTGTACACAGTGTACGAACCTTTATTGTATATATTAATCAATAGTGTACTAATAGTGTACAATTTGCTCGAGCCCGCGCGACCTCGAGGGGAAACGACTTTTGTCGACATTGACGCATCATTCGTCGTCGTTCGACGCGCGACGCGCGAGAATCGACTCGACCGACCGCCGAGGTGAAGGATACAGGTCGCGTCGAGGTCGTGTCCGAAAAAAAACGGGACGCGGGGACGCGCGTGGGAGAGAGACGTCGGGATTCATCGTTCGCATCGATTCATTGGGCCGCGGGGATGCGGCGCGCGAACGTCGAGGAAGGATGGCGCGAGGGCGCGCCGGCGCGCGCGCGCGTGGATGGATCGACGGTGGTCGTGGATGCAGCGGCGATGGGACGACCGCGGGCGTTCGAGGACGGTCGCGCGTGGGATCATCGAGACGAGGCGAGAGCGCGCGGGGTGTACGTGCCGCCGAGCGGGGACGAGGCGGAGGCGCGCGCGAACGAGATGCAGCCGAGGGTGTTGACGGAGGAGGGGAAGTTGGAGAAATTTAGATACTTTGATGACGCGTTGGACGTGTCGTTGGAGTTCGGGGCGGAGGTTGCGGGGTATTTTTATGTGTTGAGGACGTTCGCGGCGTTGTTTTTCGTCGCCTTCGCGTTGAGTCTGCCGACGATGTACGTGAATTATACGAGCACGTATTACGCGTCGAGGTACGAGGCCGAGCCGGAGGTGGCTGGGTACCAGGCGTCGACGTCGAGCGGTGGGGATCGACCGCAACCGTCGTTTCACTCGTGGTTCGTGGATTGGCACTGGGCGAATCCGATGAGCGCCAGTCTCGGGACGGTGGCGCCGGATAGCGCGCCGCAACGCGTGTGGGTGCTCGCGGGGGCGTCCAGCGGAGTTCTGCGTTGGAGCACGAGTAAAGTTGATTTCATTCGATTCGCCGTGCTCATGGACGTGTTGACGTGTACGTTGTTGTTCATGAGCGTGCCCGTGTTGTGGTGGACGTTGCACCTCATGGAGCGGCGCGTGGAGCAAGGGACGGCGACGCTGAAGGATTACACGGTGCTCGTCAGTGGACTTCCGTACGACGCGACGGAGGAAGAAGTTCGGTGTCACTTTGCACTGCGATATGGTGAAGTGGCGCGGGTCGCTGTCATAGGAACGGAGTGCACGCACATCAACGCGCAGAGACGGCGGCGGCGGCTGCTGGAGGATTACGACGAGGCGTCGGCGGCGCTCATTGCCGCGGGAAATCGGGGCGGCGATACGACGAAAGCGAAGATTGAAAAACAGATAGTAAACATTGATAGAAAACTCAAGCGTCGGAAGGCGAGGACGCGCGCGAAAGTGTCCGCGTTTGTGACGTTTGAAGACGAACGGTCAAAGATTGCGTGCATGTTGCGCAACGCGCGATCGTACTTTTCGTACATATTCTCCTTTCCGAAGACGGACAGGTTTCGAGGCAAGTTCAGGTTTCGCGTGCGGTACGCGCCCGAGCCAGAGGACGTCATGTACGAAAATCTCGGTGTGAAACGACGTCTGTGGCGCAGGGTGGTCGCCGCGGTGGTGTGCGCGATTTTCGTGACGATGTGTTATGGTTTCCTCTCGCTTCTCGTCAACGACAAAGAAAAGAGGTGGCAGCGCGTGGATATGGTCGTCGACAAACTCGCACAAGACGTCGGCATCGTCACGAGCCGTGGAGATCCAGTCGAGCAGTTTGACGTGCACAAGGATCAGTTTAAGTCGGCGTGCAGCGCTCAGTTGGATCAGTGCGGCGTACTGTTTTCCAAGGATAAGTTATACATCGGCTTGCCGTGGGGCGCTCCTTTGTCTGCGTTCTACGATTACTCGAACGCGACGGCGCGAGATCGTAGTTACGCGCAGCAAGACACCGTGAAGGATTTGAAGACGTGCGCCGACGACGCCGACCGATGTCCGGGCGGGCAGCACATGCAAAACTGTTACGCGTGCTACTGCGCGAGTCTTCGTTTTGGTCTTCCGTCGAACGTCATACACGCGTATAACAGACCGATCCGACACGCGTGCGAGCCTTACATCTCGCTGGGTCCGGGTGAGTACTATAATTGGTTGGGGACGTCGTTTTTTATCACCCTGCTCAACCTTTCGGTGGAGTTCGTCGCTCCGCTGCTCGTCGTCGTCGAGCGAGTGCGAATGCAGAGCGCGAAGAAGGCGATGAAGACCAAAATTATATTTGTGGTGAGGTTCCTGAACGTGGCTGTGATATACACGCTCCTGAATGCAAACTTTTCTCGAGTCGGCAAGTACTTTCCTTTGATCAAGCAAATGTTCGGTCTCCGGGGCGAGTACTCAGACTTCACGAACGAGTGGTACAACGACGTCGGATTGGTAGTTTTCTTCACCATTTTAATGAACGCCGCCATGCGATTCATCGGCCGCGTTCTGTCCGACGTCATGTCGAACTTGCGAAGGAAGTTTGCTCTCGCGTACATTCACACGCAAAAGAAACTGAACGACATCTTCGAGGGACCAGATTTCGATACGGGCGCCAAGTGCGGAGACATGTGTTTCGTCGTCATGGCGTCAATGACGTTCGTGAGCGGAATGCCGCTGTTGTACCTCGTCTTATCCATGTACTTTACCATCGCGTACCTGTACGATTACAGGTTGCTGCTGCGAGTGTGCAAAACGCCGACGCGAACGCAAGCGACGCTCCCAAAGACGATGACGAGCGTCTTGTTCGCGTCCGTCTCGATACACTCTCTCGTTGGACTGTGGATGTACTCGGTGCACTGGACGCCCAATTGGTTAAAACCGACCGCAACGTTTGAAGATTCCGCGTTGCACAAAATTAACCCGCTCGCGCAGAGCATCGGCAGCGATCGGTTCAATCCGCCACACGACAACGGCGCGCTGTTACAAGTCGTGGCGAACGACGGCACCGCCACCGCGTACTTCCACGAGTATCGTCAGCAAACGGTGGGCGCGGTATCGCCCAGCGAACACATCCCATCACCACCGCTGACGCCGACGCGTTTCGCCGAACGTCCGTTTAGTGAAGCCGGCGCTCCGCTCATGGTGCTCGCGATCGTCGTCGTCGGGTTGATCATGCTCGCCAAGCTCGTCTTCATCTGCATGAACATCGGTCAAGAGCGAAAGAAGATCGAACGGTCGTGGAAAGATTTGCCGAAATTTCACGAAGCGATGGCCACCGGTCTCGTCATCGGCTCGGCGACGTATCAACCCGAGGATCAGCCCAACTATGAATTCCTGTTTGATACAAAGGCGGTACGCGCGGCGAACAGGGGATCGGGCGCGCACGTGGACGGAACGGGCCCCGATCGCGGAGACTCGGTGAATTCCCAGGAGGATTTCGATTACAGCGACGAGGCGAACGACGAGCGATACGTCTACGACGCGCGAGACTACGACGCCGCGCGAGACTACGATGGCGGCGGCCCGTGGATTCGCAAGACGTCGAGTAGTCTATACGCCGCAGGCGCCGAAACTGCGAAACGAGGATCCAGAGGAACTCACCAGCGCGACGGCGGTCGATACGGTGGTCCCGTCGTGGACGTTCGCGCCCTCGGCGTCGAGAACGACTACAACCACCGCCGAAACGACGACTTCGCCCGCGGCGAGAACGACATCGGCGACGAGCTCGAATACGACGACTCCGACGACGTTACCCTCGACGACGATGCATCCACCGATCGAAGCGCGTCCGATCTCGACCGTTTCTCCGACGACGACGACGGAGACGCGCCGCGTCTCGTCGGCGCCCGCAAACCCGCCTGGCTCGATTGACGCGTCTCCGGTCGCGCGCTCCGTCCACCCGACGACGTGCGCACGCATTCAATGTGTAAATCATACTGTTGTAGTATTAGTAAAACAATGAGCAAAAATGCATCACTACAGCGCGTACGACTCCCGCGACGTCGCGGACGCACGCGTCTTTTCAAAAATCAAGCGTCGGCGTCTCGAGACGAGGCCGATTGAGCTCGACATTCATCACGCGCGCGCGCGTCCCGCGTCTCGAGTTCGCGCGAGCGATTCACCCGCGAGCGATTCACCCGCGTCGCGTCGCGTCACCATCGCGCGCTCACTTCCCACCCGGCGTGAATCGCTTCGGTTCCTTCTTCTTTTGTTTCGGTCGACGTTTTCCATCAGCCTTGCCCTCTCTCGAGAGTTTGAGCCCGCTCCACACCCCGGTGCCCTGCATCTTATCCGTCGCGCCCGCGGCGTACATGACGCCGTCGGCCGCGGTCTTCAGGGTTCAAAAAATCGGCATCGCGCGCGCGTTCGTGTGACATCTCCGAGGGTGAGGGACTCGCGCGTTATCCTCTCGGCGGCTCGACGGGACCGGGACCGGGACCGAGATTGCGACCGAGCGCGGGACCGGGACCGACGACGACAAAAAAACAACAAAAATGAAACGTTACATTCACGCGATGGCGACGAGTTCGACGTCAAAGTACAGCGTCGCGTTCGGAGGAATGACGCCGCCGGCGCCGCGCCGACCGTACCCGAGCTCGGCGGGAACGACGAGCTTACGTTTCCCACCCACTCGCATGGGCGGTAACGCGTCCCCGTCCCCGAGTATGCCGATTCCCCATCCCTGGATCACCTGCGACGCCTTGAACTGCAACGGCGTCCCGCGCTCGTAGCTCGAATCGAACACGCGTCCGTCCTCCAAACGCCCCGCGTAGTGCGCCTTGATTTGCTGATTCCCCTTGGGCGCCGCGCCCTCGCCGACGACGACGTCGCACGCGCGCAGACCCGTCGGACTGTCGACGTACTCTCCCGCGCACTCAAACTCGGGAACGCCGCGCGCGCGCGCGGTGGAGAAGGGCGCGGCGACGAGCGCGACCGCGCCCAGGGACAGGGCGGCGGCGCGTCGGGACACCGCGGGCGCGTCGACGAGGACGTCCTCCTCGCGCGTCGCGCGCGTCGTCGATCGAGTCCTTCTCATCGCTCTCGTCGGCGTCGCGCGGGCGAGCGCGCGCGCGTGGGCGCGGGCGAGAACGGCGCGCATGTCGAACGTCGAGGAATGACGCGCTCGGCCGGCCCGTCACACGTCGACGCCGCGCGAGCGACGGAATCGCGAGGCGACGCGAACGCGCGACGCGCGAGAGACGGAATCGCGCGCGAGCGTCCACGCCGCGAGAGACGGAATCGCGCGCGCGAGCGACGCGCGAGGACGATCGATCGGTGAGAGACGAGGCGTAACACCCGTCCGCGGACGCCGGCATCGAAT
>MDSV01001034.1_pt1 | contig 13180 bp, 28 predicted proteins | sample 810851 | NCBI WGS metagenome assembly MDSV01 (sample SAMN05326640, study PRJNA326480) | marine metagenome | isolation source: seawater | place: Atlantic Ocean: North East | collected 2012 | reverse complement strand
TGACCTTAATGAAGCTATTATAAACATCTCAATTATCACTGGAAAGATAGATATTGATCAAGATATCCTTGGATCGATCTTCTCTAAATTCTGTATTGGGAAATAAGCACGTTTCATTTTGTTTACTTTTGACTACTTAAAATGCTGAAAATCAGTGTTTTTGTCAATAAGTTAATTTTTTATTTATCATTATTATTCCCAATTTTAACTATCATTTTGTAGGTAATGTGTAGGTCAAATTTTGTTACCTACAAATGTGTAGGTAAATGTTTAATTTAAAATATAATAAATGGTAAATACAATTAATTGGTATGTAAATAAGAAGAGTTCTAAACTATTTATACGTTATCGTATCAATGGAAAAAGAAGAGATGAAACAATAGTTAATCTGCAATGTGATGGGAGAATAAGAAGTTTTGAATATTTTGATGATGGAACAATTTATAAAGAAAAGGAATACCTTGATAAATTCTTTTAACCTAAAAATGATATGTTTTAATTAAGGGTGTTTTTTTATACATTAGTGATATGAAATACGATTTTAAAGATTTTATAAAAATAGTATATTGGATAATTCCCATAGTAATATTAGTCGGCATTGACACTTTAGTGCTAAATAATTTTTTGGGAGATTTAGATTTTCTTATTATAATTTTATTTGGGATAGGTGTACTTGGATACCTTATCAAAGCTATATTTAATCCTAATGTTTAGCTTATAATTATTTACCCTCTTTTAATTAAGGGGTTTTTTAATTTAGATGTATGAGCATAAGAAATCCATATAATGATTTAAGAAGAGAAAGAATCAAGAGTATTCTAAATACTATTATTAAGGTTCTTTTCATTATGCTTATCATATGTGCAATAATTGCATTGGTTCCATATATGATAGATACATTTGACCCACCAAAAGAACTTATAGTTCCTAAAAATTAGAGATATGAAAGTTCAAGAGGCTAAATCAAAATTGAAGTTCTATCTAATATTTACATTAGTCTTTTGGGTAGCACTTCCTCTTTTAGGTTTTATTGTATTTCAACTATTTGATATTCCTGACTCACCTGCACTTGAAACAGGAGTATCTGGTTTTTTTGGAGTAGTTGGTTTCTTATGGTTAATCGAGACTTTTAGGTCTTTCAAAGCAATATATGTGATAATTAAATCAAAGCCAAAAAAAAAGAATATTGATATTCCATATAAGGATTTAGAAAAAGAAAATGGTAATTCTGATTATATAAAAATTGATAAAAAACTATTTAATACAATACTTATTGTTTTAGGAGTTATAGTTGTTTTTTACATTGGCTACATTAGTGGGGGAAACCCGAATACATCTTCTCAAACTATTACATACAATCAAGAAGACTTTGAGTGGGATAATACTCCTAAATCTAAAGATGAAGCAGAGGAACATATATTTGATAAGTGGATAAGAGAAAAAAATGAATTATCGAATAAACCAAGGTACATTGTAGGTGAGGAATATGATAGAGTTAAAGGAAATGAACTTTACATTGTAGGTGAGAATACCATTGAGTATTCTGTTGGTCCGATTAATAAGGATAAGTTTTTTAATGATTTTTCTAACCCTATATTAATAGGTTTTGAAGGAATCAGGAAAGGAGATACTATTTCCAAGTTTTTTTATTATGACTTTATGTATAAAGGAGAAGTAAAATCATTCTATCAATTGCGTGAAATAGCAGAGGAAAATGGTTATACTCTTTACCAGTTTATTAATAAAAACACCCAGATAGAAATACTATCTACTGACAAAAAACCATAAAACTTAATACTTTGCTCTTTTAGGTTGATTTTTTATAAATTGTAGATATGATTATAGGTATTGGAATTTTAATGTCTTTTATAATGGGTTTTTTGGGTCGCTATGTAGCCAAAGAAAAAAACAGAAGTAAAGCAGAGGGTTTTTGGTTAGGATTCTTATTTAGCATTTTAGGTGTAATAATTGTCGCCTTACTTCCTACTAAAGAAAAACCAAAAGAGGTACTTATTTCAGATAAAGAAAAGGAAAGAATAAAAAGAGAAGAAGAACAATGGAAAAAGAATAAAAGATATGATGATGAAAATTTTGGAAGAGCTTTACTTCAAGGAGCCGCAGTTCTTGTTTTTATAGCATTCGCAGTTATGTATATATATGGATATTTTGATTAAAAAACTATTATTACTATCGTTGCTTGTTATAGGTTGTAATGATTCAAACCACGGAGACCTTTCAATATTTAATGACCCAACTCCAGAGCAATTCGCTGAATGGATAGCTATTGATTCAACATACATTAAAGGTGTTTTGCCAATGGTTGATTTATATAAAGAATCTGGAAGTTATAATCTTAATGAAAATCCTTGGAACAACAATAGATTCCAATTAGAATATTCTGAATTGACTTGGAGAGGATTACTTGATTATATAAATTATTACTCTGTCTTATATGAAGAATGGGGAAGTGAAAAAACAAATAAACATTTAGATTCTTTAAATAATAGGTATGAGCAAATGTCGAAAGATTTATTTGATTGGAAATTAGGAAATTGAGCCTTTGGTGTGTCTTATTTGTAGACAAGCCACTCACCCACCCTTGTTAAGTATTGATTTTACTACGTTTAGCAAATTTTTGAGATATTCTACATAAGAATGTAACTTATACTTAAATTGAAATTCTATAAATTAGAGATATGAAAAACCTTGTTCTATTATTGTTAACCTTATTATCATTCAATTAAAGCTTTTTTTTAAATTAGAATATGTTTACGATTCTTCAAATGGCAAGTGACTCAGAAGTAATAATTATAATGACCTTTTTAGGGTTGTTTATTTTAGCGATAATGTTTTCAGTAGACAAGCAATTTTTTGACAGTAATGAGGAAATAATTAAAAGTGAAGAGGAGCAAATTCAAGACTTTTTAAATGGTCCATATGGAAAAACTGGAGATAAGTTTAAGAGTTCTGTTAATCAATTAGCTTATGAAATCCCTAAATGTTCAAAATGTAGAATGAGTCAATTCCAGTTTTGGTTATTTACACCCGAAACAGTTGAGTTTAGTTGTTTGACCTGTAAAAAGAAAAGTCAATATTATCAAGAAGATTTAAATACTAACCTTGGTGAATTATATCAACTTTGGGAAGATTATCACTATAACTGTTATGCATGGACTGTAAATAACCACCCTGATATTAAAGGAAAGGTTCCTGCAATGTATCAATGGAGTACTGATATGGGTGGATTAGTGCAAGTTCGAAATGGTCAGAAATCTTATGTTAAAATAGTTATCAATGTAAAGGGTGAAAACAAACAAAAAGAAAGAAGTAACAACCGCTCAAGAAGAATATCTCAAGAAGTTAAAGATAAAGTTTGGAGAAGAGATGAAGGTAAATGTGTTGAATGTGCAAGTAACGAAAACTTAGAGTTTGACCATATCATACCTTTTTCAGAGGGTGGCGCTAACACTTATAGAAATATTCAACTTTTATGTGAAGGCTGTAATCGAAAAAAATCAGCCAAAATTGGCTAAATTAGAGATATGAAAAAACTACTATTACTGTCGTTGGTACTTATAGCTCAATTCACATTTGCTCAAGAGGAAAATATCCTAAACAATCTAATTGATGATGCTAAATCGTTAATTGATAAAGTTGATATAGACAATATTATTCCTGAATATGAATTTGAATTTGGGGTTTTGTATATAAGGAATGCAACTCTGGCAAAAGCAAAAAGACAAACTTCAGTTGGAATGGTTCATTACTTTTTCTTAACAAGCAATGATGGAGATAAAAGATTAAATAATATTCCAAGTAAGATAGCAAAATGGCCACTTTTACAAAGTGGAGAAGGAAATGAAATGACGTTAATTGCAAATAAATTAAATGAAGGCTGGGAAATTGTTCAAATGAATCAAACTATGCAAAGTGTTACTACTGGTGGGTATTCATTTGGGTCATTTGAAACTGGATGGATTGTACATTTAAAGAGAAAGATTAAAAAATAGAGCTATGAAAAAGATATTATTACTGTTACTTATAATTCCAATCTTTAGTTATTCTCAAAGTCCATATCAAGCTGGAAATTCTAATGAATTTATAGGTGGATACATAGATAGTGGAATAAGTGAAACTATACATAGAGTCTATTTTATTGGCCGCCGGGGCACATCTGTATTCTATGCAGATGACATGATACTTCTTAGGTCAGCAGAAATTGCACTTGGCCTTAACTATAAATATTTTAATAGTATTGATAATAATACTATTACAACAGAACGTCTCAAAAGTGGTTTTCTCAATATTGCTATGTTAGGAGTTAGGACTATTGTTCTTTCAAATGAAAAGGATAGATATTCATTTGATGCAGAGTCAATAAGAATTAATTTCTGTGAAAAATATAGTGACAAAATAAAAAATAATATGTGTCAATCACCTCCTATATATAATGTTGACCAAATATACAATGGTGAAGAATATGTCAAAAAAGATGATGGTTACTTTCAAGTATGGCATTTAGATGAAAATGGTGAAAGGTTATATCAAAATAGAACAGTTAGAAATGTTGGAGACGGTTCAAAACCTATAAAGAATTAAATAGTTAAGAGATATGAAAAAGCTACTATTACTTCTTTTTATTTTGGTAATAGGATGTAGTAATCCATTAGATAAAGTTTATGAACCTTCAACTTTTAGAACTGATTTTAGAGCTGTTCAAGAATATGATAGCTTGTCCTCAATTAAAATAGCTTTTGTTATTGATTATGAAACTCCAGCTCTTGGAGCTACTTATCAAGAAATACTTAATAGGTTTCCTGAAATTCAAGAAGAACTGCGAATTCAGGACAGTATTTTGCATGAGGCGAATGCGGCCAGATTAAGAGCAAAAGAAGAATTGAGACTTCAAGAATTAGAAATAGCAAGACTTGATAAAATTGCAGATAGCCTTCGTGTTGCAAGAACAAGAGCGTATGTTGCAAGAAGAAATGAGCAGAAAAGAATTTTACAAAATATTTTAGACGAATGGGCTGTTCCGGGAAATTACAGACAGATAATACTTGAAGAGTTTGATGAAACACCTGGAAATTTAAAAATAGGAGAAGTAAGGCTAATTGACGGACGAAGACTATCAATTGATATTGGGCCAAGAACATTATATGCTCTACCCAATTTAATAAAGGCTAATAAGGTTAACTTAATAGATTAGTTTATTAAATTAGAGATATGAAAGCAATAGGAAAGATAGGAGCATTGATAATTACCTTTATGGTAGTTGCTTCAATTTTTTTATTTATAAATATTGAAACCTATGGGATTGATGGTGGTATGAGATTTCGTGCTTTCCAGCTTTTATTAATTATAGGAATTCCATGGTTTATTAGCTATTCTAAATGGGCTAATGATAATATATGGAATACAAAGACCACCAAATCTACTAACACATCTTACACCTCTTCGAAAGAAGTTGTTGAGGCTGTTGATGACAACCGCAATATATTAAGTAATATAAATTCACCTTCATTAAGTAATCCAGTTAAAAACAATAATGATGTACTTCAAAAAATTGAAGAATTAAAAAGACAAATAGAAAGTCTTGAATCGTCTTTAAAGACAAATGATTCAAATAAATTACCTGAAGAAAAAATAGATTATGGTGAGTACTGGAAAACAAGAGAAAAATTTAATCCTGATAATTTTAAACATAAAACAGACGCTGTTGATAATGAAATAATTGTTTATATAATTATTGTCTTGGGAGTTTTAACAATACTTGGAGTGGTTGGTTATTCAATGTAGGTGTCAAAAATAGAACCCCTTGTTAAATATCTATTCTAGACGGTTTAGGAAGTTTCTATCACATTCTACTGGAGAAAGTATTTTACATTATATTTCAATAAAAATTAATTGTAAATAATAGTTATTTCTTGTTTAGCACCTTTAGACTTTAAATCATTTTTATATGTCATCATTTCAATTAAGTTGTTTTTTTCATCAAAAATATATTCATAAGCTAAGTTTTCATCATCATTAGCATATAGACCAACACCTTCAACTGAATATTTAATAATTCTGCCGAAGTCATCTGTAATAAAAATCTCTTTTCTTATTGATTCTTTATAATAGTAAATTTCATGATATTCATTGTTGTCAAAATATTCATAAACTGTTTTTGATGTTAATTCTCCTTCCTCATTATATCTTGACCACGAAGTTCTAATATTTTTATTATTATATTCATTGACATAAAGTGACCGAAGCTTGTTATCCCAGGAAGTATATTCTTTAATTAAATTTCCATTTTCATCGTATTCTTTTTCATATATGATATATGGTTCTTCGAAATTTTTATAATCATTATCAAAGCTATTTCTAACAGTTTCTCTATTATTTTCATCATAAAAAATTTCTGTGGTACCTTGATGCTCACCATCGGAATAATATTTACTCAATTTTAACCTCCCTAAATCATCATATTCATATTCATCTATTCCACTCTCTTCTCCCTCATTATATCTTTTTTCTAAAATAAGTTGGCTCATGTCATTGTATTTTCTGTAAGTCGAATACTCGCCTTCATGTCCTTCAATAAGATACCCGTTTTTAAATTTTAAAATTGTTACATCTATATAAGTGAAAACTTTTTCTCCAAACTTTTCATTAAAAGAATAAGTTTTAATTATTAATTCTTTAATGTCACCATTTAAGATTAAATCATTCTCATAGTTGTTTGGATATATATTATTAAAAAAATTCCAGTTTGATGGAACAATTGTTTGACTATTATCTGTATTATTACAAGCAGTCAATATTAATGATAGAAAAACCAATATATGTTTCATTTGAATGTTTTTATTTTATAAACTTTAATATACTAATAAAATAAATTAGTGCTTATTGTTTATAATAGGATGTCTTCATATTTTTTAATAGTTTGATTTCTAGCGTAATAAATGGTAAATTGGATTTGGAAAATAGTTTAAAAGATTTAAATTATGAGTAACATATGTAAAAGTTGTGGTTTACCTGTATGGAACGATACTCAATTGTGTGATGCATGTTCCAGTGAGGTTAAACATCAAATAGACGAAAAAAATAAGTTTAATCGAAAAGAAAAAAATTATCAGGCAATACGTTGGACTAATGTCACACTATTTTGGATATTTTATTTACTAGAAGCAGCAGTTTCTACAACTCAAAATGGTGGAACTCCAAACGTGTTTGGAGTTTTTCTTACCTTTTTTATAGCTAGATATTTTGCACGTAATTGGTATAGCAAAGAAGAAAATAAAGTAAAATCTAATTCTACAAAAATAGCTGTTACTATAGGTATTTACTTTAGCACTTTTATTATCAAAAATCTTATAGGGTTAATTCTACTTAATTTTTTATTGTGAAGAAAACCATTCTTTGGATAATTTCTCTCTTCATTGTCTTTTTTATATCATTATTATACAGAGCATACACTGATGCGAAAGAGTTCGAAAATTCAATAAAGGAAGTTGAATTTTGGGAAGATTCAGAAGCAAATTCATACATGAATGATTTTTTGGTTGAAAACAGAATAAAAGATGATTTTGAGTATAAAAAAATAAAATTTATAAAAAAATTTCCTTATCAGACAGACATATATGAGTTATTATATAATATTGAGGGTGACTTTTCTTACAACGATTTTGTAGGTATTTCATTTGGAATGTTTAACGATGAAGTAATAGATATATATATTGACAACTCATACTGGGAAAAAGCAAATAGTATAACAAGGAAAAAGCTAATCTATCATGAGCTTGGACATGATGTTTTAAATCTAGAACACTCAACAAATCCAAATGATTATATGTATGATATTATTGATTAGCAAAACTAAACAGTAAATTTTTTTAAATTAGTAATATGGACAATCAATTTATTGGAATACTTGCATTTATTGTATTGATACTTATCGTAGTTGTTGCTCTTACCTCAAATGAGAATATTCCATTTACTAAAGAAGAGTTGATTGATAGAGCTAATAAGCGATTCCAAAAACAAATCAATAATTATAGATTAGATGTACCTATTGCTGATGAAGACCCTTTTAAGAGTTCTAAATACAGCTCTCAAAAGATTCTAAAAGCAAGAGAGAGAATAATAGCAATAAAGCAGTATTGGAAAGAGAATAAAGAGAAATTAAAAGAAATGCCTTTTATGAGTGATGAACTATATGAATCAACTGATAACGAATTAAACAATTAGAGATATGAGCTATAGTATATATAAACAATCAAGAAGTGATAAACAGATAATATACATTATTCATATTATAGCTGCTTTCTGTTTTCTTTTTTTTGCTACAAATAATGGTCCTGATAAATGGAATTTCTCTTCAGATAATTTATTTGAATTCTTTAGCAATATTTTAATTGGGTTTATTTTTTCTACTATTCCTGCTTTAATAGAAAGAATTAAGATTTCCAATTTGAATAAAAAAGTCCAGGAATTACTTATTCAAGATACTGGTGGTTGGTTTAAGTGGTGGTGGAAAAACACGTTTTTTTATGGTCTTATCTTTATTGATTTTATTATTATTGGATGGTCTATAATTGTACTAATTGTTAGTTTATTAATTTAGAGATATGGCAGATTTTCCAATTATGGGAGTGATAGTAATACTTGCTATGATTTATGTTGCAGTTTTTGTTAATGCTTTTGTTGGAATTGTACTTACAGTTGCAGCTATAGCAGCGGTATTTGGGGATGAAGACGAAGGTGTAACTTTTTAATAAATAAAAGAATTAAAAATGAAGAAAAGGATGATGAATATTTCTAATATCTAAAAGTTCTGAATTACCAAAATAATTAGTACAATCAAATGAGTGAATAAATAGGTTGATTGATATCGAGCAGCCCACTCTGCTGATGGACTATTATTAATTCTCATATGATTATCATTTAGTTTAAATAACTGATAAGATACAAACATAGAAATCACCCCTGCTATTAGAATTGAGCTAAGAGTTATTTTGTCTGAAATAAAAAATGGGTATATGGCTAATCCAAGATATAGTGGATAAGCTAAATGTCCAACAATAGATGAAATTATAGGAGCTATCCAGAGTAGAAAACATAATATTAAAGCCATTAAAAGTCCAGTTCCAATCATGCCAATATTTATATTAAAGAAAAAATTTTATTCTATTCATTCTTCTGTTTATTTTCTTTACTAATTTTCATATCATGCTTATATTCTTCTGCTCGAATAGAATTATTCCATCTGCCAAACATATATAAAACTGCAAATAATAAAGAAACAATTACAACTGCAATCTCCCATTGAACAATAAAAAATAATGAAAATGAGAGTATGAATAGACAACCTACCTGACCTTCAGGATATTTCTGAAACCTATCTCTTCTATCAGCAGAATCTTTTGACCAAACCTCTTCATAGGTCTGAATTATACTTTCAGGAGAATAGTATTGAAGACCATTTATTTTAAGATATAAATTTGTATTGGGGTTAAAAAAACCTATTTTTCTATCTGTCTGCTGCCACTCATAACCACAAGAAAATATTGCATCCAATTGTTTTTCAATTTCATCATCTGTCATTGAATTATAACCAGGGTTTACACTTCTCATTTCATAAATAATACTTTCATATGAATATTGATTATTGAACTTCATAGAATTATCTTAATAAGAACATTAGAAAGTTCATGAAATGATATAGTATTTTAAATGGTAAAAAGAACACAGAGGTTAGTATAGGATTATTACTTCTTAATTGAGATATTTTATGCTGCTCAACTCCGTATACCTCAGAATAATTTATAAGTACACCTATTAAATATGTTATCCCACCCCAGATTGGAAAAAGAACTATTAAATAAGCCCAAGTTGAGTAGAAAAGAAACCAGAAAAATTCTCTATACCATATCTTCATTACATTAATTTAAGAAAAATAATTGTAAAATAATTTTGTGTTAATCATATAAAGGTTTTATGTTCTTCTCATAAAAATCTATTACCAGGTCCTCCTCTTCTTGAGTTGGCCATTTAAGTTCATCATAATTATGTTTAGTATTCAAACTTCTATCAAACCAAGCGAAAAACTCCTCACCAAAAGTGTAATCTTGAGAATAATAAACACTATAAGGTCCTACAATTATATCATTTCCATCATTATCTACTGACCCAAATTCATTCCATTCATAAGTTTTCGTTTTCTCATTGTATGATTTATAAGTATGTATACATATGATATTTCCATTATCAAGTTCATATAAACTGAAATAAAAGTTGTCTGAAACCATACCCTTTTCATCTGGCATTGTATCTAATGCCATTCCATAATCGTGATGTCTGATTATTTTCATGAAATTAAAAACTAATTGTGAGGTTTGTCAAAGTATCTTCTAAGAGAAATCCATTCATCCATAAAAATCCCCATGTCTTTATCAAAGTTGATTTTATGAACAATGGCTTTAAGTTCTTTTGATTCATAATTTTTTCTCAAATTTCTAATTGCATCCCCAGAACTGCAATCATGAGCTTTCATATAAAACTTTGCGAGAACATTTATATATATTTCCTTTCCTATAAAATTAAAAATCCCCATAATGATTATTTCTTTTTAATTATACTTATGACTAATATTACAGCCCAAACAACATCTAAGATATTCCATATTTCTCTACCAAGAGAAGCTTTAAAAAATGGCTGAACTAATAATGCTGATAAAATCCAGACAAACATCCATACTTGATTGTCTTTTTCATTTATAGCAAAGAATACAAAAGAACCCGTTGCAACGTATCTAAATAGCTCATAATAGCCATACGGCATATCTAATAGACACACAAGGCACATAATTGCTAATATGGATTTAATAATGTTCATTACCCTTTTCTCAATACTCTAATGCTTGATATTATTAGATATAGTAATAATCTTAAACCATAGAAAATTATCAATACATAAAAAGTGACATCTTCAACAAAGTATGAAGGTAAGACTGATGACTTCTCTGTTAGTTTTTCTGAGTTTAACCTTTTTATTTCCTTACTTATTCTTGAATTTTCATTCCTTATCTCAGCATTAAGTCTCCTTAAATCTTGACCGTCTTTTTTAACCAAAGAGATAAACATTTTATAAGTATACTTATTTTTAAACTTATTATCCCAGTGAGCCATTGCATTATAAACATGTAGTGGATATTCTTGTGTTCCAAAACCTCTATAATAGATTCTTGTTCTTTTTGAAAACTTGTTTAAGAAGCTATTATAAGTCTCTTCTTTAACGGGATTAAGAACCCATTGGTATCTTGATTGTTTGTACCCATAATAATCAATATCCTCAATTCTCTCTTTGTTTTCTTTATCAGCAATATCAACTCTGTCATCAAGGTAGTCATACACATAAAATGCAAATAGTTTTTTTTCGTCAAATTCTTTAACATTTAATGAATTCAGAGAATCTATTTGCTTGTTAATCTCATAATTTAAAGTTGCATTATATTTTCTTATACTATTCTTATCATATTCTTTATAAAGAGATGCACCTGCAACTATAGCACCACCTAATAATAATATTAAGAATTCACGAGAAATGAATTTTTTAAAACCTCTACTAAGAAAAAATTTCTTGAGTCCAGATATAATGTTTAAAAAGAAAGCTTTCACATCTACAATTTAGAAATATTAATTTGACGATACAAAATCTATATCACATAAACCTTCATATAGTTTCTCAGATATGAGCTTGCCATCGACATCATAGAACTTCTCTGTTTTTTTTAAAATATTAAAAACCACAGCTTCTAAAACACCTGGATTTGATATTAAAACTCTCTCTACTTGTTGGTCTGTACAATTACAGTCGTTCATGCTGTAAATGTAATAAAAATAACTTGAAATTTACTTGAACTATTTCATATAAGTTATTAACATATAGTGTTTTACATAAAATATTCTTTGCTTTTTAAAATATATTTTAAAAGTGAAAAATAATTACAGTAAATTGTATGTATGGAAATATTAAAGTTTTTTATTAAAAATAATTTACCAAATTCAGAATTAGACTTAACACCCTTAACTGATACATTTAGGAAAGAATCAATAATTGATAGTGATGATGAAGTTATTTATTTTATTCCAAGCAAAAATTTTATGACAAACAGGTTAATATTTACTTCAAAAAAATTAATTGTAAAAGATAGAGGTGATTGGGGAGATGACCTTGAATTTAAGTATGAGGAGTTTATTAATTTCAGAGTGATTCAAAGAAAACTTCTTTTTATTAAAATGGACCTATCTGTAACCCCAGATTATGATAGAAGTAAATTTCACCATACTCAGCTATCTTTGGAATTCTTTGTACAAAAAAAACATGCTGAAGCATTTACATCTCTTTTTTGTAACATTTTAACCCTAAAGTATCCTCAGTTTTTTAATACTGAGACTAATTGGAAGAAAGTTTTACTTAGAGAGGTAATCTTTAGAAAGGAAGTCTAAAAAAAGTAGCTTAATATTACACCAAGCACACATCCCATTACAAAACCAGTGTGACAATCAACTCTTTGTCTTTCTTTAGCCGTATCTTGAGGATAAACAACATTATATATTATAAATACAGATAAAAGGAAGGGAATGATTATTGGCCACCAACTAAATTCATTTCCATAATATTCTTGAATGTAAATAAATACATAAACCGATGTTAAAAAAACTGAGTTCACAGGCTTACTTACTCTGGGAAAAAAATTTACAGGTAATGAACCAAGTATTCTTGGAATTAAACCAAGGCTAATCATAAAAAATAAATTATAAAATAACATATTAATAATTTAATCATTTCATTTAAGATATTCATCAATAAATAATATTAATCTTAATATACTACCACCTAACCTTGTTTCTTGTTTTTTCAATCTTAAAATTAGCTTTGATTCCTTTCTTATCTAATTTAGTCCAAGGAGACCTCAAATAGACTTGTTCTGCACAATTATGATATATGATTGCGTCAGTCATTCCAAACCCAACTGGAACATTAAGGTTTTCAAAAGTAACTTCAATCGTTAGCTTTCCATTAAAATTTGCCATAGTAATACAATTTTTTAGTTAAACAAAAATTGCAACAAGTTTGAGATTTCTCGAAAATTTGAGATTTAATCTCCACATTCTAAACCACCGTGCAT
>MDSV01165248.1_pt1 | contig 13181 bp, 6 predicted proteins | sample 810851 | NCBI WGS metagenome assembly MDSV01 (sample SAMN05326640, study PRJNA326480) | marine metagenome | isolation source: seawater | place: Atlantic Ocean: North East | collected 2012 | reverse complement strand
GTCTTCCCACTTCACGAAGGACTCGAAATCGTCGCTCAGCGAGAAGGATCCCGTGGCGTCGCCGTCCTTCTTCATGAACCAAAGCGCGTGCTCATCCCCGTCAACCTCGGTGCTCCACGAGCGGGTCGCGTTCGACGCCATCGCGTCCGTCGCGAGCGTCGCGCGAGTCGGACGTGCGCGTCTCGGATGCGCGTGCTCACGTCCCCGAACGCGAGGGCTCCGAGACGCGGGGGAGACGCGCCCCTCGCAACACCTCCGACCGCCCGCGACGCCGTTCGACTCGCGCGAGGAACGGAGCGATCGAGCGCCGACGCCGGTCTCGCGAGGACGTGCTTCGCGCCTTCGTTCCTGCGGGAATGAATCGCGCGCTCGAAAGCGTCGAGTTCGGGTGTCGTCGGGCGGATGCCGCGACGTGCACTGCGACGCCCCGCGGGTGGATTCCTCCTTTTACAGGTGTTGGGCTTTCTCCAGAGCCACGACGAAGCTGTAACACCCGAGAAAGCGCAACGGTGAAAGCGATTTTTCCCCGATCACTCGCGATAAAAGAAAAGGGCACGACCGGGTCGGGCGATATTTTCATCGGGGTTTGTTGAAAGGGCGCGATTTCGGCCATGTCGTTCCCCATCACGCGAAAAAAAAACCGCGAGAGGTGTGACGTTTTTTTTCTTGTCTCGTGGACCAAGAATAAAAAGAGTCTTTTCGCCGCCCCCCCTCCGTCTCTTCGAGACGGCGATACAGCGTTGACAAGCCGGTTCGGACGCGAGCGACGACGGCGCGCCGTCGTCTGACGTCCAAACACTCACCATCCCGCTCTGAAATGGCGCGCGTCGAGGTCGGCGTCGCTTATTCGGCGCGTAACGCCGCGCGGTCGCAGTCTCGAATCCTCCGAAGCGACCCGGTTATTCTTCTTTCGAGCGTTACGAGGATATTTTTCCGGATCTTCAGACTGGCGTGCCATTTAAAAAAAGGATCGAAGAACAAAATGGGAATAAACAAAAAATTCTTTCGAGCCTAGGAAGGCTCTCGAATGCCCCCGACGGGCTTATCGCACCGCACCAGCGTCTCCGACCGTCTCAAGACCGAAGTCCCAGTCCATCGCCTCGACATGCCCCGCAGGACGGTCATTCTCGCTTCGGCGCTGAGCCTCCTCGCCTCCACTGCGCACGCCGCGACCGTGGGAAACGAAGGGTTCACCGTCCCTCCGTTCAGTTGCTTCGGCGATATTGCCAAGAGCAGGTACGAGCTCGATAGCGCGGAGTCCGACCTCTCGGGGGCGTCCTACGATCCCGAGACGGGGAACATCTTCGTCGTGAACAACGGCGATCGTAAGGTGTACGAAATCTCCGGAACCGCGTACGAGTACAACACGTTGGTGAACACGTTCGACGTCACCGATCTTACTCTGGATCTGGAGGGCATCTCCGCGCTCGGCGGCCGCTACTTCGCCATCACGGACGAGAACCCGGCGAAGATCATCAAAGTCAAGCTCAACGCGGACGGCACGATCACGGACTCGTCCGAGCTTTCATCCGGGATCACCCCCGCGGCGGGCTCGAACCTCGGCTTCGAGGGCGTGACGCTGATCGGCACGGACTACTACGCCGTTCAAGAACAAAATCCGGCGAAGCTCTGGAAGCTCCCCGATGGCGCCGCCATCGAAGCGCACTCCGGCGACTTGAAGGACACAGATGGTTACGAGATCATGAGCGTGGGCGGCCTCACGAGAGGCGGCGACGCGACCGACGAGGTGTTTATGGTCGTGAAGAACTACAAAGGACCCGGCCGGGACGCGACGGCGGACCCGTACTCGCAGGCTGGCATTTTCAGGTACAAGCTCTCCACCAACACCGTCCTCGAGCGCTTCGGCGGCGAGGTGTGCAACATGGGCCAACCCGAGGGCCTGACGTTCTGGAAGGAAGGCACGAAAGTGAAGATGCTGATCGTCGGGGAAACCACGCAGGCTCGCATGTACGAGGCGGACACCACGTGCACCGACGCGATCGGTGACATCTCCAACATCATGCAGACGTGCGAGGAGAAGGTCCAGCTCACCTCGGACTGCGAGAAGACCAAGGCGGACGGCGGCTGCGGCTGGCGGCGTTGCGACAAGTCTGCAACGCCGCACACCAAGATCTGCACGGACGACTCGGCGGCCGACCAGTGCACCGAGGCGGAGTGCATGGCGCACTGCACCAACAGCGACTTCGCCGCGGCGGATGTCGCCGCCGGGGCGACCGCATGCTCGCACTGGGCGTACGACGAAGCCGAGAAGGAGTGCTACATCTTCCACGGGTGCGAGAATGAAGCGTGGGACGAAGACTACGTGCTGTACGCGATGGAGGACCCGACGTGCGAGAAGACGCGCGAAGCCGCCCCGCTGGGATGCGAACAGCGCCGATGCGACAAGTCGGCTTCCGTGCACAACAAGATCTGCACCGACGACTCCGCGGCAACGCAGTGCACCCTGGACGAGTGCGAGCAGAAGTGCAAAGACCACACCGACTTCACGTGCAGCACATACGCGTACGACGTGGCCGAGAAGGAGTGCTACCTCTTCGAGACGTGCGTGAACGAACAGCACGACGACGATTACTCGACGTACGTCTTGGTGGATCCCACCTGCGACGCGCAGCGAGGCACGACGGACGAGCCCGGGTGCAACCAGCGCCGTTGCGACAAGTCGGTCACGACGCACGAGAAGGTGTGCGTGGACGACAGCGCCTCGCAGCAGTGCACCAAGGACGAGTGCGAACTCCTGTGCGCCGATAAGGTGTTCACCGACGTGAGCGAAGAGGCGTTTTGCACGCACTGGGCGTACGACGCCGTCGACAAGGAGTGCTACCTTTTCTACGGGTGCACCGGCGAACAATACGACGACGATTACGAGCTGTTCTTCCAGGATTACGGCGAACGCCTCGCGTTGCGCGAGACTGACGATTTCTCGACCCTGCGCGATCCCAGAGTCGTGGAGACGCCTTCCGACGCGCGGCGCGGATTCCGCTGCGACACGACCGCCGCCGTCGGGATCGCCGTCGCCGCAATCGCCGCGAACGCGTGAACGCGCGAAATGAAGCCCGACGTTCCGTGTTGGACGCGATCACGTTTTTGAACGCACACACGCACGCGACTCGCGAACATCGCGACAAAACGAAGCGCGACCGAGTCGTCCCGCCGCGGCGTTTCGAGGCGGCGGCGTCGACCGAGCGGGGCGCGAAGCGTACGCGGTTATTATGAATATTGTGAATTTTAAGACTTTTGATATTTCGAGACGCGCGCGACGAGATCGCGACGCGAACGCTTCCCTTGTGACGAGCGAAACGCGTTTCACGTCACCCGCCTTCCCCGCCTCCCATCGCGTGGTCCGCGCCCGCGTCGTCGAGTCCCACCTGTCTTTGGACTCCGTCACCGCGCTCCTCAGCTCCGCGAGGTCCGCGGCGACGCGCTCGTCGCCACCCCGCTTTCCGTTCAGCGCGTCCGCGCGGTCGAGCAGCTCGAGCGCGCGGTCAAAGCAGCAGCACCCGCGGCGCGGCACACCACTCCCCGTCACCGAACGCGCTAGTCCCTGGCCCTCTTCGTCTTCTTCTCCAGCCGTTCGCAGACGATCTCCGCGACGGTGGCCTCGACCGAGCGGCCGTGTTTCATCTTCAACCCCCGCAGCGCGCCGAGCATCTGCGCCCTTCGAGACTCCACCACCTCGAGGTCTCTTTGGTTGAGCGCTTTCAAGTCGTTCTTCTCGACGCACGCGCGGCACTGCGACGGAGTCAAGAACGGGTTCTTGATGTGCTCCAGCCGCGTCGGCGGCGCGCACGCGCCAACCTCAGCGGCGACGATCTCGCGCGCGCGTAGCATGAAGTGGGCGAGTCGAAAATCGTCCGTCACGAGCTTTCGTCCCTCGCCCAGGTCGACCCAGTCGCGCAGACGGAGGAACTCGTTGTGGTGCTGGTTCATGAGCCGGTCCGCGACGCGGCACTTGACGTCCCCGGGGTACGCGGGGCCGCGGCACTGCAGCGTCGGCGAGCTCGAGACGGTGGCGAAATCCACCTCCAGGCACTTTCTGTTGTATTTGGGCGTGCCCTTGCTCGTGGCCTCCATCGCGGCCCACTCGTCCAGGAACTGCGCGACGAAGAAGTCGGCCATCGTGATGAGGACGAGCGGCGAGCGGACGCCCCGTCCGGGGTCGAGGACGTGCGACGGGGCGCCCTGGGACTGAGCGGCCGCCGAAATATCGCGTGCGAAAAAGTGACAAACGCTGACTCGGACGTGGCGATTTCGACGCGTCTGCGCGCAGACGACTCGTCTCGGACCGCCGGTCGTAGCGAGGTTTTCCGAGGCGCGACGCCGACCGGCCGAGCACTCAAAGACGCCCCGAAGCGCTCGATCGAGCTCGAGCCTCCTCGTCTCGTCGAGATGCCCATCACGCTCATCTCCGCCGTGTTCGTCGCCCCCCGCGTCGCGCGCCGCCCCACGGGCGCGCGCGCCGCGCGTCGCGCCGCGGCGAGCCAGGTCCGCCATCGCGTCTCTGCCTCCGCCGGGGACGACGCGCAGGCCCCCGCGGCGGTTTCCCGCCGCGCGGCGGTGAGCATCCCCGCCACCTCGACATTGGCCGCGCTCATGGCGAGCGCCGTCTCCGCCACGCCCGCGCGCGCGCGAGGCCTCCCCGAGCTCGCGTGCGACGGCGAGCTCGTCACCGCGCCCTCCGGGCTGCAGTACTGCGACGCGGTGGTCGGGTCGGGCAAGGCGCCCACCGCGCGCACGACGATCAAGGCGCACTACACCGGTCGTCTGACCGACGGTCGCGTGTTCGACAGCTCGTACTCGCGCGGCTCGCCGCTGCAGTTCAAGGTGGGCGCTGGGCAAGTCATCAAGGGGTGGGACGACGGCATCCTCGGCACGGAGGGTGTGCCGCCCATGCGCGTCGGCGGCAAAAGGATCTTAGTCATACCGGCCAACCTCGGGTACGGCGAACGCGGCGCCGGCGGGGGCTTGATCCCGGGAGGCGCCACCCTCAAGTTTGACGTCGAGCTCGTGGACGCGCCGTGAGGAGCCGCTCGAGTGGTATCGGAAGCGCGCCGCGGCGAGCGAGCCGATACACGCGGCATCGCGTGTTTCTCAACCTCCGAAACGCGAATATTAGAACCCGAGCGACCCTGTGATGCCGCCGGTTCTCTCGGGTCTGTTTCTTCGGTTTAGCAAGACCATGGTTCGTAATTCAAAGAGAGACAGTCCGATGCGCCCTGTTGATTGGCGAGCTATTATGATGAGTATAGTAATCTAGTGTGCAAATAACGAAAAATGCATGTTCAAAGCTCGTACTGATTGCTCATACGAAATGTTTTGCTGTCGGTCGATGCATGAATACATGCATAGATGCATTTTGCCAACATCCCGCGGCCGAAAAAAGAAAGTTCTACACGCTCGCGTCGTCTGCGCGTACATTCCTCGGACCGCACGCGACCGCTCGCGTACGCTCCGCCCCTTTCGTCGGTTACGTGAGTACCCGCACGAACACTCTCGTGACGCTTGTCTAAGGTACGTCCACGCCCGAAACGCGCGCTCGACTTCGCGCGCCCGCATTCCGCACGCGATGGCCGCGGTGTGCGATGCTACTACGTACAAGTAGTGGTTGTGGTCGCAGATCCTTCGCGGGCAGGCGACCGCGGCGGCACGCACGGGCGCTCGGCTGGCTCGACGACCCGGATTTGTCTAGGCGAGGCGCTTTTAAGGCGGACGCGCGTCTCCGGGGCGGCGTGGCGACCGCCCGCGCGCACCCGGGCGCACCCCCGACTCCCCGCGCGCGGGTCGTCCGAACGTCGCTATGGTGTACAAAAAAACGTTACGCGCGTTTTACTCTCTACTCCACGGCCCGCGCTGACGTTCTTCCCCACCTCCCTCGTCATACCGACCCGCAGCGATTCTCGAGACTCGCATCATGCCTCGCCTCGCCATGAAGGCGGCGATCCTGGCCGCCGGCGTCTCGTCGGCGTCCGCCTGGGCGTCGATGGTGGCGCACGAGGGCACCATGGAGGGCGCGCCCGAGATGGCGCCCGCCTTCGGCCCGGCGGCGGGCCCCGGCGAGGCGCCCGCGCCCGCGCCCGGCATGGGCCCCGGCCCCGCGCCCGGGCCCGGCGTCGCGTTCGACCCGTACGCCGAGCCCGAGTTCCCCGTCGACCCCGAGTACACGCACGGCACCATCAAGCACAGCGACATCACGTACCAGCCCAAGGGGAAGAAGGGCGACTGCATGGACTACACCTGGGACGATAACGGCATCATGTCGTACGGCCCCGTGCCTTGCCCGGAGGAGGTCGGCGTCGACGGCGTCGACTTCGGCTCGTTCATCGACATCCAGCCCCTGCTGGAAGCCATCTCCGACGCGCACACGCAGAACTGCGCGCGCGTCTTCGGCGATGCCATGATCGCCGGCGAGTCTGTCACCGCGGCCACTATCGACTTCCCCGCCGACTCGGAGGAGGAGGCGTGCCACGCGGCGCTCGACCTCATCGGCGCCACCGAGGACGAGGGCGTGTGCTGCGAGTTCATCGACACGCGCCGCAAGCTCAGGTCCGACATGTACGTGGTGTCCATGTTCTTCAACCCCGCCGTCATCGACGAGCAGACGTTCATGAAGTACGAGGCTGCGTACCACGCCGCCGACCTCGCCGTCGAGGTGACCACAGTCGAGCCCCAGGAGGAGCTCGAGCGCCTGGATATCGACCCCGAGGCGGTGGAAGCGTTCGAGGAGGCGGTGAAGAACGGCGAGATCATGCCCATGACCACCCCCCCCAACGTGGTCGGCGCCCCCCTTACCGGGTGCTACGAGATCGACTCTGCCCCCCCGGAGGGCTATGTCCACGCCGAGTCCAACCTGGAGTTCGACGTCCAGCGCGGCGAGCACGAGGGCGTCAAGTTCGAGGTTGAGTCGGAGAAGTTCACTTCGCTCACCTGCTCCGAGGCGCCCACGCACCACTTCCAGGAGTCTGACTACTGCAAGGGCACCGAGAACTGCGATGAGACCTGCCGCATGATCATGCCCCCTAAGTGCAACACCACCGAGGCTTCCTTCGGCGTCTGCGCGCCCACCGTCGCGACAATCTGCGACGACATGGACAACTCGCGTACCACCTGCACTTTGGCGTCGCAGAAGGTACTCGGCGCCACCGTGTCGTACAACCACCTGGATGTGCAGAACTCGCCGTGCGTCTCCTCCATCCACAAGGTGACCGCGGACGCGCACGAGGCGTACCGCGCGGCGTACGACGAGTGGGTGTTCGCGTACAACAACGCGAGCCACTCGTGCAAGATCGGCACCGCGATCCGCGACTACAACGGCATGGCGTTCGTGCAGCACCACCAGAACATGCAGAACATCCGCAAGGTTTCCGAGATGGTGTGCGACGAGGAGGGGTTCTTTGACGAAAACGCGCAGCCCAAGTCGAGGGCGCTGCTCGCGACCGAGACCAAGCAGAGCGAGACGTGCAGCAACATCAAGCAGCTCATCGACGAGATCAAGGCGGACACCGACCTGGCGTCGAAGCAGATTCAGTGCTTCGCCAGCGAGTGCATGATTTCCAAGTCGCTCGAGGCGTACAAGTTCAAGGCGCTGCAGAACAAGTTTTTCGACTACAACCAGACGCTCACGTCGTACCGCGCCTCCGTGGAGACGTTCAACAACGCCGTCTCGGACAAGTTCCTGAAGAAGGCGGCCGCGGAGGAGGCGTTCGAGGCGTTCCACCCTCTGAAGGCGGACGCCACGGCGAAGTTCCACAAGGACCTGGAGGTGTACATGTCCTTCGCGTCGGGCGCCGCCGAGGGGAGCTGCGGCTTGACCGACTGCGAGATGTCGGCGGTGTGCGCGTTCGAGATGCAGTACAAGTTCTCCGACTACGTCACCAAGTCGGAGAAGGGGTGCGTGCGCAACGACACCCCCGTCGCCGAGCTGTGCTACCCCGCGGACGACAAGGAGACGCGATAAACGCCGCCACACGGTACATGTGACGGCGGCTGCGAGAGGCGCGCGCGTATTCAGATAGGACGGGCTGAGTGAGTGATTGTACATGTGATACCACCGGGCCGTTTTCTTTTTTCTCGCCTTTTCCCGAAAACACGGACTGACGACGACTGACTGGTGGAGGAAAGCCAGTTGGCGAATCTGATGGCGCGCGATGTGCGCCGGACGTTTCCACGTCCCGAATAGACACGTCATCGTTCGCCGCGGCACAACCCACGCGCGCGGCAGCTTCTCCCGAACGCTCCCCCCTCCCGTTCCAAATGCCCATCTTCTGATCCATCAAGACCGCGTTCGACGGAGCGCGGTACGCCGTCGGCGCCACTGATACCATGCAGGGCACCGGCGTGTGGAGTTTCATCAAGGCGGGACGCGCCGACAAGGCGACGAAGAAGCCCACGTCGAAGGCGGCGAAGAAGCCCGAGAAGGTGAGCCTCGGATCGCGCAAGTGAGAGCGCTTCGAAACCACGCGCGAGCGACCGCGAGCCAGTCGCCGAGTCGGACGAAACCGATACGACGCATCGTGACGGAGCTCGCTGCATTCGCGGCCTAGCAGCCAACGAAGGCGAGCATCCCGAGAGCGTCCATCTTTCGACGAGCGGCGTTTTTCAACGCGACGCTGCGAAGAAGATGTTCGACCGAATCGAACGACGGCGCTTAGCGGAAGCGCGCGCGCCGGGCGCAGCGCGCGCGGAGCGTTTTTAACACGCAGTACACGTGAACCGATTCTACACACGCCTACTAGAGCTATGATGTGGTTTTTCGCGCACATGGGGTTTCCCGCGTCTCGCTACGCGCGCGCGTTCAGCCCGTTCCCGCCGTTCCCGTCGGCGGCGTACGCGGCTCTGAGCCCTCCTCCCGCCCCGGCGTTCCCGTCGGCGGCGTACGCGGCTCTGAGCCCTCCTCCCGCCCCGGCGGCGGCGCCGAACCCGCCGCCCAGGGGCGAGCCCGCCACCGAGCCCGTCCCTCCCGGCCCCGCCGACCGGAGCAGCGTCGATATGTCCCCCAGGCTCACGGAGTCGTCGCTGTCGTCGCTGTCGGACGCGCCGCCCCGACTCGGGTCAGTCTCCGCGAACGCGCCGCCCGCGGTTTTCTTCTTGGGCGTCGCCGCGGGGCTCTTGCTCTCGAAGAAGAAGTCCCGGTACTTGGGCATGTCGCGCATCTCGTACGTCCGCGCGCCGACGAGCTTGTCCGTCATGAGCGCGACTTCGAACGACGGCACGCCCTCGAACGTCAGGTCCTCCTGGAGACACGGCAACGTCGCCAGGCACGGCATGAAGCTCTTGAACGTCGCCCAGAACGCGCTCAGGACCTTGACCGCCGCGAACACCGCGAGAAAAAGAAGCGCGACGAAGAAAAACGGAAACCCGTTGGCTTGCAGGATGCGCCGTCGTATTTCGCCCGGGATGGGCGCGTACCCGGCGCGGCGCGCGGCGGCGGCGGTCTCGGACGCGTTCCTGGCGATGGCCAAGATCTCCTCCAGCGAAGCACCCTGCGCCATAGAGCTGGCGAAGGCGTCGCGGGTCGCGTTCTTCGCCATCGCCGCGTCGTACGGATCCTCGCCGAACACGGAGGCCCCGCGGCCGGAGGCGGTGGCGACGCTCGGCGTCAGGAAGTACGTGTGCATCCACATCCCGAACAGCAGGTGCACGAGCCCGGACCAGGGCACCACCGCGAGCGCCAGGAACGCCAGGGACGTACCGTAGCGCGGCGGGCGGCGGCACACGCGCAGCAGGTGTCTCTTGTCGAAGTACGCGATGGTGACGCAGAAGAAACACGCGAACGCGTACAGCAAGGGCATGCCGCTTCCGTACATCATGGTCACCGTGACGCACATGAGCGCCTCGCCGTAGCGGGTGGCGATGTCAAACTCCGGGCCGAGGTAGGCGGTGTCCAGCGCGTGCTGCGTCCACGCCGTCATGCGGCCGACGAATCGACCGACGCCGCCGAGCAGCTCGGCGGCGATGTTACCCCCGACCGGCCCCATGGTGTTCACCAGCATGGTCACCATGAGCGGCCCGCCTATGCTCTCGTACCACCGCTGGTCGAAGTCGCGGTGCACGCCGCTGAACACGGCGCCGTCCAGAATCGGAACGCCGCGCACGAGCTCGGGGATTGCGGCGTTGATCACCAGACTACTCACCGCGGTGTTGAAGAATTGCGCCGCGAACACCTTCTCCGCGATGTTCTTCTGCAGCTCGATGAACGAATCCGGGCGCTCGAACGCGCTCACCGCTCGCACGATCATCTTCAGCCCGGAGTTGACGATGGTCACCGCCGCCACCGCCAAAAAAAGCAGCGCCGTCTCGAACGATCCCGGCGCGCGCAGAAACGCGTCGCACTGCTCGCGCAAGTCCAAGACTTGCTTGTCCGACATCGCACTGAGCATCGAGGCGCCCTTCGCGTGCGTCGCCGTGGCTTCGTCGAAGCGCGCGTATTGCAGACCCGCGCAGTAACACGCGTGGCACTTGCGCGTCGCTCGCGCGGCTTCGCCGCGAGCCGGGGAGCACCCCCGCGGGTCCTCCGCGCACGCCGCGATTTCCTTCATCAGCGCCTTCTTCTTGACGAGCTTCTCGCTCTCGGACATGGGGGAGACGACGGACAGCACATCGAGCGGTGCGCCCCAACGCATCACCGTCAACACGCCGCTCTCGGAGTACGCGCTCTCGCACAGCGCCAGTTCGGGCTCGCACGTCGGCCGGAACGCCGTCGTGCCGTTGAAGCCGTCGCGCAGCGTCACCGCGTCGGGGGTTTCGCCCCTCGCCGCGCGCGACGCGGCGGTGCCGAACGCGCCGCCGCCCTCGCCGCCTATGTCCAGCGCCAGCGCCCTGGGATCCATCGCCGTGCTCATGCTGAGACGCACTTTGAGCGCGGAGATGGCGGTGATCGCGGCGAACGACACCACCAGGAGCGCCGCGGTGACCAAAACGATGGCCAGCCTCCGGTAGCGGCGCGACCGCGGCGACACGTCGAGGTTCTCGAACATCACGTCAGTCGGGGCCGGCGCCTCCTCCACGGTGTACGCGTGAGTGCCCCTGAACTTCTCCTCGGCGGGCATCATCCAGCGCCCGAGCCACGAGCGAGGAGAGGCTTCCAGACAATCCAGCATGCTCTCCTCGTCGGAAAACGTCACGAACGCCAGCTTCGTCTTGAAGTTGCGTTTGGCCTTCGTCTCTGCGATGCTCTTGTCGATTTTCGCGATTTTTTCCTGGATCTTCTCCATGAGCTTCTGCGCGGACTTCGCGCCCTTGTGGATGTACTTCGAGTGCGTCTCGTCGTACTTCATGGACAGCGCGCCTCGTTTGCGATACAGCGTGAGCAGAATGCCGTCGTTTTTCGCGAGCACCGCGTCCACCACCTTGCCGAACTTGAGCTCGAAGAAACACCGCACCTCTTCCTTGTCCGTCGCGTCCTCCGGTAACCCCTTCACCGTTACCGAGTAGTCGCTGATCTCGATGGAGTCCTCGTCCACGGACTTGACGATAGCCTTCTGGCGCCGCGAGAAGAAGAACATCACGACGAAAAACAGAAACACGCCGAGCAGGTCCACGGCGGCGCACCCGTAGAGGAAATCCACCTTCGTGACGCGCACGACGAAACCCATCGACTTGAACCCGTCGTAAATCAGCCAGTCTCCCTCCTCCACGTCGTCCGGCGCGATGCTTCCGAACGTTGTGCTGGCGAAGTCGAAGTCGCCCGCCACGGCGCCGTCCCACACCGCCTGATAGCCCGTGCTGTTCCGTGAGGCGCTGAACGGGCCGTAGTACTTCGCCGCGTTCGCCACTAAGACGGTCGGGAAGTTGAGCGCGAAGAGCACGAAGAACAACACCGCCATCCACTGCAGGAAGTTGAAGTACAGAGCGATGCCGGGGCCCATCTCGACGCCGAGGTCGCCCGTCCCGATGCTCAGGGGGTACGGTTCGAGGCCGCGCGAGCCCTGCATGCGCGGATGCTCCTCGTCGCGATGTCCCAACGCCTCCTCCACTGAGGGGGGGATGTACACGCCCCTCGACCGCGCGATGGCGCGCTTGGAGAGCTTCTTCCCGGTCAGCGGGTCGACGCTCGGATCGTTCGCGCCCGCCAGCTTCGAGGCGCTGCCGAAGCCCCGCGTCAGGCGGCTGAACATCGAACCGGGGGTGGACTTCGCCGCCGAGGCGGGAACATCCTTCGTGGGCGTCGCGGGCGCTTTCTCCGCGGCGTAACGCTCCTTGGTCGGGCGCCCGTACGACATCGCGCCGCGAGCCTATCTAGGAAACGGCCGGCGGGCGCTCGGGGCCACCGGGAGACGGAGAAGAGTGAAACGCGAGGCGCCCCGTTCACGCCATGGCATCCTCGCCCGCGCCGAAACGCCTCCGCGCGGTGTGCGCTCGCGCTGCTCGCGCCGACCGCGCGTGTCGTTGTGGCGGGGCGCGGGGCGGAGCGAGCGCGAACGAGGCAGGGCCGCGGTCCGGGGACGGCGATTTCAACAACGGCTGTCTGTTTTCATTTTCTCTTCAGAAGCAGAAAGTGCTCGTCGAAAACACGAATGCAGCGCCCGGCACAGCGAGGCGCGTCGGCGGGACGCGCGGAGACGGACGCGACTCGTCGACCGGTCCCGCACATGTCGTGGTTCAGCGACGCGGCGAAGAGCGCGGCGAACAAAGCCGAGGCAGCGCTGCAGAAGCTTGACAAAGACGGAGGGGAGGTGGTCGTCGCGGCCAAGAGAGAACTCTTGGCTTCGAGCGATGGCACGTCCGCTGCGCCTCCCGCCCCGCCGCCGCAGCAGCTCTCGCGACGGCCGACGGAGCCGCGCGCCCCGGCGCCGCGACTCGACCGAGTCGTTTTGAAACCGCTCGACGGAGCCGCGTCTCCCGAACCCGCGACGCGGACGCCTCCCGAGGCGACGAAACGCGGTTCCGACGGCGACACCGCCGTGGTCTCGTCCGTTCCGAAGACGAAGACGAAGACGAAACCCGCGCGCGTCGCCGAGACGAAGACGACGACGACGACGAGAGACGACATCTCAGAGACGCACGCGGCGCGCGCTTCGAGTGATCGCCGCGCGCGCCGTCTCGCGCTCCTCGACCACGCCCGAGCGCTCGTCGCGGCGCGGAACGAGGAGGCGCGCGCCGCGGCGCGCGACGCCGCGGAGGCGCGCGACGCGCGCGCCGTCGAGGCGGCGACGACGAGTCTCCGC
>MDSV01186196.1_pt1 | contig 13182 bp, 14 predicted proteins | sample 810851 | NCBI WGS metagenome assembly MDSV01 (sample SAMN05326640, study PRJNA326480) | marine metagenome | isolation source: seawater | place: Atlantic Ocean: North East | collected 2012 | reverse complement strand
TTAAATATGGTAAGAGAGCTTTTTTCTCATTTTTATATAAACCTGGTGCAATAAATTTATAGATTTGAATTAATAACACCGGGCTACCTACAAAAATTGCTGAAAAAAAAGCTACCTTTAAATAAGTTATGAAAGTTTCATGTAAAGCAGTAAATATGAGACGTCTGTTAGTTTGATCATCCTTTACCGCATTAGCATATGGCTCAACAAGAAACGTGTAAATTTGTTCTGCAAAAGTGTATGATAAGATAAATATAACTAAAATAAATATTATAGATTTAATTAATCTTGATCTTAACTCAACAAAATGACTAGTAAAAGTATTTGGATTAGTCATTTTTATTGTCTTTGTTTTTAACTTTCTCATCTTTAGAAATTTCTTTATCTAAATCTATTTCATTGGTAACAGATGAAACTTCTCTTTGAAAATTGCTGAAAGTATTTTTTAATTTACCTATGTAGGAACCAATTTTTTTTAAAGCAATAGGGAACTCTTTGGGACCTAAAACTAAAATAGCAATGATTACAATTGCTAATATCTCTAACCAACCAATTTGAGGCATCTTAGATTATTTATTTTCGGAATTTGAATTATCAGAGTTACTATCATTTTCTTCATTTTTTGAAGTAACATCATCAGACATGCCTTTTTTGAAACTTTTAATTCCTTTTGCAAGATCGCCCATGATACTTGAGATTTTACCTTTACCAAAAAGTATAACAATAAGAATTGCTATAATTATAATGCCTGTCCAACCAATATTTCCCATAAACTATTTATATACAATAATCTTAATTAAATAAATATCTTTATTTATCTGTTTCAGGTGCTTTCTTAATCGCATCTTCAATATCGTCGTAAATATTCTGTTTTTCGTTTATAGACTGCTCTTTGAAAAACTTTCCAGTTCCAAAGATAGATTTGTCGATAGTTGATGTATCTATTAATCCTGCTGATCCTAATTCATCTATTGTAGGTAAATCAGATAGTTTCTGAATATTGAAGTGGTTAAGAAAATTTTCAGTGGTTCCGTATTGTATCGGTTTGCCTGGAACATCTTTCCTACCAGCCGGTCTCACCCAATCAAGTTCCAATAAAACATCCAATGTATTAGTCGCAAAAGCAACACCTCGTATTTCTTCTATTTCAGATCTAGTGACTGGTTGATGATAAACTATTATAGATAAAGTTTCGATCGTTGCCTTACTTAATTTTTTATGAGTTGATTTTTGTAAAGACATTAACTTTGATAAATCTTCTGCTGTTCTAAACGACCATTTGTTCTTTAAACAAACTAAATTAATTCCTCTATTTTTATATATTTCTTTTAATTTTTCTAAAATTTTTAAAATATTCGCATTAGATTGTATTCTTTTTTCAATAGTTTCTAAGTCCAGTGGTTCTGACGCAGCAAAAAGTATTGCCTCAACTTGACGTTCAAGTTTTGAAGTAGCTGGAGAAAATGAAATGATATTATTTTTATTTTTCATTTGCTAGAAGCCTTTTTAATCATTACTTTTTCAAACATTTTGTTTTGTAGTATATTTATTGTGCCTTCCTTAACTAATTCTAAACTTGCTGCAAATATTCCTGCTAATCCTGTTTTGCTCATTTGTTTTTCCAAATAAAATTTTGGAATTAATTCATTAATACTTTTCCAATCATCTAATTTGTCGTAATTATTTTGAATCAATTTTATTGCTTCTTCTGTTGATAAAACTGGAAGTTTAGGAATATTTATTTTTTGAAAAGTTTTCTGCATTTGTAAATTAGAATAAGTTTTTAATAAATCATATAGTGAAACATCGTAAATTGGAGTGTTTAACGATCTAATACCACCCTTCATGCCTCTTGTAAAAATGTGTACACCTAATCTTTTTCTCTTTAACATTTGATCAGATAAAATTCTAATTAGTTCAAGTTTTTTTAATTGAAGTTTAAGTTTTTCAGCTACTTCTAATGCTTTAAAGTCATCATCTTTATCCTCGGGCAATAATAATTTAGATTTAAGGTATGCCAACCAAGTTGCCATTAATAAATATTCAGATGCTGTTTCCAAATTTAAATTTTCATTATTTTTGATAAAATCCAGAAATTGATCTGCTAATTTAGTAATTGATATTTCTGCTAGATCAACTTTTTGAGATTTTGCTAAATCTAATAAAACTTGAAGAGGTCCACTATAATTTGGAATATCTATTGAAATTTGATTTAAATTATTTGATTCCATTAGCTTATTTTAACCCAAAAATTTGTAGAATTCTGAAGTTTTTTTTCTTGTAAAAGTATCGATATATGGGACTGATTTTATTAATTTAAGACTATCTTTGTAATTTCCAGAGCAATACAAAACTAAATTACAACCAGCTAAAAGTGATTTTTTTGCATTTGTTATTAGATCAAATTTTAAAGCTTTCATTGAAATATCATCTGAAATTATTATTCCTCTAAAACCCAGTTTTTTTCTTATAATATTTTTAATAATCTTTGACGAAAATGTTGCTACGTTTTCTTTATCAATATTCTTGTACAATACATGGGCGGTCATCGCAAAGTGAGAAGAAATAGACTTAAAAGGAAAAAAATCACTTTTTAAAAGTTTATCATATTTATCCTTTACTTGGGGGGTTTTTAAATGACTATCAGATTTAGCACATCCATGACCTGGAATATGTTTTATAACATTGCCTATCTTATTAATCTTATAATATTTAATACATGCTTCACCTAATTTCCTTACTACCAAAGCATTTTTAGAAAAACTTCTATTTCCTATAATTTTATGAGTTTTATTTTGCAAAACATCTAGTACTGGCACGGTATTAATATTAATTCCAATTTTTTTTAAAATTGAGCAGATTGAATTCGTATATTCTTTATAAATTTTCAAAGTTATTGAAGGAGAAATTTTAAAAATATCACCAATCATTTTTTGTGTTATTTTATGGTCAACTATATTTTCTAATCTTGAAACTTTACCGCCTTCCTCATCAACCATAATTGGAAATTTTTTGTCATTACTCGATTTTTTTATTTCTTGAATCAATTTTTGAACCTGATTTAAAGATTTTATATTTCTTTTAAAAAGAATCAGGCCCCAGGGTTTTTCTTTTTTAATTAAATTCTTTTCTTTAGTGGTAAGATTGAACCCTTTTATGCTTATAATAATTGCTTTTTTTTTCATTTTAATTTTAGTAAATTCCAGAAATTACGAGGTTTTGACTCTTTTATTTCATCTTGAAATCCGGAATTAAATTCAATTACATTATTAGTGTCATTTTTTAATATTGGTATATTTATGATCTTTTCTTCAAGTTTTTTTTCAATATTTGTTCTGTTATTTTCGACATTCTTTATATTTTGGATTGAAAAATAGTATTTGTAAATAATAAAGAAAAAAATAACTGTAATTAATAATAGAAAAAAATTAATTATTTTTTTAGTCATTACATTTTTTCTGGGGTTGAGACTCCTAAAATTTTCATTCCGTTTTTAATGACTATAGCAATAAGATATATAAAAGATAAAGATTCTGCTCTTTTTATTTTACCATTTTCTATAATCTTATATTCATTATCTTCATTACCTTTGCTCCAATAAGAGTGAAATAAAGTAGAGAGTTCGTATAAGTAAAAAGGTATTTTATGAGGTTCGTATTTGTATGAAGCAGACTCAACTATTTTTGGCCATTCAAATATTTTTCTTAAAATCTTTTCTTCGTAATAATTAGGTATAAATGAATCTTCTGTTAAAAAAATTTTATCTGAGATTTTCTTATTTAATGTTCTTAAGATTGAATTTATTCTTGCGTATGCATACTGGACATAAAATACAGGATTGTCTTTAGTTTTTTCTTTAACTTTGTCAAAATCAAAATCTAACTCGACATCATTGCTCCTGCTTAGCATCATAAATCTAATTGAGTCTTTATTAACTTCGTTCAATAAATCTTGTACAGAAATAAAATCACCTGCTCTTTTAGACATTTTAAACGGTTTTCCATTTTTATGAAGTTTGACTAGTTGACAAACTTTACAATTAAGTTTTACTTTTTTATCGGACAAAGCTAGAACGGCTGCTGAAATTCTTTTTATATAACCTGTATGATCTGCACCAAGCACATTTATTAAATTGTTAAATTTCCTACTTATCTTATCTGAATGATATGCTAGATCATTTGCAAAATAAGTCCATGTTCCATCATTTTTTTGTAACGCTCTATCTGTATCATCCCCAAACACTGTAGATTTAAAAATTAATCTCTTTATTTTTTTCCAATCTTTATTAATCTCACCTTTAGGAGGGTCCAAAAAACCTTCCTCTACATATTTTTTATTTTGTAATTCTTTTACAGCTATACTAACTAAATTTTTTTTTACTAGTTCACTCTCTGAAAAAAAATTATCATGAACAATTCCTAAATGTTTTAAGTCCTTTTTAATTAGAGACATAGAACCCTCTAAAGAAAGTTTTTTTAATTCTTCAAAAGATTCATCAAAATTATCAGTTTTAATATCTTTATTTTTCTCAATTATTTTTTGAGCAATTTCTTTTATATAGTCTCCAGGATATAGGTTTTCTTCATCAACAAATTTTTCTTTGTATTTAATTTCTCTAATTCTTAAATAGACAGATCGAACAAAATTTTTGATTTGATTACCATAGTCATTGATATAATATTCTTTAATTACTTTATTTCCGTTGAATAATAACAAATTAGCTAATACATCGCCAAATATTGCCCCTCTACAGTGTCCAACATGCATTGGGCCAGTTGGATTAGCTGAAACAAATTCAATATTAAAAGTTTTATCTGATTTTTTTGAACCATAATTATCTCTATTATTGAAAATATCTTTAATATTTGAAATCATGCCCTCTTTTGATAATTTAATGTTTAAAAAACCTGGCCCTGCTATTTCAATTTTTTCGAAATGAGAAATATTCTTTAAAAGTAAATTCTTGATATTATTTGCCAAAATGTTTGGATTCAACTTATTAGCCTTAGATAGGACTAAAGAAATATTTGTTGATAAATCAAAGTTAAAGTGTTCAGGCGGGACTTCTAAATTAATATTATCTAAATTTTCTAGAGATTTTAATTTTAAAATACCTTTATTCTTTAAAATAAGATTGTTTATTTTCTGTAAGTAATTATCAAATATATTCATTTTATCCTGTTATATAAATTTATTGCATATCTATCGGTCATACCAGCTATAAAATCACAAATTATTCTCGCAATATTTGATTTGTCATACTTACTAACATTTATGTATTTTTGCGGATTTTTTTTAATAGATCTAAATAATTTATTAATTATCATTTTTCCTTTATTAGTGTTTACTTTAACTTTTTTATGATAATACATTTTTCTTTTTAAAAACTTTTTTATCTTTTTATCAAATAATTTCATTTTTTTTGAAAAGGATACAATTGGATATTTAGATTTATAAACATCATTTATACTTTTAATCTTATATTTTTTGATGTTTTTTTGTGTTGTAATTATTATATCTTTCACCATTTCGTTGATTATATCTCTTACAATTTGTCTTATAATCAATTCAATAGAAAATTTTTTTAGTTTTTTTTTATGTTTAAAAATTATTTCTTTTAAAACTGGAATGTTTTCCAATTCTTTAACCTTGAATAAATTTGATTTCAAACCATCTTCAAGATCATGACTATTATAAGCAATATCATCCGAGAGTGAGGCTATTTGTGCTTCCAAAGAAGGACTTGATAAAAATCTAATTTTCTTTTTAAAATAGTTCTTTCCTAAAATTTTATCATATTTTTCAATATTCTTTATTGGTCCATTATGTTTAAGCAAACCATCTAATGTTTCTAAAGTAAGATTAAGACCTTTAAATTCGTAATATCTATTTTCTAAAAATAATATTATTCTTATTGTTTGAATATTATGATCAAAACCACCTGATTTGCGCATACAGTTATTAAGCGCCTCCTCTCCTGCGTGTCCAAAAGGAGTATGGCCAAGGTCATGAGCTAAACTTAGAGTTTCACATAAATCTTCATTTAAATTAAAAAATTTAGAAAGTGTTCTAGCTATTTGGGCAACTTCAAGCGAATGAGTGATTCTAGTTCTATAATGATCTCCTGAAGTATTTACAAAAACCTGCGTCTTGTGTTTAAGCCTTCTAAATGCTGTTGAATGGATTATTCTATCTCTATCTCGCTGAAAATCGGTTCTTAAATTGGTTTTTTTTTCTTTGAAAAACCTACCTTTTGAATAAAGTGGGACAGCCAATTTTGATAGTGATGGAATTGTTTTTTTTTGCATGCTTATTATATAGATTATATACTAAATAATTATGGAAAAAAAATTAGAATTTACTAGTCGTGCTAAAAACCAAATAGACAAGATCATTAAGAGTGAGGATAAAAGATATTTTAGAATAGCTGTTAAAGGTGGAGGCTGTTCTGGTTTCAAGTATAATTTTAGTTTTGATGATAAATTAGAAAAAGATGACGTTTTATTTGACCAAACTATAATTGACAGAGTTTCCTTGGGCATTATAGCTGGCTCTATAATAGATTATAAGAAAGAAATGATCGGAGAAACTTTTGTAATAAATAATCCTAAAGCATCCTCCTCATGTGGCTGTGGCCTTTCATTCTCAGTATAATGAAAATAGTTTCTTGGAACGTTAACTCAGTTAGAGCAAGAACAAAAAATATAATAGATTATATCAAAGATACAAAACCCGATATCTTGCTTTTTCAAGAGATAAAAACTCAAGAAGAGAATTTTCCTTTCGATGAATTTAAAAAATTTGGTTATACATCACATGTATTTGGTCAAAAAAGTTATAATGGGGTAGCTATAGTATCTAAAGTCAAAGTTAAAAATATTAATAAAGATTTCATAAAAGATGATTTAAAACAATCAAGAGTTATCACTGGTGAAATTCAATTAAAAAAAAAAATGATAGAATTAATAAATATTTACGTTCCAAATGGAAATCCAGTAGATACAGATAAATATGATTACAAGAAAAAATGGCTAAAAAAATTTAATACAAATATCAAAAAAAAACTTTCTGAAAATTCAAATTTATTAATAGCCGGTGATTTTAATATAATTCCAGATGAAATTGATGTTTATGATTTTAAAAGGTATGAAAATGACGCTCTTGGAAAGTTAGAAATTAGAAAAAGATATCGTGAGTTACTAAACTTAGGTTTTCATGATGTTTATCGACTTAAATATAAAGAGAAACAAGAGTTCACATTTTGGGACTATTTTGCTGGTTCGTGGCAAAAAAATTATGGAATGAGGATAGATCATTTTCTTTTATCTAATAATCTTACTGAAAATATTTCCTCAATTAATATTAATAAGAAACCAAGAGCGCAAGTTAAACCGTCCGATCATACGCCTATTGAATTAGAAATTATTTAGCTCTTCCATAAACATCTTCATAACGGACAATATCAGATTCTTTTAATATTAAACCTAATTGGGCTTCCATAATTTTTACAGTCTTATTGCTCGGATTTTGAATCCTATGTATCGAGCCTTTTGGAATGAAGATTGTTTCATTTGGATTTTTAAAAAAAAACTTTTTATCTAAGGTAATTTTAGGTTTACCTTTCGTGACAACCCAATGTTCAGATCTATGAGAATGTTTTTGTAAACTTAAGATTCCTTTAGGTTTTATATGAATTTCTTTTATCAAAAAGTTATTACCTTTATATAGGTTAATATAACTACCCCAAGGTCTATAGAAAATATTTTTTTTATTATGATACTTAATTTTGTTTTTATTAAACATTAAGAGAATTTCTTTCCAACTTCCTAAATCTGACCACGGGTTATCGAATTTTATAGCATTAACATCCTCTGCTTTTTCTAGGATAGCATTATCAAAAGATATTGATTGGTTTTTAATAAAAGCTTTTTTGTCTATAAAATAAATATTATTTATTAATTTACTTTTGGATAATGCTAAAACAGAATTTTGATACATTTTTTTTTTGAAATTTCCTAAAATTATTTAATAAAGAATCTTTTCTTACAAAAAACATTCCTCCATTCCAATATCCACCTTTTTTTATTAAAGCCTTAGCTCTACTTTTAATAGGTTTTTCAAAAAACTTAGAAACTTTTTTTGTATTCCCTATTTTTTTTGTAAGGAAATATCCATATTGATCTGATGCTGTTACTGGTTTAATTCCGAAGATAAAAATATTATTATTTGTTAAAAGTCTTTTATTTTTTTGAATTTTATAATTAAATCTTTTTATTTTTTCAATGAGATGATCAGATGGTAAAAAAATTATTGGTTGATTATTCGGAATATCAGGAATTAAAATTGAAGATAAAATAGCTGGTCCTGTATTTTTTTTTGCTGGTTCTAATACGATTTTAAATCTTTTGACTTTATATTTCTTTAAATATTTTTTAATTTCTTTAAGATATTTTAAATTAGTACTTATTATTGGATAATCAAATATAGGGTTTTTTATTCTTTCTAAGGTCTTTCCAAATAGTGTCCATCCACCAAAATCTATAAATTGCTTTGCTTGATGATTCTTGTTATCAGGCCACAATCTACTTCCAGCACCCCCACATAAAATAACTGGTCTAATCTTCATTAAATTTTTGAATAGTCTTTAACTTCTTTTTTCTTACCTGGATGAGTTGGTGCTCCCAAATAGGCTGGACCAACTGTTTGAGCGTATTTCCAAAGTGTTCCAGACCCAAATGCAGATTTCTTTTTTTTCCATTTTTTTCTTCTCGTAGCCAGTTGGTTTTTAGTTAACCTTACGTTTATAGTTCCTTTTTTTGCATCTATATCGATTATATCTCCATTTTTTAATAAAGCTATTGGTCCTCCTAATGCAGCTTCTGGTCCAACATGTCCTACACAAAATCCTCTGGTCGCACCAGAAAATCTACCGTCTGTAATTAAAGCTACTTTTTCTCCCTTTCCTTGACCATATATGGCACCTGTCGTTGATAACATTTCACGCATTCCTGGGCCTCCTCTTGGACCTTCGTACCTAATTATAATAACATCACCATCTTTATACTTTTTAGTTTGTACTGCTTTCATTGCTTCTTCCTCATTATCAAAGCACCTTGCCTTACCAGTAAATTGTAATTTTTTTAATCCAGCTATTTTTACTATAGCTCCTTCTGGGGCTAGATTACCTTTTAGACCTACAACACCTCCATCTGGAGATAAAGGGTTATTATATTCTCTTAAAACTTTTTGATTTTTATTAAATTTTACATTTTTTAAATTTTCTTTCATTGTTTTTCCAGTGACAGTCAAACAATTACCATGAATAAAACCTCCTTCGTATAAAGTTTTCAATAACATTGGAACACCACCTGCTTCCCACATATCTTTTGCAACATATTTGCCACCAGGTTTTAAGTCTGCAAGGTAAGGTGTTTTTTTAAATATTCTTGCTACATCCATTAAATCAAATTTTACACCAATTTCATTTGCCAATGCTGGTAAATGAAGCGCAGCATTAGTTGATCCGCCTGTAGCTGCGACTATAGTAGCAGCATTTTCAAGAGATTTTTTTGTGACTATGTCTCTAGGTTTAATATTATTTTCCAACAAACTCATTACAGTTTGACCACTTTCATAAGCGTACTTGTCTCTTTCTTCATAGGGGGCTGGGGTGCCAGCCGAATAAGGTAATGCTAACCCAATTGCTTCCGATACACATGCCATAGTATTGGCTGTAAATTGACCACCACATGCACCTGCACTTGGACATGCTACTAATTCTAATTCCCTGAGTTCTTCAGAGGACATTTTTCCAGAGGAATGTTTTCCTACAGCTTCAAATACATCTACCACTGTTACATCTTTGCCCTTGAATTTGCCAGGTAAAATTGAACCGCCGTAAATAAAAACACTAGGGACATTAAGTCTAAGCATTGACATCATTAATCCTGGAAGCGATTTATCGCAACCCGCGATACCTACAAGTGCATCATAACAGTGTCCTCTCACCGTTAATTCGGCAGAGTCTGCAATGACTTCTCTTGAAATTAAAGATGATTTCATGCCTTCATGGCCCATTGCGATACCATCTGTTACAGTAATTGTGCAAAATTCTCTTGGTGTTCCACCAAATTGTCTTACACCTTTTTTTACTGACTGAGCTTGTCTCATTAATGCAGTATTACAAGGAGCGGCTTCGTTCCAAGTAGAAACTACACCAACAAAAGGTTTTGCAACATCTTGTTCGGTCTCTCCCATGGCGTAATAAAAAGATCTATGAGGAGCTCTATCTGGCCCTAATGAGGTATGACGACTAGGTAATTTTTTTTTATCAATTTTAGACATATTTAGTTAATACTTGATACAATACTTCTTAATTTTTCATCTTCAATAGTTAATTCTTTGACCAAATTTTTGTCGTTTTGAACAATTTCTTTAGGTGCATTAGCTACATAGGCCTTATTTTTGAGCTTATTATTGAGTCGTGATATTTGTTTATTAATAATTTCAATCTTTTTTAAAATTCGTTCTTTTTGTGAAATAAAGTCTACATCTTCGCTAAATTTGAGTGAAATTTTTTCTTTAAGAACTAAAATATCTATAGAATTATCTTTATTAGTTTTACTTTTTAAAATTTTATTAATACGACCCACTTGTTTCAGTAAAATTTCATTTTCATCTATTAATTTTTTAAGTTTACCAGTCTTTTCAGAAAGAAATATATCGCAAGATAATTTTGGTGTAATTTTAAGTTCAGCTTTTGTTGATCTAATATTTGATATTAAATTAATGACATTATTTATATTGTTTTGATTTTTATTAAATTTATTTATAATCTTATATTTAGGCCAAGAAGATGATATTAAGTTATTTTTAAAAACTGATTTATACTGATTTTTAATCCATATAGACTCTGTAAAAAACGGTATAAAGGGGTGAAGAATTTTTAAAATATTTGCCATAATATATGACGAAAACATTTTTGCCTCTTTAATTTCAGATTTATTTTTTGAATTAAAAATTGGTTTTAAAAATTCTAAATACCAATCACAATAATAATGCCATACAAATTGATAGACATGTCTTGCAGCTTCATCGAATCTAAAATTTTCAATATTTTTCAATACTAAATTTTGTGTTTTTATAAATTCATTAAATATCCACTGATTAATAGGGAGTTTTATTGAATTTATATTTATCTTTTTAGACAATTTACAATTATTAAGTTTAAGAAAATTGTTAGCGCTCCAGATTTTTGTTATAAAATTTCTGTTTCCCTTAACTCTATCTTTTGATAATTTTACATCTCTACCAGGAGACGCCATTGAAATTAAAGTAAATCTTAAACTATCAGCACCATACTCGTTAATTAATTCTAAAGGATCGATCACATTTCCTTTAGACTTAGACATTTTTTGACCTTTTTCATCCCTTACCAAAGCGTGTACATATACTTTATGAAATGGAGTATGCTTATTAAAATAATTACCCATCATTAACATTCTTGCTACCCAGAAAAAAATTATATCAAATCCAGTTACTAGAACAGAAGTTGGATAAAATTTAGAAAGTTCTCTTGTTTTATTTGGCCATCCTAGTGTTGCAAAAGGCCATAATGCTGAGGAGAACCAAGTATCCAAAACATCTGTCTCTTGTATTAATTTAAATTTTTTATTCTTATTTTTTCTCTTTGCTAAAATTAAAGCTTCTTTTTCATTTTCAGCAACAAAAATATTTCCTTTTTCATCGTACCACGCTGGGATTCTATGACCCCACCAAATTTGGCGAGATATGCACCAAGGTTCAATATCATTCATCCATTGAAAAAATGTCTTTGTCCAATTGCTTGGAAAAAAAGAAGTTTTTCCTTTTTTTACTATTTGAATTGGTTTTTTAGATAATCTTTTAGCGTCAACAAACCATTGTTCTGTTAAAAGAGGTTCTATTATTGTATTTGATCTATCTCCATAAGGGACTTTATTATTAATATTCTCTATTTTTAAAAGATTGCCTTTTTCTTTTAATTTATTTATTAAAAATTTTCTTGCTTCAAATCTATCAAAACCAATTATTTCTTTAATACCATTTTTATTTACTTTACCGTCTTTTTCAAAAATACTGATAATCTCTAAACCATTTCTCTTTCCAACTTCATAATCATTAAAATCATGAGCAGGTGTAATTTTAACAGCTCCGGTGCCTTGTTCTGGATCTGCGTAATGATCAGCAATAATCTTTACAGTTCTGTTAACTATAGGGATTTTTGCTTTTTTGCCTATAAATTTTAAGTACCTTTTATCATTTGGATTCACTGCAACAGCTGTGTCTCCCATCATTGTTTCAGGTCTGGTTGTTGCAATAGTTATTCTATCATTCGTGTTCTCAATTTCATAATCAATATAATATAATTGTGACTGTACATCTTTTTGAATAACTTCAAGATCTGAAATTGCAGTTTGAAGTTGGGTATCCCAATTCACCAATTTTTTATCTTTGTAAATCAATCTTTTATCATAAAGATCAACGAACACTTTAATTACAGCACGCGATAAGTCTTTATCCATTGTAAATCTTGTTCTTGACCAGTCACATGAACAACCTAACTTTTTAAGTTGTTCTAGGATAATTCCTCCAGACTCTTTCCTCCACTCCCACACTTTTTTTATAAATTGTTCTCTTCCAAGATCATTTTTTTTTAAACCCTCTTTTTCAATATTTTTTTCTACAACGGCTTGTGTAGCTATACCCGCATGATCAGTACCAGGTTGCCATAATGTTTCTAGTCCTTTCATTCTATTAAATCTTATAAGAACGTCTTGCAGACTATTATTTAATGCGTGACCCATATGGAGTCGCCCAGTTATATTAGGTGGTGGAATGACTATTGAAAATCGTTTGTTGGCGTTTTTCTTTTTAGGTTTAAAACAACCATTTTTTATCCAAAAATCGGATATCTTTTTTTCTTCCTCAATATGGTTGTATTTTTTAAATTCCATTTTTATAAGATAAATTCAATATTACTTTATACCAAAAGAACAAAAACCTAAAAGGGATAGATTTCTCTTTATTGAAGTACTTAAATGATTTAAACACTTTTTATGATAAGATTAGGCCACGTGGCGGAATGGTTACGCAGAGGATTGCAAATCCTTTTATCCCAGTTCGATTCTGGGCGTGGCCTCC
>MDSV01090204.1_pt1 | contig 13182 bp, 13 predicted proteins | sample 810851 | NCBI WGS metagenome assembly MDSV01 (sample SAMN05326640, study PRJNA326480) | marine metagenome | isolation source: seawater | place: Atlantic Ocean: North East | collected 2012 | reverse complement strand
TCCTCTTCATTCTTGGTAGGTATAAATTCAATATTTTGCTCAGCGATAGGGATTCTTCCTTCTAAAATTTGGTCTCTAATCTGCGTCGCATGATCATCGTCAGACCCTTGGTGAATGAAGTAAACTGTAATATTAGCCTCATTCCAATCAGGGTGAGATTGAATAATGTAGGCTAGTAAAATCATTAAACTAGCATTCTCACCATCATCTGGTGTAATCCAAAGATGAATGTCGTGCTTATTACCGTATGCTCTTCCACTACTTCTCAAAAGAACATGATCTAAGTCGGCAGCCTCTAAAATAGCAAGGTTGTCTAGTAGTTGATCCCTGTTTTCAATGTTTTTAGGATCGTACTCCATTAGGAAAAGGTTATTCCCTTTACCACTAAGACCCGGAAGTTGAACACATTGAGCAATAGCAGAAGTAAACGAAGGTGAGATAATAGTATCAAGATGAACCCTACTCTTACTTCCCCTTGCCCAGTTGACTAATTCTTTTTGGCTCTTCTTTGCTTCCTTCTTAGTTTCAGAATTAAGGAATCCCTTGATAAAATGCATGTATGTACCAAAGCCATGTCTATGTGCAATCCACCTCACCATATCGTAACCCTCTCTCCTTTGAAAACTATCAGGCGATATAGCAAGTACAAACGGTCTCCATCCAGCATCATCTTCAAAATGATCGTCATCATTCATCTGTAGTGCAAGCTGCAACGAACGTGTGATTTGGAAAATAATACCCTTGAAGAGTCTAACCATTCCGCTTTGGTTACCCTTTCTAGCTACCCAAGCATGAATGAGAATCATGATGACAATACTTGCTACAGCATAGGGAGTATTCATACCAAACATTAATGCAATACAAAGAATAGCACCAATAAGACTAATTGCCCAATGCGATTTAAAAGTTGGTCTATAACTAGGATCTGCAGCTAAATATTCAAGGAATGACACTAGGCATATTGCACCATAGGTCACCATAAAGAACATTGAAATAATTTCCGCTACAGCATTGATATCCCCAATTGAAACAAATGCAAATCCTATCAAGCAAGTAATTAACGATGCTCTAACTGGCTCGTTAGCCAAGCCTTTTCCAACACTCAACCACTTACTAATATTTTTAGGGAAAACTCCATCAACAGCTAAAGCTTGAAGAGTTCTTGGAGCAATCATTACAGAACCTAAAGCTGAACTTATAGCTGCAGCTGCAAGACCTATTGCAATCATAGGAGGCCAAACACTTATTTGCTCCATGTAGAGCTCATCAATAGCAAGATTTTCTAGAGGAGCTGACCACCAAAGTTTGAAGGAAACTGCTACGTATACAACAATACCCACAACTGTAGCATAGATGGTTCCTCTAGGAATACTAATCCTTGGGTCTTTCAAATCACCACTCAGCCCTAAACCTGCTGCAATACCTGTAAATGCAGGAAATATGAAGGTGAAAACTTCAAAAAAACCATATCTCGTAATAGTCCCACTATCAGTATTTAACACAGCGGGAATTGTGGCTGTTGGATCGAGATTGGGATTTCCTGGACCAGTTCCAATAAAAAAGCTAATCAGAGCAATTATTAATGCTGCAACAACAACATAAAGAGCCTTTACTCCAACGTTTGCACCCTTTGTTAGCATCAATAAGGTAAGCAATCCCATTATGCCCAAATTAACCCACAAGGGGTTGATTAATATATCGTATTGAATGTGTACCCAATCTAGCAAACCTCTAATTGACACAGTAAATGCTATGATATAAAAAGCAACACTTATAGCCTGTGACAGGAAAAGTGTTATTCCAATTGCCCCTCCTATATTGAGACCAAACGATCTAGAAATCATAAAGTAGGCACCGCCTCCTTCTACTTTTTGGTTTGTAGCAATCTCTGCAACAGCTAAAGCAGCAGGAATTGTAACCATGTGACCTATAAGGATGATAAGCAATGTGTTTACCAATCCAACGTGGGCAATTGAATAGCCAAATCTCAGGAAAAGTATAGCGCCCAGAATTGTCGAAATAGCCGTTAAAAATACCGGCCAAGTTCCCATCGTCTTTTGTTGCTCCCCTGGAATCATATCAGCACAATATACGCATAAGCAAAGGCTTCACAAATTTAGTCTTTCTAGTGTAACGAAGCTTACATTTGCAGGCGAAATGGGTAGACAAAGAATGTTTAGAAAGGGCCATCTGCTCGAAGTAGAAATCACAGGCCTTGCTTTTGGTGGCAAAGGGGTTGCTAAGGTCCCCACAGAACAAGGTGATTTCACAGTTTTTATTCTAAACACCTTCCCAGGACAAACAGTTAAAGCTCAAGTAACCAATTGTAAGCAAAGATATGCTGAATGTAGGCTAATGGAAGTTTTAAAGCAAGCTCCGGAAGAATTAGAAATCCCCTACCAACCCATTCCTGGTGCACCTTTCGCAACATTTCCAGTTGATGTTCAACACAGATACAAAGAGAAAACAACTCTAGAACTTTACAAAAGAATTGCTAGAGTAGTAAACCCTGAGGGACTTTATACGGGATTTGTTATCTCTCCAAAACACTGGCATTACAGGAATAAGATGGAATACAGTTTTTCATCAATTTTGCATAATTTAGAAACTGGCGAAAAGGAAGATGGGTTTGGGCTTGGTTTTAAGCATAGAGGAACATGGTGGGCAGTTGAAAATCTTGACTCAGATTCAGGCTTGTTTGACGAGCAAGTTGAAAGAGATTTAATCAAAATCAGAAAGTGGTGTGAAAACACTGGATTACCAGCTTGGCACCCACCTAAAAGAAAAGGGTTCTTCAGATTTTTAGTAGTCAGAAAATCATTTTCAGAAAATAGCTTACTCATAAACCTAGTAACTACATCTGGAGGTGAAGGGAAATTCAACTCTGAAGAGTTTGTTGATTTCATTAAAGAACTTTGGGGAGAACGAGTTACTGGAATTCTACACACCACTAATGATGATATTGGCGATAGAGTTGAATCAAGAGCGGGGAACAATAATGTTATATATGGAAAAGAAAGAATTACTGAAGTCCTTCATGGGTTAAAATTCGACATAAGTATTAGCAGTTTCTTTCAAACAAATCCTAAAAGTTCAGAAAAGCTATATACTGAAGTGCTTGCACTTGCCCTTGAAAATGATTTAGGAGGTGAAAACGCAGTAGTACTTGACTTGTTCTGCGGAACTGGAACTATCACTCAATTACTTGCTAAGGAACACACCGGCAAAGTCATTGGAATAGACATAGTAGAATCTGCTATTGAAGATGCTAGAATAAGCGCTGATAGAAATGGATCTTCTAACATTCAATTTGTTGCAGCAGACGTAGGGAAGTTCTTGTTAGAATATCCTGAATACAGAAGTAAAATAAAGACTCTTGTCATGGATCCTCCAAGAGCTGGAATTGCACCTAAAACTCTTAGGAAGGTCATCCGCTTGCAGGCAGAGAGAATGGTATATGTTAGTTGTAATCCTGCAACTCAAGCTAGAGATATTGCAACACTAGCAGAGAATGGATACAAATTGGTGCAATTCAAATTAGTTGACCAATTCCCACACACATCTCATGTAGAGTCTGTAGCTTTATTCGAAAGAATAGAAGGTTTCATTCCTAAAATTAATCTCAACCGATGAAAAGAAATAAGATCCTAGATAGCGTTCAAATTGAACGCAAACTTGAGAGAATGGCTAGACAAATTCTAGAAGATCACTACAGTGAGAAGGAAATTGTTCTTCTAGGTATTGAAGGTCCTGGGATAGAGATTGCAAAAAAACTAGAAAAAATCTTGAGTTCAATTGGAAAGTTGAAAATTAGATTTGAATCAATTGCGCTCAATAAAAGAAATCCTCTCGATTCTGAGATGAAATGCAGTAGCTCTAACAATGCGTTTAATGGCGTCTCAGTTGTAATCATAGACGACGTACTAAACTCGGGAAAAACGATGATATACGCAGTGAAGCACGTTCTAGATTCAGACCCTAAAGGAGTGTACACTGCTGCTTTAGTAGATAGAATTCATAGATCATTCCCAGTAAGAGCAGATTACTGCGGACTATCTCTATCTACTCATGTAGACCAACACATTTCAGTAACTAAAGACGCTGTTTACTTAGAACAGTAAACTTACTTTAGAGAACTTCTCTAAGCCTCCATCCTATTGATTCAAGCTTAGAGTCAATAATCTCATCATCGTATTCTTCATCTTCCCATTTAGTATTAGCTCCTGAATATGATGAAGCTCTCACTAGAAGCTGGCGACCTATTGTCCATTCTAAATCTTCTTCTGGAACACAAGAAAGCATAGGTCTGTGTGAACAGTTGCCTCTGAGTCTTTTTGCTAAAATGTTTGGAGATACACTTAAGTGAACTACAACTCCATGCTTTCTCATCCATTCCATTGCGCCTTTTTTACATGGAGTACCTCCACCTGTTGCAATTACAGAGCTAGGCTCAGACATGATTTTAGTCAATAGTTCTGATTCTTCTGTCCTGAAAGAATCCATACCAAACTCCTCTACATACTCACTAATCGAACAGCCAAACCTACTCTCAAGCCTATCGTCCATATCGATAAAAGGCTTGCCTGTTTTTTCAGCTATCCTTTTGCCGAGCGAAGTTTTTCCGCTCCCCATAAATCCAACAAAAATCAAATGCATTTTTAGTAGTTATATTACAATTCTACTGAATCATTATCTAACTCGCACTTCAAACATGTGATTTCCTTCAAGAGTGCCTGTTAGTAAATCTCCCTTTTTAACAGCACCAACTCCTGCAGGTGTACCAGTAAAAATCAAGTCGCCAGTCTTAAGTGTCATATACTTAGATAAATACACGATTAAATCATCAACCATGAAAACCATATCGCGAGTATTTCCTGTCTGAACAACCTCACTATTTTTTTTCAACTGAAAATTTAGGTTTTGAATATCACCACCTAAATCTATCAATTTTATGAATTCGTGAGAAACTACTGCAGAGCCGTCAAAACCTTTTGCCTTTTCCCATGGATGACCTTTTGACTTTAACTCACTCTGCACATCCCTTGCTGTAAAATCAATACCTAAGCCTACCATTGCATAATATCTAGGCGCAAACTTCTTCTGAATCCCCTTCCCTAGCTTTCTGATTTTTATCACTACCTCTACTTCGTAGTGTACGTCATCTGTCCAATCTGGAAGATAAAATGCATGCTTTCTCGTGAGCACTGCACTATCTGGCTTCATAAAATAAAGCGGCTCAGATGGAACAGCATTCCCTAGCTCCTCAGCGTGTTGCTTATAGTTTCTTCCGATGCATATAATCTTCATTTTCCTGAGCCTTTTAGTACGGTTCTAACTGTGTAAATAAGGATTTTAAAGTCTAAGGCTAAAGTCATGTTTTCAATATACATGATGTCAAACCTAAGTCTCTGAAGCATCTGAGGAACATTCTCCGCATATCCGTACTTAACCTGTCCCCAAGAAGTAATCCCCGGTCTTACTTTTTGAAGATGTGTGTAATGCGGCGCTTTCTCTTTAATCTTGTCAATAAAGTATTGTCTTTCTGGCCTAGGCCCTACTAATGACATTTCTCCAATAAGTACATTCCAAAACTGAGGAAGTTCATCAAGCCTTAACTTTCTCATCCATTTTCCAGAAGAAGTAATTCTGAGATCTTTACGTGAGCTTAACTGAGGAGTACCATCAGCCTCAGCATCAATGAACATGGTTCTAAACTTCACAATTTTAAAAGGAACACCAAACCTCCCTATTCTCTCTTGCTTGTATAACACAGGCCCTTTAGAAGATCTCAAAACAACAATTGCTAAGAATAAGTAAACTGGAGATAATAGTATCAATGCTAATCCTGAAGCAAATACGTCTATTGCCCTTTTTAGCACAAATTGCCAGTTAGGCATCACGAATCTATTTACTTGAATCAGTGGAGTTCCATAAACAGCACCGCTCCTAACGTTTCCGCTGAGCATATCATAAAGGTTGGGAACCACCTTTATGTTAACGCCCTTTCCTTCAGAAAGAACTATCATATCGATGGTGTTAGATCTATCTTGAGGCTCTACTGCAACAATAACTTCTTCAATATTCTCCTCATCGATTACCCTTGCTAAATCCTCTACTCCCCCTAACCTTGCCAACTTGTCACTTAAAGCCGGTACAATATCATTTACCTGAATAAAACCTCTTAAATCGAATCCAGAAGAAAGTGTTTCAGCTTGAATATCCTCAACCAATTGTACTGCAGAATCCGAGCCCCCCAGGATTAAGGTTTTAAAAGCCCATTCTCCATTTCTTATTCTTTTTAGTGTTCTTGAAACCAAAAGCCATCTGAAAAACAACGTACCTGTAAAGTGATAAAAAAAGAGAACTGAAAGTGTTTTGTAATATTGATCATAAACTGTCACGAAATCATCAATGAGCAAGCTGAAGAATAATACTAGCGAGCCTATAGAAGTTGCGATTAGGACTTGGACTATCTCTAATGCCCTATGCCTTCTTCTGGGTGTTAAATACATCCCCAAGATAGCGTGCAATCCTAACCAAAAGAGAGGAACTAAGAGTAAGCCTAATACGAATTTATCGTCGAATTTCCATTCGCCAGTATATGAAGACCAAGCCTTCTCTATCTCAACTTTTCTATAGGAATAAAGTGCCGTCCAAGCCGTAATGGATGCTAGTATATCTCCAATTACGTATTGAAACGGTAGAGCTAAATCAACCTTACTTCTAACCTTCATTAATAATGTACAATTTTGAAGTTGTCTACTACAACAAATCCTGACTCTTTTCCAGCGTCTAGGATTGCATCGAGTGTTAACTCAAATCCAAAAGCATCAGGAGCACTTGCCACAAATGGCTCAAGATCTAGATACATTTTCTTCCACTCTTCATGTGTAGGATTCAGTACAATAATGGGAGTTCTTTGTTCATTCACCCCCCCAACAACCTGCATTCCTACAGCAAACGAGTTATCGCATCTGTAGTTAAACTCAAGCCACTTAGGTCCATTTGAAGGAAGGTTATACAACTGCTCTTGGGTTGTTGAAGTAACGTGATAAATTGAATCAGTCAATAAAATTAATCCTGAAGCTTCTCCTTCAAATACCCATTGGGGATCAGTAGTTCTCACAACCTCTGCAACACTTAGCGATGAAGCTTGAAATCTGTTTGACGACTCAAAATCTTCTGCTAGGATGATGTTTGCAGCGTCTATGTAGTTGCTTTGAAACTCTACTGTATCAGTTAAACCTGGAACATATTGATAGTCAACTTCTATAGCATCATAAAAAGTATAGACTCTTCTTGTCGCTGCGATACCATTAGCTTTAATTCCAGCAGAAATAGTCAGACCCAGTGACTCTGTCTCATTGTCATATATAATTGGAATGGTTGCTGGCAAAGGAAAAACACCTAATACGTCAGTAGGCGTATAAACCCAAACCTCTTCAACTGCATGAGAATCTGTGCCCTCATTCATGGTAGTTGTAAGTTCAAATTCTGGAACAACAATAACATGAGGTACACCGGGACTATCATCCCAAACACCACATCCAGAAGTTAACACAGCTAGAAAAATTGACAAATAGTTACAGCCTTTCACGGAGTACAAAGTTACTGCGTAGCTAAACCACTACGAGCATTTAACACATCTTATTGCACTAGGCATTATGATAATTCTTCCAGTGGGAATTTTCTCACCGCAGCTCACACATCTACCAAACTTATCTTCTTCTAATCTTTTTAACGCTACTTCTAGCGCTTTGTAATGATTTTCAAGCTGTCTTAAAGCCGCCTCATTGACACTTCTATTATTTATTGCATCCATTCTACTTACCCTGCCAATTGCTTCAGAAGGTGGAATAGGCTTCGTGAGTTCTTTATACTCATCTATCCGTTCAGATATATCCTGCATCTTTTTGTTGATTCTTTCTTTAATATCTCTCTTATCTTCTTGTGTCAACATGTTACTAAGATGGTTAATTTTGCATCCATTACAATCACATAAATAATTCTATTTCAGAAAATGAAATTTTTCATCGACACAGCGAACCTAGAGCAAATTCGAGAAGCAGCAGAGTTTGGAGTTCTTGACGGAGTTACAACCAACCCTTCACTTATGGCAAAAGAAGGCATCTCAGGAACTGAGGCTGTATTAAATCACTACAAAGCCATCTGCAATATTGTCGATGGAGACGTTAGCGCTGAGGTTATTTCTACAGACTACGAAGGAATGATTGAAGAAGGAGAAAAGCTTGCTGCTCTTCACCCAAATATTGTAGTTAAAGTTCCTATGATTCAGGATGGCATCCGTGCAATTAGCTACTTTACATCTAAAGGCATTAGAACTAACTGTACACTAGTATTCTCTCCTGGTCAAGCACTTCTTGCTGCTAAGGCTGGAGCTACTTACGTTAGCCCTTTCATTGGACGTCTTGACGATATCAGCTCAGACGGTCTAGAGCTTATCGAATCTATTCGTGAGATCTATGACAATTACGAATTCAGCACTGAAATCCTTGCAGCAAGCGTTCGTCACACTATGCATATCATTGATTGTGCAAGAATTGGAGCTGATGTTATGACTGGCCCATTAAGTGCTATCTTAGGACTGCTTAAGCACCCATTAACTGACATCGGTCTAGAAAAATTCCTGGCTGACCATGCGAAGGCTCAGTAATAATAGACACAACTAAAACACTTTGCTGATAAGGATACACCAAGACGGACCCGATATCGAAAAGGTAAGAAAGGTTGTATCCATTTTGAAAAAAGACGGAGTAATTGTTTGTCCAACAGATACTGTATATAGTTTTGCTTGTGTACTTGGAAGCAGAAAGGGATTTGAAAGAATAGCTAAGCTTAAAGGTCTAAGACCAAACAAAGCTCACTTTTCTATTCTATGCTCAGATTTAAGCGACTTGAGTAAGTACTCTCGTCCTGTGCCAAATGAGATTTTTAAACTGATGAAAAGAGCCCTTCCGGGTCCTTTCACGTTTATACTACCCTCGGGTGGCAATGTTCCTAAACTATTTAGAAGCTCTAAAAAAAAAATTGGCATACGCGTACCTGACAATCCAGTTGCACTTGCTATAATCAGGGAAATCGGAAGACCTCTTGTTGTTTCATCTGTACACGATAGCGATGGAATACTTGAATACACCACAGATCCTGAACTAATCGACGAACGACATGGACACGCTGTAGACGCCGTAGTTCACGGTGGCTTTGGGAAATTGTACGCTTCCACAATAATTGATTGCTCATCGGGAATTCCAGATTTAATTAGATATGGACGTGGAGATATTGACTCTATTCTCTAACCTCTAGACCTATCTTCTAACATTGGAACAAAGGCTGCATCTCCATGATCCTTTTCGACAAGCTCACCACCCTTAAGCTTATCAATAGTGAGCATCCTTTGTTTACCTTCAGGTCCAACTGGGATTACTAATCTTCCGCCCTCTTTGAGTTGTTCTATAAGTGCTTCTGGAATGAATGGAGCGCCACATGTAACGATTATCCCATCGAAGGGTGCAAATGCAGCCTTTCCGTTATATCCGTCACCGTAGTATAAGAATGGCTTGTACCCTAACTCTCTCAATAACGGGCCAGCAGTATCAAAAAGCTCCTTGTGTCTTTCTATTGAGTGAACCTTCATTCCAAGTTCGCATAAAACTGCACATTGATATCCTGATCCTGTACCTATTTCCAACACTATATCTCCTTGCTTAAAATTTAATAGCTCTGTCTGATTTGCCACAGTGTGAGGCTGAGAGATTGTTTGGCCTGAAGCAATAGGGAAAGCTTTATTTGAATAAGCATGCTTCTCAAAAGTCGAATCAATAAAAAAGTGACGGGGAATATTACGAATTGCATCTAAAACGCTTTCATGCTGAATACCCATCATTTTCAACTCGTCTGCGAGCTTGCGCCTCATGCCTTTATGACGATATTCATCTACTCTGTTCACGTCTGAAAGATAATTGAGTGTGTTGAATAAAATGTGAAGAATTTATATCATTTCTTCCCACCTAAAGTGTGAATAAGCCAACTACCTTCGGGCGCATGAAAAAGCATTGGTTTAATTGCAAGGTTAGCTACATGAAGCCTGACAGCGAGGGCTCAGATGTTAAGAAGACAGAACAGTTTTTACTAGACGCGTACACATACACTGAAGCAGAAACTAGAATGGTTGAAATTCTAGAAGCTGAGGGAATTAGACCATTTGAAATCACTCAGATAACTAAGACTACGCTTGTAGAGGTTATTCGATTTGCAGAGTGCGATAAGTGGTTTAAGGTGAAGGTTTCCCTCACTACTGTTGACATTAACAAAGGCACTGAAAAGGAGGCAAACCAATACCTACTAGTCTCAGCTGAGAACGTTAAGGATGCTTTTGAAAAAGTAAAAACTCACATGAACGCTGTTCACGTGGGTTATGTAATTCCGTCTGTTGTATACCAAAAAATATCTGAGGTCTTCCCTATTGAAGAATGGAACCCAGTTAAATCGGCGGCATCAGTCCCTGATAAGGGTAAATGATCCTGAGTAAGTAGTTACTCCATCATTGTCAGTTGAGTCTTCATCGAATTGATCTATTACGATCAGATCGCTGTTTCCGTGATGTATCTCAATTACGTAGTAATACACTCCTGCTGATGCGTCTTCACGTGGGTCCCAAATTGGGTCTCCACCGTTAGCTCCTACTTGGTCAGAAAACATAAGCACTCCCCATCTGTCGTAAACCCAAACCTTTGAGTTAACAAATGAACCCAGACCATCAACAGTCCAAGTATCATTTATAGCGTCATTATTAGGGGTAAAAACATTAGGGATTGTAATCTCACAAGTCTCTATCCCTACTGTAAAATCGTTTGAACAAACTAATCCAGTAACTCCAGGAACGTCGTAGTCAACTACGATTGTGAAGTCTGTAGGATTATCCATTTCTGTAATAGTTGGATTAAGTGTACCTGAGTCTTCAAGAGTTACCCCGTTAGAGTTAAAGTCCCATGAGAAAGTACAGTCTTCAGGGTCTACGCCATTTAAATCCGTGCTAAGTTCTACATCCGTTCCGCAGAATTGCGGAGGAGTCGCTATGATAGTTGGTAGAACACCTACAACATTTACGTCAAGGCTTTGCTCGTAAAGACATCCAAAGTCATTTCTTGCTCTGTAAGTATATGTCTCCGTTCCAATGTTCTGTGGAGAGATGGTTACAATGTTACAATCACCTCCGTCATCAATAATAGATGGACCATCCCACCATGTTGAATCACACTCAGGACCAAATGTTGGAGTAAATGAAACTGCTTCGGGATACAGGTCTGGATCAAACTGCAGTGACCAGTCAAAAATGAATCCGTTATCAGAAGCCCATAAATCGCATACCTCAATTTCCCATGTACCGTTTAGAGGACAACCGTTGAGGTTAGAAAAAGGTTGAACGGACTCGTAAGTCCCAGAAGGAAGTGTTCCTACAGCGTTATCTACCCAAGTACCATTTGTAGCTAAAGGTGACCAGAAGTAGTCGTACCCAACACCAGGGTTAAGATCTGCGTCATTATCGATTGGTTCACCCAAATAAGTTCCATTTCCACCTTGTTGATGAACAAGAATTGATTGACCACTAGGACAAATAAATGTAATCGTTAAATCACCCATGTAGCTGTGCTCAAAATTGATAAACGCTTCCGAAATATCTTGATTTGCGTCATTCACAATAGCACCAGGATAGAAACTAGTAAAGGTTAATTGACTTGAAAAGCACCCAGACTGATCATCAGGAATGAAAAGACCACCACCAAAATCTACAGTTGGTTTAGCAGTATATAAAACCCCTTCTACCAAACCTGTGATATTAGCTTCATCACCAACACACATAGTAAAGTCTCCAGAAGTACCTGTAAAATCAGGTTCCGTAGAAACTAAGATTTGGTAATCAAGAATGTTTAAGTTTGAACAATCATTGCTATCTGTTATGTCTAGATTCATCACATATAATCCAGGCTGGCTGTATGAGTGAGACACAATTGGACCAGAAGTGTCGTCAATTGTTCCATCTCCTAAAGTCCAAACCCACTCAACAATTTCTTGGCCGTCAGCAACTGTTGAGGAAAGTGATTCGAGATACACCTCTTCGCCTATACAGGCATGCATTGGCTGCGCTTCAGTAGGGTTAACGATTGCAAATGGTCTTTCACAAGGCTCTCCACAAGTAGCGTATGCCCCAAAGTTTCCTGAAGAGCCTGCACCGGAAACAAACTCAATAGTAATACAACCTTCTAGAGTAGAGGTTATATCCTGACCTTGTAATTCATTTCCTGTGAAAATACCGATTAGTGGGTCGGTGTTAGTATCACCATCATAAATAGTAATAGTTGAAGCTAGATCAAGATCAAAAACAACCCAATAAAAGTTCAAAATAGTTTCTGGATCTTCAGCACACCACGTTATAGAATGATTTTCGTTAGGACCATAATCCGCCGCACTTAATCCTGAGTCAACAATTACACCATCACAAGCAGTGTAATCGTTTACTGTAGCAATGTTTATTTCCTGTCCGTTCACATGTGATAAAACAAAAAACGTAATAACCAATAATATTTGTTGTTTCATAATTATCGCTTTGAAGCGTTGACATTAACTAAAAATCTCCCAAAAATTTTATCAAATTGATCTTGAGAAGACACCACAACAATACGTCCATCAGGAGTCGAAAAATATTGCTCTGAAATCCTTGGATTAACTTCATTAATTAGTAACTCAAGAGCAATATCATCTGAATTAAGTTGGCCTAATTGAACTATCTCAGTCTTAACTTCTTTTATAATGTGCCATCCGTATGCAGCAAAACAGCATTTTTCCAAATTCAATTCAGTATCTGTACCAAAAGCTTGTTTAAATGTTTTTGCACCAGGAATTTCTGCCTGCGAATAACCAACAGACCCCCACAAATTGGCTATCAAAAAAAGGGTTAAGATGTGTTTCATTTTACAATTAAATATCTTGCAAGATAACGAACTATTTATTGTGATTAAAATGGCTAAAAAAATCACCATCTGAGTTTGCAAAATGAAGTTTATAACTATCTTTGCACCCCAAAATAGGGTCACTGACCCGGTAGCTCAGTTGGTTAGAGCATCTCACTTTTAATGAGAGGGTCCTGGGTTCGAGTCCCAGCCG
>MDSV01186885.1_pt1 | contig 13184 bp, 12 predicted proteins | sample 810851 | NCBI WGS metagenome assembly MDSV01 (sample SAMN05326640, study PRJNA326480) | marine metagenome | isolation source: seawater | place: Atlantic Ocean: North East | collected 2012 | reverse complement strand
TTTGACTTCAGTTCCTGACCATTTGCCAAATAAAACTTTGTCACCAACTTTAACATCCATTGGAATTTTTTTTCCATCCTCAGTTTTTGCACCACCCCCTACGGCAACCACCTTACCTTCTTGAGGTTTTTCTTGAGCGGTATCTGGGATAATTATTCCACCAGAAGTCTTTTCACTACTGTCTAAAACTTCGATTAAAACTCTGTCATGCAACGGTTTAAACTTCATAAATTCTCCTTTTAGTATGCGACTCATATAGCCACTGACAAAGCTTTTTCAAGAAGTGAATAAAAAAATATGTAGCTTAAAAAAGCAGAGAAATTGTGTTTTTTATGGGTTATACCTGATTCAATGACCAAAAATTTAGATAAAGAGGGCCTAAGATCTATAGCAGAGGACTACGATCTATTTTATATTGATTTATGGGGGGTGGTTCATAATGGAGTAAATCTTTATCATGAGGCAATTAATGCTTTAAATGAAATATCAAAAAAAAATAAGGAATATGTTCTTTTAACTAACGCACCAAGACCAAATAAAACAGTTAAACTTTTTTTAAAAAAACTTGGGATGGAAGATGTTATTTTGGAAAAAGTTTTTACTTCAGGTGAAGCGGCATTGAAATATTTGAGAAAAAAACATTATACAGAAAAATTTTTTCATATTGGACCACCAAGAGATTTTGATTTATTTTTAGAATTTAAAGAAAATTGGTCAAATAAAATTGAAGAATGTGATTTTATTTTATGTACCGGATTATTTGATAATCATGAGGAAGATTTAAAATATTATAAATTTTTTTTTGAAAAATTTACTAATAAAAAAATGATTTGCACTAATCCGGACTTAATTGTTGATAGAGGAAAGAAAAGAGAATTATGTGCAGGATCTGTAGCTATGGTTTTTGAAAAAATGGGCGGTGATGTAATATACTTTGGAAAACCATATCCAGAAGTTTATAATCAATCAATTAACAATAAGGGTAAAAAAATTTTATCAATTGGTGATAATCTTAATACAGATATTAAAGGAGCCAATCTTTTAAATTATGATAGTCTTATAATTTCTAATGGAATTCACAAAAATGAAATCATCAAAGATGGAATTGAAAAGACTTCAAAAAAATATGAAACAATCGTAAATTATATTCAAAGTGAGCTAAAATGGTAAACAACTTAAAAGAGTATAAAAATTTTGACATTTCATTTAAACACAAGAGGTCAATAATTTTAATTGGAAATTTCGATGGCATCCATCTTGGACATAGAAAACTATTTTTGTTAGCCAAAAAATATAAAAAAAAATTTAAATCTAAAATAGGAGTTGTAACATTTGAACCTCTTCCAAAAATGTATTTTAATAAAAAATTAAAAAATTTTCGAATATCGAATATAAGTCAAAAAAAAAAACTTTTAAAATCCTTAGGTGTTGATTTTATAATAGAAAAAAAATTTGATAAAAAATTTTCAAAAATTTCGCCTGATTATTTTATAAAAAAAATTTTATATAACAAACTCCAGGCGAGATTTATTTTTGTAAGTAATAATTTTAAATTTGGTCACAAAAGAATGGGAAATGTAAAGTTATTAATACAAAACGAAAATGTCTGTAATTATAAAATTATAAAACCCCATCCTTTTATAATAGACAAAAAAGTTATTTCATCATCTTTGATAAGAAGTGCTATAGAAAAAGGGATTATTAAAAAAGCTAATAAATTTTTAAATAGAAATTGGTCTATAGAAGGTAAAGTTCAAAAAGGAAGGCAGCAAGGAAAAAAAATTGGATTTCCAACATGTAATATAGATATACAAGATTATGTAATAGCAAAAAAAGGAGTTTATGCAGTAAGAATTTTTAAAAAAAACGCGAAAACTTTCTTAAAGGGTATAGCAAATTTAGGTTTCAGGCCTACTTTTAAACAAAAAAAAATACTATTAGAAGTTCATATTTTTAATTTTTCTGGAAATCTTTACAATAAGTATTTATCAGTTGAATTTGTAAAATTTATTAGAAAAGAAAAAAAATTTATAAACATTAAACAATTAGGAAAACAAATTAAAAAAGATATTCAAATCGCAAAGAAAATTAAATGAGTAAAGAAAGTTTAAATTTACCAAAAACCTCCTTTTCAATGAAGGCTAATCTTCAAACAAAAGAGCCTGAAATCTTAAAATTTTGGAATGATATTAACTTATATGAAAAACTTAGAAAATTAAGTCATGGAAAAAAGAAATTTGTATTACATGATGGTCCTCCATATGCAAATGGAAATATACATATGGGGACTGCATTAAATAAGATTTTAAAGGATGTTATTGTTAAATTTCATCAAATGAATAACAAAGACTCGATTTATGTTCCAGGATGGGACTGTCATGGATTGCCGATTGAGTGGAAAATTGAGGAACAATATAAAAAAGATAAAAAGAATAAGAATGAGGTTCCAATTGTTGAATTTAGAAAAGAATGTAGATTATTTGCTGAAAAATGGATTAAAGTTCATAAAGAACAATTTAAAAGGCTCGGTGTAATAGGGGACTGGGAGAATTATTATTCTACAATGAGTTTTGATGCCGAAGCTCAGATAGTAAGAGAATTAGGTAAATTTTTAAAAGAAGGTAGTTTGTATAAAGGCTATAAACCTGTTTTATGGTCAACTGTTGAAAAAACCGCTTTAGCGGATGCTGAGGTTGAATATAAAGATCATAAATCTGATACAATCTACTCAGCCTTTGAAGTTAAAAAATCAAGATTAAAAGAACTAGAAAATTGTAATGTAATAATTTGGACAACTACACCGTGGACTATTCCTGCAAATAAAGCATTGGCATTTAATGAAAGTCTGAAATATTTGATTATTGAAATTTTAGACGAAGGTATTTTTAAAAACAAAAAAATAGTAATAGCAGAAGCATTATTAAGCTCAGTTATTGGCGAATGTGAAATTAAAAAATATAAAAAAGTTAAGGAGTTTCAAGGAAAAGAATTCGAAGGAACAGTTTGTAAACATCCATTTTTAAAACTTGGCTATGAGTATGATGTACCAATGTTAAGTGCAAGATTTGTGACTACCGAACAAGGAACAGGAATAGTTCATTGTGCTCCAAGTCATGGACCAGATGATTTTAATCTTTGTTTAAACAACGGCATCAAAGCAATTGAGACAGTAGATAGTGATGGAAAATATACAAAAAATGTTCCTTCATTTGAAGGTATACATATTTTTAAAGCTAATTTAATTGTAATTGAAAAACTAAAAGAAGAAAAAAAACTCTTATCAAATGGAGAACTAACACATTCATATCCACATTCTTGGAGGTCAAAAGCTCCCTTGGTCCACAGAGCAACTCCTCAATGGTTCATTTCTATGGAAAGTCATAAATTAAGAGAAAAAGCTTTAAAAGCAATTGATGATACAACTTTTTATCCAGATAAAGGCAAAGAGAGATTAAAGTCTATGATTGAAACAAGACCAGATTGGTGTGTTTCAAGACAAAGAGTTTGGGGAGTACCGCTTCCTATCTTTATAAATAAAAAGACAAAAGAAATTTTGTTGGACGATGAGGTAATTGAAAATATAGCGTCGATCTATGAAAAAGAGGGCTCGGATTGCTGGTTTTCGGATGATCCCCAAAAATTTTTAGGAAAAAAATATAAAGCAGAGGAATTTGATAAAACGAGCGACATTGTCGAAGTCTGGTTCGATAGTGGATCAACACATTCTTTTGTTTTAGAAAAAAGAAAAGACCTTAAATGGCCAGCATCAATGTATTTAGAGGGTTCAGACCAACACAGAGGATGGTTTCACTCATCATTATTAGAGTCATGTGGAACTAGAGGAAAAGCTCCTTTCGAGTCAATTTTATCTCATGGATTTGTAGTAGATGGCAAAGGTCTTAAAATGTCAAAATCATTGGGAAATGTAATTGCCCCGGAGGATATTTTAAAGAAATATGGCGCTGACATACTAAGAATTTGGGTAGCCGCATCTGATTATGCAGAGGATCTAAGAATTGATTTTTCAATTTTGGATCAGCATGCAGATTCATATAGAAAAATTAGAAATACTTTTAGGTATTTGCTTGGAAATCTGAACGACAAATTTCAAAAAATTGATCTTGAAAAATTAAATGTAAGTCAAATGCCTGAGCTGGAACAATATATGTTACATAAATTATTTGATTTAAACATCAAATTTCATAATTATTTTAAAGAATATAATTTTCATAATCTTTATAAAGAACTATTAAATTTTTGTACAGTCGATTTATCCGCTTTTTATTTTGATATAAGAAAAGATGCTTTGTATTGCGACTCAAAAAATTCAGAACGGAGAAAAAATTGTATTATAGTTTTAAATGTTATTCTTGAGTCATTAACTAAATGGTTTGCACCTATACTATCATTTACGACTGAGGAAATTTTCAAATTAATGAACGATGATGAAAAAAGCATACATCTTCAAAATTTTATTCAAATACCAAAAAAATTTCAAAATAAAGATCTTAATAAAAAGTGGATTGAACTAAAGAAGATAAGAGATTTTTGTAACATAAGTATTGAAGAAAAAAGAGCTTCAAAAGAAATTGGATCAAGTTTGGAGGCTAATCTAATTATTGAATTAAACAATGAATTATTCAAGTTGACAAAAAATATTGATATGTCTGAATTATGTATTACATCTTCTGCTCAAGTTAAAGAAAATGAGACAACAGAAATTGTTGTAAAGACTATTAAAGCTAAAGGAAAAAAATGTCCAGTGTGTTGGAAAATTAGAGTAGATAAGTGTCAAAGGCACTCAACATGTCACTTAAAATGAAAATTGGTATTATCAAAAAAAATATATATTGGCTTCTGTTAAGTTTGATTATTTTTTTTTTAGATAGATTTTTTAAAATATATGTAATCAATTTATTTGATACCAAAAATATATCTGAAATTTATATCACTCCATTTTTGAATTTATTTTTAATTTGGAATAAAGGAATAGCTTTTGGTTTATTTTCTTTTAATGACCAGATGATTTATAAAATAATCACTATTTTGATAGTTATGGTAGTTTTAATAATATTTATGATGATTCTCAACTCTGAGGGGGTTAAAAAGTATTCTTTAGCGTCAATATTAGGAGGATCATTAGGAAATCTTTACGATCGATTATATTTTTCTGCAGTACCAGATTTTTTCGATTTTCATTTTGTGGGTTTTCACTGGTTTATATTTAATATAGCAGATATATTTATAACTGTAGGCGTTATTATAATGATTTGTAATGAAATTTTTAAAAAAAAATTAAATGAAAACTAAATCAATTATTGTATACATTTTTTTAATTTTTTTAGTTGCGTCTTGCACTTCCTTTAAAAATGCTGTGACAGGAAAAAAGGAGAATAATTCTGATGAGTTTTTAATAGAAAAAAAGAAACCTCTTGAGGTACCGCCTGATTATGAATTACTACCAAAACCTAAAGATTCCACAGAACAAAAAAGTTCTGAACAAATTTTGGATAATGAGATCGATTCATTATTAGATGAAATCAAGGAAGAAGAAAGCAATGATGGTTTATCCAGTAGCAAAGATAGATCTGCAGAAGATTTAATTTTAGAAAATATTGAATAAATATATGTTTTCACAAAATATTAATTTTAAAAATTTTCCAGTTACAAAAAAATCAAAAGTTAAAAAATTTTTTTTAGAATTAAAAAAAGAATATTTGAACGGAAAAAATTTGTTACTTTCTAGTTTATCTCAAAAATATAAGTATTCATTTAGTCAAAAAATTTTTAAAACTTTTAAAAAGTATAAGACTATCAGAATAATAGGAATGGGAGGCTCTATTCTCGGATCTCAGGCGATAAATAGTTTCTTAAAATCAAAAATTAAAAAAAAATTCATTTTTTTAAATAATTTAGAATTGAAAGAAAAAAAAATAGGATTAAACAAAACATTAAATATAGTTATCTCTAAATCAGGTAATACGCTTGAAACTTTGGTTAATTTAAGTCACTTAAAAATAAACAAAAACACTATTTTCATTACTGAAAAAAAAAATAGTTACTTAAGACAGATTGCCGAAAATCTTAAATGTGAAATTATTGAACATAAAAATTATATTGGAGGAAGATATTCTGTTCTTTCTGAAGTAGGAATGCTACCTGCACAATTGATGAGTCTAAACGAAAAAAAATTTAAACAACTCAATAATTTAATAAAAAATGAGTCATTCATTAAAGCATTAATAAACAATGTGGAGTCTACACTTTTGTATATAAAAAAAGGACAATCTAACTCTATAATTTTAAATTACGATGAAGACTCCCAAGATTTATTTTATTGGTATCAACAATTAATTTCTGAAAGTCTTGGAAAAAAATCAAAAGGGATACTTCCAGTGACTACTTTAATGCCTAGAGACAATCATAGTATTATGCAATATTTTCTTGATGGTAAAAAAAATAATTTTTTCACTTTTTTTCGAGTGGTTGAAAAAAGATCAAAAAAAATTGATAGTAAAAATTTGTTAAAATCTCATTATTTTCTTAAGAATAAAAATTTTGATCAAATACAAATGGCACAATTCATTGCTTCACAGAAAGTTTTTGATAGAAAAAAAATTCCTTATAGAAGTTTTTTAGTAAAAAAAAGAGACGAAAAATCTCTTGGAGAACTATTTTGTTTTTTTATCCTAGAAACTATTTTATTAGGTAGAGCTTTGAATGTAAATCCTTTTGACCAACCAGCTGTTGAATTGATTAAAAAAGAAACAAAAAAAATTTTAATAACTAGTTAGGTTCCAAAAAATATTTTAGATAAACCATACGTTTTTTCAAAAAAAACATTAAAATTATTTGGAAAGTTGTCTTTATTTTTTTTATGACGATGAAGAATTATCAATCCTTTATCTTTTAAAATATTTGATTTTTTAATTTCTATAATCAATCTATCAATATTAAGAGTTTTAAATGGTGGATCTAAAAAAATTAAATCAAATTTATCATCATATATTTCGTTCAAATTAGTCATATTCAAACAGTCAATTTTTTTAACTTGAGTTTTTTCTTCACAATCTAAATTTGATATATTTTTCAGTAATATTTCAATAATACTTGAATAGTTTTCGTTAAATATTACTTTAGAACTGCCTCTTGAAATACACTCTAGTCCAAATGAGCCTGTTCCAGAAAATAGATCTAACACTTTTGAGTTCTCAAATTTGAAGTTTAATTGTTTTGAATGATGAATGATATTAAATATAGACTCTTTTACCAGATCTCTAAGAGGTCTTGTCTTCTTATCTCTTGGCAATTTAATATTTTTACCTTTTAAATAGCCTGAAATAATTCTCATTTATCAATAACTTTAAAGCCAATATCTTTTCTGTAAAAACCATTAGTCCAGTTTATTTTTTTTATCAAATTTATTACTTTTTCTCTGCTCGTTTTAAAAGTATCTGATCTCACAACAAAATTTAGTACTCGGCCACCGTTTGAATAAACTTTATCACCAATTTTTTCAGTGCCAGCATGAAAAATAAAATCATTTTTATTTAAATCTATCTTTTCTAAATTATTTATTTCAATTTTATTATCATACTTATCTGGATATCCTTTTGAACAGAGCACTATGCACAGGCTTTTATCATTATACCAATCTAAATCTATCGAAGATAGATTTTGATTTATGCATGCATTTATTACTAACATAAAATCAGTTTTTAGCCTTGGAAGTATAGTTTGACATTCTGGGTCTCCCATTCTTACATTATATTCAATAAGATATGGTTCACTGTTAACGATCATTAGGCCCGCATATAAAAAACCTTTATAAACAGTTCCCATCTCCTTAAGTCCCTGCAGCGTTGGATTAATAATCTTTTTTATAATTTTATTTTCTATATCTTTATCAATTAATCTTGAAGGAGAATAAGCACCCATTCCACCGGTGTTTTTTCCTAAATCACCCTCATAAACTCTTTTGTGATCTTGTGCGGTTTCAAAAGTTTTATAGTTCTTTCCATCAGAAATTATAAAATAACTCATCTCTTCTCCTTTTAAAAATTCTTCCATTAAAACATTTTTTGCTATTCCAAATTTTCCATTAAAAATTTCTTTGACAGCGACTTTAGCATCTTCAATATTTTCACATATATAAACACCTTTTCCAGCAGCTAATCCATCAGCTTTTACAACTATTGGAAAATTTGTTTTTTCTAAAAATGAAAATGCATCATTCTGTGCTTCAAAGATACCGAATTTGGCTGTTGGTATTTTAAATTTATCGCAAAGAAGCTTTGTAAAAATTTTTGAACCCTCTAACTGAGCTGCTATTTTGCTGGGTCCAAAAACTTTTATATTATTTTTCTCTAAAAAGTCTGTTATTCCATTTACTAAAGGTTTTTCGGGACCCACAATGATTAAATCAATTTTCTTATCAAATATAAATTTTTTTAATTTTTCAAAATTGTCTGTATCTAATTTAATATTCTCAGCTACCAGTTCAGTTCCAGCATTCCCAGGAAAACAATATATTTTTTTGACTTGATCTGATTTATTCAAAGATGAACATATTGCATGTTCTCTTCCACCACTTCCAATAACACCAATAATCATATATGATTTATATATTTCTTTATGTTAAAAAACAAATTAGCAAAACTTAAATATCTTCCAAATAATTATAAAGTAATTGAGGATGGAGATCATGTAATTTGTGCTGTATCTAATAAAAAAATTGATTTACAAAATTTAAATTACTGGAATGTTGAGCTTCAAGAGCCTTATTTTTCTTATAAAGAGGCATCAATTAAAAAAGAGGCGAGTAAAAAAAAGTAATTTATTTCCACCTATTGTGGGTCCAAATCCATTGTTCAGGGTTCTTTTTGATCATTTTTTCTAACCAAAAATTGAGGTTTTGAGTGATATTTTCAATCTCATCTTTTTCTGAAAAACTTATTGGATCGAAAAATTTAATATTAAAATAATAATCTTTTTCACGGCAAATATAAACAGGAACTATTTGGAAACCATATTTTTTAACTATTTGAGCTGGTATTGTCGTAGTAAAAGCATAATCATTAAAAAGTTTAACTTTGATACCTTCGCTAACTCTTTGATCAATCATTAGAGCAACTGAATAATTTTTTTTCAGCAGTTTTATCATTTCCTTAGTTCCACTCTGACCTTTTTTAATTTGATTTTTGCAAATATATTTTTTTCTAATATTTTCCATAAATTTATTAAGAAAAATATTATTTAAAGGTCTATAAATTGCAGAAAGTTTGATACCATTTTTTTCAATAGTCATTGCCATAAGTTCAAAATTATCAAAATGGCCTGAAACAAATATTACAGGCTTATCATTTTTTTTTATATTTTCTAAAATATGAATTCCTTCAATATTTAGGTACTTTTCAAAAGTATGAGATCTAAATTTGTTTAAAAAAATATAATTTGATAAAATTTTACCGTAACAAGACCACATATAAGAGATTAACTTTTTTGTTTCTTGATCGTTAAGATTTTTAAAAGCCCTTTCAATATTAGAAATTATTATTTTTTTTGATCTAAAAAGAGGCCCAATGACTTTACCAATAAAACCTCCTAAATTTGAAGCATTTTTGTAACCGATTATCTTAAATATAGTGAATAATAAAATAATAAACAAAAATTGAAAAAAATATTTAATTATATTCATAATAAATCTTTCAAATATTCTTTTAATGTATTTTCATTTTTTATCATTAATTTAATTTTAGCACATTTTATTTTTTTTTGATCTTCTTGATTTAATTTTACAAAATCTTTTTCTGTGGTAATTATATTTGTATTTAATAATTTTGCTTCTTTTTTAATATTCTCAATTTCATTTTTTGAATAATTGTGATGATCTGGAAAATTTATATTTTTAATAATATTTATATTGTTATTCTTCAAGGTTTTAAGAAAACTCGAGGGAGATCCAATTCCAGAAAAGGAAATATATTTTTTTTCTATATCTATCTCATTAATATTATTTAAACTATATTCAGCTTTAAAAATTTTTATTTCATTATTATATTTTTTTATTGTTTTTTCCATTTCATCGGTTTTTTCATTATTGCCATTCAAAAAAACTGCATCATATTTTTTTAAACTTTCTAACTTTTCTCTTAATGGACCAGCCGGTATTAAAAGACCGTTTCCAATCCAGTTTAATGTATTAAAACAAACAAACTTTAAGTCATAATCAATTTTATCATCTTGAAGACCGTCATCAAAAATAGCTACTTTAATTTTATTTTCTATCGCATTCTTTAATCCCGTAATCCTTTCTTTTTCACAAAATAATATTGATTTTTTTTTTAGAATAATTTGTTCATCAAGTTGATTTTTGTAATATTTTTTGACGAAAGCTGTCTTATGTTTAAGTTGGGTTATGATTGAATTTAAATTGATACATGTTGGAGTTTTCCCAGTTCCACCTACATATATGTTTCCAACACAAATAGTTTTTATATTGTTAAATTTTATTTTTTTTCTTTGGAAATAGTTGTTTATTATAATAGGAAAACTAAATAAACGTAAAAAATGTGCTAAATAACTAATTTCTTTTTTATCCCAAAATTTTGGTTTGGTAATTTTAATTATCATCTTAATAGTTTGCTGACTTCGTTCTCTGTTTTCTTTAATATTTGTGAACCCATTTTTCTAATTTTTTTTGATAGATTATTTGAATTATTCTTAGTTTTGAATAAGTAATTTATTGTTTTGCTTAATTGATCAGGATGTTTGACTTTAAAAGATTGACTGTTTTTTTTTAATAGAGAATAAATCTCTTTAAAATTAAAAACATTATCTCCATGAATTATTTTACAACCAAATCGCGCAGCTTCCAACGGATTTTGTCCTCCATGATTAACTAATGATCCACCTAAAAAAACGATTTTGCTTATCTTAAAGAAAGACTCAGTTTCACCATACGTATCAACTAAGTAAATATCTGTGTTTTTATTTATTTTTTTATTAGTGCTATGAATATGAACATTTAGTTCTTTTTCTTTTAGATTACGTTCGATTTCGTATATTCTATTAACATGTCTTGGAATAATAATGGTCAGGAGATTTTTATATATTTTTTTTAATTCAATATGGGCTTTAGCACAAAACAATTCTTCTAAATTATGAGTGCTCGATCCACACCATATTTTTCTTTTTGTAAATTGGTTAACCCTATTCTTTGATTTAATAAAAATTTTAGATTTATTTTCAATAAATTTAAGATTTCCAATTTTTGTAATTTTTTTACATCCAAGGTTTTTTAAATAGTTTCTAGTTTCATCAGTTTGAGGATAAACATAATCAAAACTAGAAAACATTTTTTTTGCAAATTCAGGTAAAAGTTTCCATCGTCTATAAGATTTTTTTGATAATCTAGCATTAAGCAAAATGTGCTTAATAGATTTTTTTTTTAAATTAAAAAGCATGTTTGGCCAAATTTCAGAGTCTATGAAGATTGCTAAATCAGGTTTCCAAAAATTTAAAAATTTATTTGAAAAATAATTAGAGTCGATCGGGAAAAATTGATGAACAGTTTTTTTTAGTTTAAATTTCAAAAAAATTTTGGCTGAACTAAGTGTCGAAGATGTTATTAGTATTTGTTTTATTTCTTTTTTTTTTTCTAGTTTTTCAACTAAGGGCATTATGCTCAAAAGCTCTCCAACACTAGCTCCATGAAACCATAAAATTTTTCCTTTTTTTCTTTCCTTAGAAGAAAAACAAAATTTTTCTTTAAATCTTTTTGGATGTTCTTTTTTATTTAATAATCTAATTAATAGAATTACTGGTGATAAGATAATTATTATATTAATTAAAATTCTGTAGATAATTAACATTAATTTTTTCTTATTTGTTTATCGTAAAAGTTTTTATAAACATCTGAAGAAGACAATAATTCTTCATGTTTACCTTCTCCGACAACCTTTCCTTGATCAATTACATAAATTTTATCTGAACTTAATATAGTTGAAAGTCTGTGGGCAATAACTACTGTTGTTCTATTTTTTGTTAAAAAATTGATTGCTTTCTGAATTTTACTCTCAGTTTCTGCATCCAAAGATGATGTTGCTTCATCTAATAAAATAATTGGACTTCTTTTCAATATTGCTCTTGCGATTGAAAGTCTTTGTTTTTCTCCACCTGATAGTCTTATTCCATTTTCACCAATTATTGTTTCATATTTATTAGGCAATTTTTCAATAAATTCATGTGCAAATGAGTGTTTTGCCGCTTCCTCAATTTCCTTTTGAGAGGCATTTAAATTTGCGTAAATGATATTGTTTTTTATTGTATCATCAAACAAAGTAGTGTCTTGACTCACAAGCGATATGTTTTTTCTTAATGAGTAAATTTTTGAATGATAAATAGATTGGTTATCAATTTTTATATCTCCACTATTAATATTATAAAATCTAGGGATTAAGTTTAAAATTGTAGATTTACCAGCTCCACTATGTCCAACTAAAGAGGTCATTTTCCCTCCCAAAATATTAAGATTGATGGATTTCAAAACTTTGTTTTCATTTTTCTTATATTCAAAAGTCACATTTTCAAAATTAATTTCACCATCTTTTATTTCGATTTCTTGATCATTTTTATTGTCTTCTATTTCATTTTTATCATCAATAATTGGTATGACTCTTTTTGCACCAGCTAGTCCTTGATTGATCACTATATTTAAAGTCGCTAATGACCTAACTGGTTGGTAGGCCAGCATCATTGCAGCTAAAAATGAAAAAAAATTATTTATTTCAAGTTCTTCTAGCATTATTAATTTTGCAGAATAGAAAATTAAACATGCTATCATTATCCCAGTTAGAGCTTCCATAATTGGTGACGCTCTTACGAATACAATATTAATTTTTCTAGATTTATCTTTCAGTTCATTTATATAACCTACTGCTCGTTTATTTTCATAATTTTCTCTTTGAAAAATTTTAATAAGTTTATGGTTTTTAAAAATTTCAATTAGATAAGCACTTAAATTCCCCGCCTTTTCCATTTGTTGTGTGGATACTTTTCCTATACGCTTGCCCAAAGTTCTAGCGGCAAGTGAAGCCAATGGAATCATCATTATTGCTAGAATTGAAAGTTTCCAATTTTGATAAAACATTATCGAAAGTAAACCAATTAAAGTTAAACTATCT
>MDSV01171396.1_pt1 | contig 13184 bp, 7 predicted proteins | sample 810851 | NCBI WGS metagenome assembly MDSV01 (sample SAMN05326640, study PRJNA326480) | marine metagenome | isolation source: seawater | place: Atlantic Ocean: North East | collected 2012 | reverse complement strand
TGTTTGCTAGGTTCGATAAAACTAAAAAATGCTTTGTAGCTTTCTTGCACTTCATTTCCGCTATGCAATGGTTAAAGTAAAATCTCAACAGAACCTAATGCTGATATAAACGCTACCAGTGATTTTGATATTATCATGACCGCAGATGCTGCTGCATCTCCCGTAGGTGGCAATGATGGTACAGGCGCTATTACTATGGCTGATGGTGTTGAAATTGATGTTGGTGGTGGGGTTATTAATCTAACAGCGGCAGAAGATATTACAGTAGGAAGACTTGTAACCACGAATGCAAGTTCAACGGCAATTCAGCTTACATCCACCAATGGCGGCATAGTTGATGCTGGCGATACTGGAGGTGCGGATATCGTTGCAGCCGGAAGGCTTGTAGTAAATGCTGCAACTGGTTTTGGTAATGCAGGGGCGATAGAGACTACTGTTGCATCAGTTGATATAACAGCAGGTGCTGGTGCGATAAGAATTGTTGAAACAGATGGTTTAACTCTTACATCTTTGAGTAATACAAATACTTTTGACCTTGATATAACAGCAGGTGCTACTATGACTGTAGTAACTGCTTATACACGGACAGGTGCAGGTCAGCTAATTTTCCAGGTTTTGGGTGCTGACCAGAATTTAAATGTAACGAACGCATTGCAGACGGCAACCGGTACTATTGATTTACAAGCTCGTGGTAATGTTGTTTTAGGTGCAAATGCTGATTTGACTACTACTTCTGCCACTATAACGGTCAAAGCAGATATTGATGCTAATACTACAGGTGCGTTAACTATGGCCGATGGTACTGTATTTGCCAGCGCTACAGGGTTAATTGATATGTGTGCTGGAGGAGATATCACTCTTGGTCGCATCACAACTGGAAATGCAACGGTGAATGCAGTGACTTTACTGAGTACAGATGGTGAAATTATTGATGGTGGCGATACCGGAGGGGAGGATATAGTAACATCAGGCGGTGGACGTATTAACCTTACGGCTGATAATGGTATAGGTCATGGTGGTGCTGTAGATGTTGATACTACATTGCTTGCACTTACCAATACTAATAACGGCGGTGGAAATCGTAATATAGAGATAAATAGTACAGGGTCTGCATCTATTAGTCTGACATCAGTCTCTCATTCGGGAACCGGAATATTTGACACTGATTCTGTTGGAGACCTTTCACTTGATGGTGTTCTTACCAGGGTTGGTGTAGGAACAATCACATTGGAATCACATGGTGGTAGTTTGAATATAGATAATGCATGGCAGACGGCAAGTGGAGCTGTTAATATGCGTGCAGCGGAAAATATTGTACTTACAGGAAATGGTGATGGTACAAGTACGTCGGGTAATTTAATATTAAGTGCGGACCATGATTTTGGTAGTGGTGGAGTACAAAATGATGGCACAGGTGCTGTTACTATGGCTGACGGTACTGTGATAAATATGGGGTCAGGTACAATAAGTGTAACCGCCGATGAAAACATAACAGTAGGACAGCTTATTACCAGTGATAATGGAGCAATGGCAGTTAGTCTGACATCTGCAGCGGGAGGTATTGTTGATGCCGGTGATACTGGTGGCGCTGATATTCAGGCTGCAGCAGGAATGTTGGCGGTCAGTGCAGCTAGTGGATTTGGTAATGCTGGCGCATTAGAGGCAACAGTAAGTGCTGTCAATATTTCAGCTGGAGCTGGAGCTATACGCCTAACTGAATCGGACGGGGTTACTTTAACTGCAACCACAAATAATAATGATCAGGATTTAGAATTGCAAATTGGTGGCGCAGTAACAGTTGGTAGTGCAATTTCAAAAACATCCGGTGATATTTCTATAGTGATAATGGGCGATAGTAGTCTTAATGTTCAAAATACAATTACTACAGGTACAGGAGGAATTACATTATCTGCTGAAGATGATGTGATCTTTACGGCTGGTGGAGACATAACAAGCGTATCAGGAAACATAGTCGTAACAGCAGATAGTGACAGTGATGATAATGGATCAGGTGGTGCGGTTACTATGGTTGATGGTACATTATTTGATGCAGGTTCAGGCACTATCACCTTAAGTGCAGATGAAGATATAGATATAGGAGGGTTGCTTACCACAAACGTAGGTGCAACGGCAGTGCAAGTGACTTCTACCAGTGGCAGTATTACCGATGCAGGTGATACTCATGTAGATGTTTCAGCGGCAAACGGAAGCCTGGTTGTAAACGCAGATGCAGGCATTGGTGTTGGTGGGGCTTTGGAAACTACACTTGCTGGTATAAATCTGACAACAGGATCAGGTGTAATACAAATTAGCGAGAGTAACGCATTAGATATAGATAATATTAGTGCTGGTGCAGGAGATGTAACTATTACTGCAAGTGGAGCTATAGATATTGATGGCAGCTTGGATAGCACAAGCGGTAATATTTTAATAACCGCCGGAAATGATACAAGTATAAATGTCAATAATACGATTACCACTACAGGCGGAGATATAGCACTTGCTGCCGATGATGATGTTATATTTTCAGGTGCAGGAGACTTAACTTCCGGCGGTGGCAACGTATCCGTAACGGCGGATAATGATTCCGACAGTAATGGATCAGGCGGTATACTGACTATGGTTGACGGAACAGTTATAAATGCAGGAGCCGGTACGGTAGCTTTATCTTCTGACGAATCTATATCAGTTGGACGTATTATTACTACTGATAACGGGGCAACTGCCGTACAAATTACTTCTTCAAGCGGTGGAGTAATTGATGCAGGCGATACAGGAGGTGTTGATATTCAGGCAACAGCAGGAACATTAGCAGTAAGTGCCGCTACAGGATTTGGCAGTAGCGGTGCATTGGAAACGCAAGTTAGTGCTGTAAACATATCGGCAGGGGCAGGGAATATACAAATAGTGGAAAGTGATGGGCTGACGCTTACAGGGTTATCCAATACGTCAACATTTGATATTAATTTAAGTGTAGGCACTGCTCTTGCACTTGGTACGGATCTAAGCCGCACAGGAGCAGGTAATTTAACTGTAGCAGTAACAGGAACTAATCAGGCGCTAACGGTTAATACGACACAAAGTACGGTAAGTGGTAGTTTAAATTTATCGGCAACAGGTAATGTAGGCTTTGGAGATGGAGTTGATCTTGCCAGCACCTCAGGCAATATATCAATCACAGCAGATAGTGAGGATGATGATACTGGAGCTTTGACTATGCATTCAGGTACTCTAATTAATGCAGGCTCAGGACGTATAGCATTAGACGCAGGAGAGGATATAACACTTGGTGCAATACAAACTATGAATGCTGATTCAGGTGGTAATGCCGTTACTTTCACTTCGTCGGCAGGTGGTGTTGTAGATGGTAGTGATGTAGCGGTAAATATCGTTGCTAATTCCGGCACTGTGAGTGTTAATGTTGCCTCAGGTTTTGGGGCAAGTGTAGCAGTAGGAGGTGCAGTTGATGATGCTATTGAAACAACAATATCTACTGCAAGCATAACCACAACAGCTGGAGAAATTGATTTTGTAGAAAGTGATGGCATAACCTTAAGCGTACTTAGTGCAGCAAACACGGCCAATGTAACCGTAACAACAGGTGGAGCTACTAATCTAAATGCAACGCTTAATAATAAAACATCTGGTAATATTAGTGTTACTGTCGGTGGAGATACAAGTCTTGCTGTAACAACACCGATTATTACTACGTCAGGTACGGTATCACTTCTTGCCGATGATGATGTCACCTTTACCGCTGGTGCGGATATTACAACATCAACAGCCAACATAACCATAACAGCCGACAATGATTCGGATGCGAGCGGCACAGGCGGTACTATTACAATGGCAGACGGAACTTTGTTTAATGCCGGAAGCGGTAGAATAATTATAAACGCTGATGAAGATATTATTCTTGGCGGCTTGCTCACAACCAATGCTGATGCAGGAGGAAATGCCGTAGTTTTAGTATCAGGCAGCGGTGGTATAGAAGATGCCGGAGATAGCCATGTTGAAGTTGTTGCAAATAGCGGAACACTGGATGTAACTTCTGCCGCCGGATTCGGTGATGGCGGTGCAATAGAAACTACCGTTTCAGAAGTTGATATAACGGCAAATGCCGGAGCGATAAGGATTGCTGAAACCGATGGGGTAACACTTACGGCCACAACAAATGATAATGATCAGGATTTAGAGTTGCAATTCGGTGGCAGTTCAACGGTAAGCGGTGCTATAAGCAAAACAACGGGTGATGTTGCAATAGCCTTAACAGGAAACGGCAGCAGCCTGAATGTTCAAAATACGATTACAACAGGCTCAGGTAATATAACCCTTTCTGCTGAAGATGATGTGATTTTTACGGCGGGTGGCGATTTGACAAGCACATCAGGAAATATATCCGTAACAGCAGATAGTGACAGCGATGATAACGGATCTGGCGGAGCCTTGACTATGGCTAACGGCACATTGTTTGATGCAGGCTCTGGAACGGTTACTTTAAGCGCAGATGAAGATGTAACTTTGGGTGGGCTATTAACCACCAATGCAGGTGTAACAGCAGTTCAGGTCACATCCACCAGTGGCAGTATTTTAGATGGAGGTGATACACATACGGATGTTTCAGCGGCAAATGGCGACTGGGTTGGTATAGCTGAGACTGGAATTGGTGTTGGCAATTCACTGGAAATGCAGGTTGTTGGAATTAATCTTACTACCAACACGGGCGTAGTTGCAGTTGATGAAGCAGATGCTCTTGATATAGATGGTATAAATGCAACAATAGGCGATGTAACCATTATTGCAAGCGGTGGTGTTGATGTAGGGGGAGCCGTAGTAAGCACATCAGGTCAGGTAAGTATAACGGCAGGAAGTGACTCAATTTTGAATGTTAATAATACGGTAATAACCGTATTAGGTAATATAACCCTTGCAGCTGATAGTGATGTAATTTTTACGAGCGCAGGTGATATAACTTCTACATCTGGTGATGTTTCAGTAATTGCTGATAATGATTCGGACGCAAACGGTATAGGTGGAGCGATCACCATGGCAGATGGTTCAGTTTTAAATGCAGGTTCAGGTACGATTACCTTTGATGCAGACGAAGATATTACACTGGGTAGGCTAGTGACAACTGATACTACAAATTCTGCTGTTGCACTAACTTCCAGTAGTGGCGGTATAGTTGATGGCGGTGATACGGGAGGAAATGATATAGAGGCTACGGTAGGAAGATTAACGGTTTCTGTCGTAACTGGCTTTGGAAGTGATAATGCGATTGAAACAAACGTTAATGATATGCTGATCAATGCAGGAGCAGGAGCAATTAGATTTATTGAGGAAGATGCTGTAATACTTTCTTCACTTTCAAACACTTCATCATTTGATATGGATATTAGCGTTGGTGATGACTTTACAGTTACCAGCAGCTACGACAGAACAGGTGCTGGAGCTTTGTTAATAGAAGTTACAGGTGTTGATAATAATCTAACCGTAGATTCTGCACAGTTAACAGGTGCTGGCAATATGACATTTAAAGCTACAGCTGATGTAATATATGGTGCAAATAGTGATTTAATATCGACAAGTGGAACCATCACAGTTCTTGCCGATAGTGATAATTCCGGTACGGGCGGTATAACTATGGATAGTGGTTCTGCAATAGATTCCGGTAGTGGTAAAATAAATTTTGATGCGGTAGATGATATAGTCCTTGGTAGTCTGACTACAACAAATAACGATGTTGATGCAGTAACTATCGATACGGCTAAAGCGATTAGAGGAAATTCACTTGCTGCACCGAATATTACCTCTACAAGTGGAACTACAAGCATAAGAAGTAGCTCGGTTGGAACGCCAGATGAACCTTTGGAAGTAGCTATCAACACGCTAATTTTTAATACCTCTGGTGGTGATGTTAATTTTTCATCAGATGAGAGTTTCCAAATAGAAAATTCATCAACCGAAGGAGGGAATGTTAATTTTGTTATATTGAATCTTGATGAAGTTTTTGAAAGTCAGGTTCTAAAAAATGTTGAGAGTGGCAGTGGTTCTATAACGTTGAACAATAATGTTATTGGAGAAGAGCTTGTTAGTAGCAATGACATAGAGATTACAGGAGCAACAATTGCTGAGTTACTTGAATCCATTAATGAAGATGAAGTAAAATCTGATGAAGACAAAAAAAATAACAATTTTGTGAAAACGGCAAATAATTCTAGCGGATCATGTGGTTCAAGCAGTGATGGTTCAGGCGAGTCAGGCAATAAGAGCTCTAATGTTTCAGCGGTATCTTTGCCTGGAAGTGCCGCCATTTGGTCTGATTCAGGTAATTCATGTGATGGTGAAATAAAAGTTGTGAAAGGTGTTTGTGTTGGCGGTGGGTGTATGGTTCAAGCTACTGATAAATTAGTGTTTTTTGTTCCTAGTGCTTATGAGGTGGTGCTGGAGCCAGTAATTATCGATCCAACAAGTATATCAGGGTTACTGCAGACAGTAATGAATTTAAGGTAGAGGTATAATGGGGGAATCGATAGTAAATGAAAGTAGGTATATAGTACTGATTACTCTATTTAATTTCAGCATGGTAACCTCCATTTATATATGGCCGTACATGTCAGATTGACCGTGATACAGCTAAAAGTATGCTTTTGTGTAACATTCTATTGTGTGTATTAGGCTTTAAAAATAACATTGATACTGATGTCAATAGCTTATCAATAATTGTAAAAATACTGGAGGTTAATGGTGATGAGGTGAAAGAAAAATTTAAAGATGTTTCTGATTCAATATTAGAAATAGGTTATGTTAACGATATTTTATAGAGGCAGAAAAAACATTATCTGACAACGGCTTCTTCTGTAATAATAAGGAAGGCGCTAGAGAATGTGGGTAAGGAGTATCTGCTTTTTGAGGATAAAAGCGATGAAAAATAAAATTCTATTATATTCTATTTGGGTATTCTCTCCTTTAGCTGTTTATGCTCAAGAAATTGATAGATTACCTGGCGTTATAGACCGTCAGCAATTATCGAAATTTCCAAAAAAGTTTGATAAATATTATACAGAGCCACCTAAAAAAACTCCTAAGCTTGACTTTAGTACAACTACTGATTTTTCTTTTTATATTAAAACTATTGAAGTATCTGGTGCATATGAAATTTCTAAGCGTAAACTTAGTAAAATCATAAAAAGTTACGAAGGAAGAAAGCTAACCGGCAAAGATATAGCCATTTTGAAATATAAAATTTCTAGAGAATATTTCAATGAAGGTTATATCTTGGTAAGGGTAGCAACTCCTCCACAGGATATAACAGATAATATTTTAAAAATACAGGTGGTAGAGGGTCGAGTTGACGATATAAAGTTTTATAATGAACACTTAGCAAGTGTAACAGCCAGGGGATTGTTTGCAAGAGTTGATAAGGGAGATATTTTTGACGAGTTAGAGGTCGAAAGTGCGTTTAATGATATTGATGAGTTACAGAATATTAAGTCACGACTTAGCCTGGAGCCAGGAAAGGAATTTGGTACTACAATTCTTAATGTGCATATAGATAAAGCAAAGGAGGATAAACACTATATAGAACACAATAATTATGGCGCACGGAATGTAAGTCGTGATGTAACAACTTTAGGTATACAGAGAGGTAACCTTCTTTCCCTTGGAGAAACTATTAATGTTCGTTTTAATTACGGATATGAGCAGATGTACGGTGGCTCATTTGATTGGAGCTCACCGCTTCCTGGAACAGATTTGTTTTTTAATGTCTCGTATATTTTAAATAATATAGAAGTTGGTGGTCGTTTTCGAGCACTTGATTCTGAGGGTAAGTCGCAAAGTATACGTAGCAGTATTTACCGAAATTTTATTAACACTAACAAACAACGTTTTACAACTGTATTAGGAGTTGAATATAGGAAACATGAGTCGTTTCTAAGTAATGTACCGGAGACAAGAGATATAGTTAGTAAAATACGAGGAGGGATAAGCTATCTTCACCGTTGGAGCAAAACGATTTTTTATACCCATATGGAAATACTAAGAGGAGTTCATGCCTTCGGAGCTACAAAACGCGGTGATTCAATGCAAACTCGTACCCACAATCCACAGGCATGGATCTTTGCTAGTACAATTTTTGTCAAACATAGATTGACCGAAAAAGACCAACTTTCTGCTCGCATAAGAGGTCAGCATGCTACATCCAGTCTGCTTGCTTCTGATTTATTTTCCATTGGTGGCTATACTTCTTTGAGAGGTTTTGAGCCAAGCCAGGAGTCTGGAGAGTCTGGCTTTGCAATTTCTTTGGAATACCAAAGAAATTTACATCAAGCGAATGAATTAGAGGTTAATTTGCGTTCATTTGTAGAGTCTGGAGTAGTATATAATAAGCTTAACAATTCGAGTTCTGATCAGCATCTATATAGTATAGGTGCAGGGTTAGACTTTAATTTTGATAATGGAATAAAGAAATTTGGAAAAACAGAGTGTTCTTTTGATTTTGCAGCACCTGTTGGTAACTATCGTTCTACGAGTCATCAGGGTGCTTATTTTTATTTTAATGTAAAGCAAAGTTTTTAGCGGATCATACGTTATATAAAATGCATTATGGTACAATAGCTTTTAAATTAGAGTAAAGTAGTAGCCCAATTATGCACTAAGTTCCATCTCTTCTGGAACAAGCAATGATAAGACTTCATTTGAAAACTTACTCATTATTTGTCCAGCTATAGATGGTGTGGTCATGTCTTGAGTTGATTGTCCCGAAGATAATGCCTGAATAAAGTCGATGTGATTTGGAACACGAGTGTTCAGAGTGCTCCAAGATGAAGGTAATTCAAACCGGGTGTCAATTTCGCTGTCGGTTAATACACGGTTCCATATAAAACGACTAGGAATACGTTCTTTGCTGATCAATTCAAACGTTTCTTCAGAGCTCCATATGTCAAACATAGATGGTAGTAAAGGTACCAGAACAAGGTCAGATGCTTTAATAGCAGATTGTGTATCTTGAGGTTGATGCGGTGGTGTGTCCACAATAATGGTGTCAGTGCCATTATCCTTGAGTGTTTGTATATGGTCGTGAAATTGCCAAATGGTAGAATGTATACAAGTAATTTTATCATTATTGTTATTATAGGTTGACAATGCGAACCATCGACTTAATGTTTGTTGCAGGTCAAGGTCTATAATTGCTATTGATCTTCCTGTTTGTCTTAGGGCACACGCCAACTCTATGGCGAGGGTTGTTTTACCGGTTCCGCCTTTTTGCTGCGCAAATGTGATGATGGTGGTGTCTGTCATTTGATATTCTATCGCATTAATTTAACCGCTGATATACCATGAGTGATTATTTAATACAAGCACACAAAGTGTTAACGCAAGGTAAATGCTTGTGTTTTCCAACTGAAACAGTGTACGGCCTTGGTGCTATTGCAACCATGGATGAGGCTGTTAAGCGTGTTTATGAAATAAAAGAGCGTCCTTTAGATAAGCCTTTAAGCATGATGGTAGCTGATGTCGATAAAGCGCATAATATTGCAATTCTTAATAAAGCCGCTGTTGTTTTAGCCCAACGCTTTTGGCCTGGACCACTTACCATGATTTTGCCTATTTCAAAGGAAGGAAAACAAAATTTAAGTAAGTACGTGAATTATGATGGTGATTCGATAGGAATTAGAATACCAAGTCATCCGGTTGCTCAAGCAATTCTTCATGTGATTGATATTCCTTTAATTGCCACAAGTGCGAATCCAAGTGGTAAACCTCCGGCATTATCATCGGTTCAGGTAGAAGCCTATTTTAAGGACCAGATGCTAATTGTGCCTGAAAGTGAAGATGGTGCTATTGGTGTATCTTCAACGGTTATTGATGTGACCACACGCCATGTTTCTATGGTACGTGAAGGTAATATCACCATGGAATCAATTGATCACTGTATACGTTGGTTGCAGTAATAAAGATTTCTTCTGGTGTGTTTACTTTGATACTCCTTATCTCAATATTCTTTTATCTACCATTTGATAGAGCATAGCGTAATTGGTTGTTAATTACAGGAAATGGGTATATATTACGATGCAAACTGTGTTCTTTTACAATAACAGATGCCTTAAGAATGCTTAATATTTTGTTTCGATGTTCGTAATATCTTAAAGGGATTGTATGAAAATTGAAGAGTTATCTATTTCGGTAAACGGCACTGACTTTGTGTTAACTCAATTTGAAAAATACGACTACGCTGATCTACTTGAGATGGCAGAGATGCCTCATTTTGTTAGCACAGGTATGAATGTTGAGAGTGATGGTTTTGTATCGGTACAAAAACGTGTGCGTCATTATTTAAATGCGATGTTGGACAGTTATTTGTCTGGTCCATATCGTTGTTTAGGTTTGGCGCTGCGCAATACGAACGGTAAATTGATCGGTGCGGTTGAGTTTTCTGAAATTGGTATGATTGATGTTAATGATGCATATATGGCGTATTTTTTACATCCGAATTATCGTGGACAAGGGCTTGCCATGAAAATGGTATTAACAGCTATCATGTTTGTATATCAACAAATGGGAGTTAGAGTGCTCCGTACGGCTGTAGATACGGATAATACCGTACAACAGATACTTCTGAGAACGCTTGGTTTTGAACAAATTGATGATGCATCGGTCAAAGGTATATGCTGCACAACAGTAGCAGAGGTACCAAATGTTAAACAAAAACTATTATTTAAAATCGAAGAGAAGTCTCTTCTTAGTACGTTGGTGCACCGTGCAGGCTTGAATTTCTAAAAATCATACACAATGCTGAAATTGGTTTCTGTGTCTGTATTTTCTTTTCCTTGGGGAACTTCAGAAACATGTTCTAAGTCAAACGCCAACTTTAAATAGACACTATCAATGATTTTTGTCTTTAATGAGGATTCAGATTCGGTAACCGTAGTATCTGAACCAAAAGCTGTTGAGGCTTTTTGGGAAAATGTGAGGTATTCATTAATTTTCCAGTCAAAATTACCTGCTAATTTTTGAATCATATTATTGTCTTTTTTGCCATTGGTTTGTTTTTGCTGCCTAGCACCAATACTTGCCTCACCACTAAGCTTTATGGTTTTATTGTTAATAAAATAATAGCCATATCCCAATGCTTCAGATGTACGGTGTTGAATGCCACCAAATCGGTCATTCGTGTAATCTAACTCAAGAAAAGCATAATCATCGTTAGATAGATTGTAACGTGTTTGGTTTGTGATATCGTATTGTTCTTCTCCTCTTACCTGATTTTCTTTACTATTTTGGGCCTCAAGGGTGAGGGTGTTGAGAAAGTTATTATATTCATAGGTAAGTTTGGTAGCCGCATTGAGCTCTTCTTTTTCGGTGTTTCCTGAAGTAAGATTGAAACCAAGCTCTACTTCACCACTAAAAGGAGATGGTGATTCTTCTTTAATATCTACAGTAGCTTTGGGTGCACTAGTGACTTCCTTTTTTGTGTAACTTTGTATTTGAGAAGCCAATTTAGGATATTGATTAGTAGCACGAGCTTTTACTGCATCAATCACAAAGGAATTGTGAGTGCCTATAGCAGCCTCTAGGGCTTGTTCAACCTCATCGGGGAGTGTTTGCGCTACGGCGGCTGTGTAAGCGTGGCCAATATAGGTAATAAATACAACAATAATAATACGAAGACTCATAACAGGGAATAACACCTTTATTTGTTTTAAAAATACTAAACATACTCATTTCTTGGAAAATGAAATGGTATTTCGTTTAGGTGCCACTAAGGCTACTGCGTTCAGCATATTCCTAACTATACAAAAAGACAAAGGGCATTCAAATATTATTTGAATGCCCTTTGTTGTTTTTATATTGGTTATGATTAAAACTCTTCCCAGTTCTGATCATCATGGTGCACAGCCGGTGCTTGTGCAGCAGCTGGCTTTGGAGTTGTTTTTGGTTTAGCTGCTGGCGCTTTCTTAGCAGCAGGTTGCTCATGAACCTGTGCTACTGCTGCGGCATGATGGTCTGTACCAGTGGCTTTGAGCTCATGTTCTGCATGACGAGCGCTATCATCTACAGTAAAGAACTCAATGATACGATTTAAATCGGCGGCTTGATCTACAAGTGCTTGAGCAGAGGCTGTATTTTGTTCTACCAACGCAGCATTTTGTTGTGTCATCTCATCCATCTGAGCAACTGCAGAATTGATTTCATCAATACCGGTAGATTGCTCATTACTTGCGTTACTGATTTCGCTGATAAGTTCTGCAACTTTATTGACCGACGAGATAATTTCTTCCAAGCGTTCACCGGTTTGGGTTACTAACTCGCTTCCTTGAGATACTTGCCCAGTACTATTGGTAATAAGATCTTTAATGTCTTTTGCAGCAGTTGCGGAACGTCCAGCTAACGAACGTACCTCCGATGCTACCACCGCAAAACCTTTACCAGCATCACCTGCACGTGCTGCTTCAACGGCCGCATTCAGAGCAAGTAAGTTAGTTTGGAAGGCAATGTCTTCAATCACACTAATAATGTCTGACATTTTAGTAGCAGAGTTGGTGATTTCTTTCATGGATTTCACCGCATCGCCTACAACCTCGCCACCTTTGGTAGCCAAAGAAGAGGTTTCCTGGCTGAGTTGGTTTGCGCTATTGGCATGTTCGGTATTTTGCTTAACCGTTCCGGTCATTTCTTCCATGGAAGCGGCGGTTTCTTCAAGGCTAGATGCTTGTTGTTCGGTACGTCCTGAAAGGTCATTACTACCGGCTGCAATTTCTCTTGCTGCATTGTCTACTGAATTAGCAGATTCTTTGATATTATTGACCATCTCAAATAATTTGTCAGTAGTATCATTGACGGCTTCTTTAATATCGTTGAACATGCCTTGGTAGTCACCTTCAATACGATTAGTTAGGTCACCTTCTGAAAGGTTATTAAGTACGTTCTTGACTTCAGTGAGCCCTTCAAGCGACACTTCACTAATTCGGTTCATTCCAGTACATAGGTCTTCCATGAAACCTTCGGCTCCTTCAATTTCAAGGCGTTTAGTGAAATCACCCGATGCAACGGCGTCTACCATGCCGGCAACCTCTTCTTGTACGGCACGCTCAATGGTTACATCTTTCCACTCAATGGTGACACCAATACGTTCACCATCTGAGTCCAATACTGGGCTTGCGGTCAAATCAAATATTTTG
>MDSV01081786.1_pt1 | contig 13184 bp, 13 predicted proteins | sample 810851 | NCBI WGS metagenome assembly MDSV01 (sample SAMN05326640, study PRJNA326480) | marine metagenome | isolation source: seawater | place: Atlantic Ocean: North East | collected 2012 | reverse complement strand
CTAGTTCCAATCTTTAATGACAAAAAAGATGAAATAGTAATTAAAATTTTTAAAAAACATTTCAAAAATAGAGAAATTATTCCGATAGATTGTTCTTTGCTAATATGGGGATTTGGAGCAATTCATTGTATGACTCAACAAGAACCTAATTAATTAAATCTTTACATTCCCAACTAATTTTTACTAAAGCTGATTGATTATTTTTATCATTTGAAAAAGAAAGTTTAGCGCCACGTCTTTCTAAGAGGGTTTTACCTAAAAATGTTCCTAAACCAGTTCCTGCATTATTATTTACTAAAGAGGATTTAGATTTAATATAAGGTTCACCTAATATTTCTATAACATCCTCTGGAAATCCTGGGCCATCATCTTTAATTAATATTTCAATATTTTTTTTGTTACTGCTCAACATTATCTTAACTCTAGTTTTTGAAAATTTTACTGCGTTGCCTATAAAATTTCTCAAACCATAAATTATTTCTGGTGATCTTTGGAAAAAAATCTTATTCTTATCTTCCTCTAAATGAAGAGTAATTTCTTTTGAGGAAGTTTCTTTAAATGATGAAATTAGCTCACTTAATAGATCTTCTAAACTAGCTTTAGAGAAAAATTCATCATCTATTATTTGTTTTTTTGAGATCTTTTTTAAAATTTCTCCACATCTTTTAGTTTGGCTAACCAATAAATCTATGTCTTTAGAATGTTCGGTATTTTTTCCTAATTCTTTTTTAAGTTCCGTTGCTACTACACTTATGGTTGCTAATGGTGTGCCTAAAGAGTGAGCGGCTGCAGCCGCTTGGCCACCAAGGGACTCTAACTCATATTCTTTAGCTATCACCTGTTGTACTTTATTGATCGCGTCAGACCTTCTTTTGCTTTCACCAGAAAACCTAATACCAAAATAACATAAAAATACTAAACCAACGATAATTGCTAAAAAATATCCAGTTAAATATAGTTTTGGAAATGTCGTAGAATGATCATGTATACCTGGTAAAGGATAATGAAAGATTGTTAATAAATATAAAAAGGCAACAGTTAAAATTCCTAATATAATAGTTGTTCCCATACTTAAAAATGTTGAAGAAACAATAGCTGGGATAATCATTAAAATTGAAAAAGGATTAGAAATTCCGCCTGTCAAATATAAAAGAAACGCCAATTGAATTAAGTCATAGACTAAAAAGAAACTTGCATAAAAGTCTTTTATCGTAATTGACCTAATGCCAAACTGTAAGTATGAGTTCGTTAAAAAGCCGAAAAATAAGATGAGATGGGCAATTAAGACTGGAAAGTCTAACTTTAAATAAAAATAGACAAGATTTATTGCTGTAAACTGGCCTATTATTGCTATCCACCTTAAAATTACGAGAGTTTTTCTATCTAAGTTAAGATTTTCTCCCAGCCTAAAGAGAGTTGATAATTTCATTGTATCTTTAAATATCTAGGTTTGTAACTTCTAGAGCATTGCTAGTAATAAAATCTTTTCTTGGAGCAACTTCATCCCCCATAAGAACTTCTATCATTTTTTGATCTTCTTTTGATTTTTCTTTTGTACCTTTGCTATATTGAACCTTTAGCATAGTTCGATTTTCGGGGTTTAATGTAGTTTCCCATAGTTCTTCAGGATTCATCTCTCCTAAACCTTTAAATCTTTGTATAGAAAGTTTATCTCTTTGGTCTTGCATGAATTTATTGTATTCAGCAGATCCCTTTTTTATTTTTTTATCCATTTTACCCGAAGCTTTAAGCATATAGTTTTCAAGTTCTTTTTCATCTTTTATATAAATACTCTTATTAGATTTTGTTACTTTAAATAATGGGGGTTGAGCTAAATAAATGTGACCATTTTCAATTAATTGATTGAAAGGATAATTATTAAAAAATGTAAGTAATAAAGTTCGAATGTGCGATCCATCAACATCTGCGTCAGTCATTATTACAATTTTATCATATCTTAAGTTCTCAATATTAAAATCTTTAGAGCCCGTACCTAAAGCATTAATTAAAGTAACTATTTCATTGGATGACATCATTTTAGATAGTGCTTTTGTAGTTTGATCATTTCCATTAGATTTACCGTTTACATAAGTATTTAAAATTTTACCCCTTAAAGGCAATACAGCTTGAAACTCACGAACTCTTCCTTGTTTTGCTGAACCACCTGCTGAGTCTCCCTCAACTATAAATAGTTCTGTTCCTTCTCTTTTTTGTATTTGACAATCTGCGAGTTTGCCCGGTAATCCAGAGAGCTCGAAAGTTCCTTTTCTTCTTACACTATCCCTTGCTTTTCTAGCTACATCTCGAGCCATAGCCGCTTGTGTAATCTTTTCTAGCACTACCCTAGCAATTGATGGATTTTGATCAAACCATGTTGAAAATTTATCATTAATTATGTTTTCGACAATTAGTCTTATCTCAGATGATACTAATTTATCTTTAGTTTGAGATGAGAACTTCGGATCTTGCATTTTAACCGACAATACAGCAGTCAATCCTTCTTTGATATCCTCCCCAGATAAAGTTATTCTATTTCTTTTGTTACTATTTCTATCATTAGAATATTTATTAATTACTCTTGTTAGAGCACTTCTAAAACCTAAAAGGTGAGTGCCTCCATCTTTCTGGGGAATATTATTTGTAAAAGGCAGAACATCTTCTGAATATCCTGCATTCCATTCTAAAGCACATTCAACCACTACGTTGTTTTTTGTTGCAGTCACATAGACAGGTTTTTTAAAAACTTCTTTTTCATTTTTATTAACCAAAATTGGCTTTTTATTGTTTATATGCTTTATAAATTCTACGATCCCCCCATCATATTTATGAATAAACTCTTTTTCTTTTTTTAATGTTTGATCGATAAGTTTGACACAAATTCCCTTGTTTAAAAAAGCTAATTCTCTAATTCGTTTCTCTATCGTAGATGAACTAAATTTTGTTGAAGAAAAAACTTCTTTTGAAGGTAAAAAATTTATTTTTGTTCCTCTTTTTTTTGTTTTACCAATTTTTCTTAAAGGTTTAGTTGTATTTCCATTTTTAAAAACTACCTCAAACTCTTTGCCGTCTCTATAAATATTTAGTTCAAGTTTTTCAGATAAAGCATTAACAACAGAAACTCCTACACCGTGGAGACCACCTGATACCTTGTAAGAGTCATGATCAAATTTTCCTCCAGCATGAAGTTGGGTCATTATCACTTCTGCAGCTGAAATCTTTTCTGTTTTATGAGTGTCTACTGGTATACCTCTTCCATCATCCTCTACGGTGATAGTATTGTCTTTATTCATTATCACAGTTATATTTTTACAATGACCGGCTAAAGCCTCATCAATAGCGTTATCTATAACTTCGAAGACCATATGATGTAAACCTGTCCCATCATCGGTGTCTCCGATGTACATCCCTGGTCTCTTTCTTACTGCGTCAAGCCCTTTTAGAACTTTTATAGAGTCCGCACCATAAGAAGGTTTGGTATTTAATGCAGAATTTTTTGACATTGTTATAAATTAGATAATTAATTATAGCATTTTTTTTAGTTAATAGAAAACGACTGGTGGTCATTATAGCTTTAAATGATTGTTTCCCAATGCTTTTAGCTTAAAATAAAAAATTATTTGTAAATCTTCAGAAAATTAGATTTTCATAGGCATTATAACATAATAACTGTTTTTATCTGAAGCATCCTCAATGAGCACTGGAGATACTGAATCTTTTAAATTCATTTTTAAATTTTTGTCTTCAATTTCAGATGCAATATCAATTAAATACTTTGAGTTAAAACTTATATTAAGATTGTCTGAATTAAAATTTGCTTTAATTACTTCATTGCCGTCTCCTGAGCTTGCGCTATTTACTGAGAATTGTATATTTTCTTTATTAATAAATAGTTTAACTCCTTCTTTTCTGTCTTCTGATACGCTTGCAACTCTCTCAATAGAATCTATAAAATCTTTAGAAGGTACAATCAGCGATTTTTCGTTATTTTTTGGAACGACTTTTTTATAATCTGGAAATTTTCCGTCGATAACTTTAGAAATTAATTTTGTCTTGCCTAATGAGAATTTCACTTTATTTTCAATTGTTTCCATCGACAGTTTTTCATTCGACTCTGCTAGTAAAGTACAAAGTTGAAAAACTGTTTTTCTAGGTAATATTACAGATGAAAAATTATCAACATTTTCTATTTCTAAACTGCTTGATGATAACCTATGACTATCTGTTGCTACACCTGTAAGAAAATTTCTGCCATGAGCTTCGGTTAAATGTAAAAAAATTCCATTTAAATAATGTCTAGTATCATCATTTGAAATTGCAATTTTGGTTTTGTTCAAAAGTTTTAAAAATTTATTGTTATTTATTAAGATTTCCTGCCCTTCAAACTCATCAGTAAAGGAAGGAAAATTATCAGTCGGTAAGCAAAGCAAATTGAAATCTGAATTATCACTTTTTAAACTTAATTTATTTTCTGTTTTAAGATCAAAATTTATTTCAGAGTCGGATGATATTTTTCTGAGAATATCGTAAAGGATTGAAGCTGAAGTAGTAGTGCTTCCTTCTTTTAAGATTTTAACATCATGAATTTCATCATAAAAAACAATATCTAAATCTGTTGCAACTATAGATAATTTTTTATCTTTAAGTTGCAGTAAAACATTCGATAAAATTGGTAAAGTATTTTTTTTTTCAACAACTCCTTGAACAAAATTTAAAGATTTTAATAAGGTGTCTCTTTTAACATTAAACTGCATTTTCTTTTTATTCTTGTAAAAGACTTTTTATTTGGTTTATATTTTTTTTCATTTCATCATCTTGTTCTGATAATCTTGTTATAGTTTTTACAGCGTGAATAACTGTAGTGTGATCTCTATTCGCAAATCTTCTTCCAATTTCAGGAAGAGATCTAGTAGTCAACTTTTTTGCTAAGTACATTGCAATTTGTCTAGGTCTAGCCAATGGTCTGGAACGTCTTTGGGAAAGCATTTCACTTAATTGAATATTAAAGTAATTGGATACAATATTTTGAATCTTGTCTACTGTAATTACTTTTATTTGAGTAAATATATCTTTCAAAATATTCTTACAATCATTAATTGTTAAATCTTTATTGTGAACTCTACTAAAAGCAATTACTCTATTTAAAATACCAATTAGTTCTCTTATGTTTGTTTTACTCTCGTTAGCAATATAATTTATAACCTCATCATTTAAATTTATTGTTTCTTTAAATTGATTTTGCATTTCAGCAATTTTTTTCTTTATAATTTTAGTTTTCAACTCTAAATCTGGAATATCTATGTCAACTACTAATCCCCCTGCAAGCCTTGATTTAATTCTCTCTTGAACTCTATCTAATTTCATTGGTGTTCTGTCTGCAGAGATAATTATCTGAGATCCTTTATCTATTAGACTATTAAATGTATGAAAAAATTCTTCCTGCAAACTCTCTTTGCCTCTTATGAATTGTATGTCATCAATGATAAAAACTGAAGATTTCCTAAAAAAATCCTTAAAATTTACCATATCATTTTTTTTGATGGATTTTATAAAATGATACATAAATCTTTCTGCAGAAATGAACATAACGTTATTTTCTGACTGAAGCTCAATACCAATAGCATTAAGCAAGTGCGTCTTGCCAAGACCAACTCCACCACAAACATATAATGGATTGTATCTTGAAATATGTTCACAAACTTTTTTTGAGTAAGATAATGCAATATCATTACTTTGTCCTTGAATAAAATTATCGAAATTTAAATTAGGATTAAGCCTATTATAATTTAGAATTGAGTCTTTTATTTCAGTAACTTTATTTATTTCATTCGTTTTATTTATTAAGTCTGAATTATTTTTCACGTCCTCTATAATCTTAAATTCAATTCTATTTAAGCTAAGTTTGAACGTTTTTACTTGCTCTAAAATCTTGTCTAAATATCTCGAAACTATCCAATCTCTAAAAAATCTAGTTGGAACGCTAAGAATCAAATAATCGTTATATTCTTTGACTAAAGAGATCTTTTCAAGCCAACTAGAGTAAATTTCTGTACCAAATGTTTTTTTAAATGCAGATTGAATCTCTGACCAATCTAATGTTTTCTCCTCTTCAGAAATATAAGAGTTTTGCTTTTTTATATTAAATTTATCCATGTAATTTTTTATTGAAGAAATTACTTTAAACGCTGTTTTGAAAAATTATGCAAGTGTCTGTAGGTTGTAATTAAAAAAAAAAAAAAATTTGGTTGTAGTATTAGCGTGGTGATAGAAAAAATTATAAAATAAAAATTACAACTTTCAAAAGAAACTACATTTAGTTTTTAAAGTTCCAGAAATAGAACTATTTAAAATATATCAACTGAGAATTGTTAAATTTTTACTTAATTTTTTTTGATGTTCTAGAAATTTTTCTAGAAGCAGTTTTCTTGCTAACAACGCCAGATTTAGCAACCTGCATTAGAATTGATTGAAATTCTTTAAAATATTTTTTAGCCTTATCTTTTTCTTTTGATTTAACTAGCATATCCATTTTTTTTATGGCTGTTTTATATTTACTTTTTCTGATTTTATTAGTTTGGGTTTGCTTTTTTACCCTTCGGACTCTTCTAATTGCTGATTTAGTATTAGGCATATTTTTTTTTAAACTATATATATCCCAGTATTAATGGGGTCAACTTTATTATTTTTGACACTTTGGACAAAAAAAACTTGCCCGATTAGCTAATACGATTTTTTTTATTGTTTCTTTACAATCTGAATTAGAACAATTTTGCCCTTTTTTTCCGTAAACATTGAATAGTTGCTGAAAACTTCCTTTTTTTCCTTTACTACTTGAAAAATTTTTTATTGATGAACCTCCTGAAGATATAGCTTTTTTTAAAATTTTTTTTGTATTTTTTATAAGTGCTTTGAGCTCTTTATCTTTTAAAGAATTGACTTTTTTATCTGGTTTAATTTTACTTATAAACAGTATCTCGTTAACATAGATATTGCCTAAGCCTGAAACAAATTTTTGATCCATAAGTAAATTCTTTATACTTCTATTTCTGCCAACTATATAATGTTTAAAATATGAAAAATTAAAATCTTTTTTTAAAGGTTCCGGTCCTAAATTTTTAAGATGGGAATTTTTTTTTATATCTTTAGTAAAAAAAAATTTTATAAAACCAAATTTTCTTATATCATTGTAAATAAGTTGGGTTTTGTTTTTAAAGATAAATTTTAATCTATCGTGCTTGTTTTCATTTTTTTCATCTATCTCATAATAAAAACTAGTTTTTTGTTTTAAAAGATTTTTTTTGACAATAAAAAACTTTCCTGTCATCCCTAAATGAACTAACATAGACAATCCTTTATCCAACATAAAAATAAGATATTTTGATCTTCTTTCAATTTTCAAAATTCTTAATCCATTAATCTTACTTATCTCGTTTTTATTGACTTTATATCTAAGATTAAAATCATATATTTTTACTTTTTTAATAGTTTTTTTGCTGACCTCTCTTTCAAGAGACTTTTTAACAACTTCAACTTCTGGTAATTCTGGCATATAATTTATTTATGAAAAGCAGTATTCAAGATAAAAATAGGCTAGTCAATTCTGTATTTGGCAAAGTTTATAAAAAGTACGATTTAATGAATGACATTATGTCTTTAGGAGTTCATCGAATTTGGAAAAATAAATTGATTGATTGGATGAACCCTCAAATGAATGAAACTCTTATTGATGTAGCATCAGGCACTGGCGATATAGCAAAACTTTTTTCAAAAAGACATAATCATTTTGTCAAAATTTCATGTGTTGAACCAAACAATAAAATGTACAACATCGGAAAAATGAACCTAGAGAAATACAAAAATATTAAGTGGTTTAAAGCTAAAGCTGAGAAACTCCCTTTTAAGGACAATAGCTATAATTTTTATACTATAAGTTACGGCATTCGAAATGTTTCAGATATAAATTTGTCTTTAAGGGAGGCATATAGAGTTTTAAAGCCTGGTGGTAGATTCATGTGTTTAGAATTTTCAAAAGTAAATAATGAAATAATTAATCTTTTTTATCAACAGTACTCTAAACTTATACCCTTTGTAGGTAAGTTAGTTGCTGGGTCTTCCGAACCTTATAATTACTTAATTAAAAGTATTGATGAATTTTATACTCAAAATGAATTAGTCAATTTAATGGAAAAGAATGGTTTTTCCAATATAGAGTACAGAAATCTTTCGAACGGTATATCTGCCATACATTCTGGATGGAAAGTTTAAATGTTTTCTAGAGTCTTTCAATTATTCAAAATTGCCAGGAAGTTATCAACCTCTGGAGCAGTAGATACAATTAACCAAATATACGATTTACCTATGTCAATTAAAATTTTTTTTAACATTATATCTGTTGGCTCAGAGAGAAAGATTTTAAACAATAAAAAACAGCCAGGAGAAAAACTTTGTGAGGCACTTGAGAAAATGGGTACTACTTTTATTAAATTAGGCCAGTTCCTCGCTACAAGACCGGACATAATTGGAGAAGAATTATCTAAAAATTTAGAAAAATTACAAGACAAGCTTCCTGCATTCAATACTTATGAAGCAAAAAAAATTATAAAAAAAGAAATTGGTGAAAATCAATTTAAAAATATTTATGAGCTTAGTGAACCTATTGCTGCTGCTTCAATTGCACAAGTGCATATAGCAAAAATTAATTATGAAAACGAAAACAAAGAAGTTGCCATTAAAATTTTAAGGCCAGATATCGAAAAATTATTCAATGAGGAATTAGATGCATTAATGCTTTTTGCTTATCTGGTAGAAAATATTTTTTCAAAAGCAAAAAGGCTTAAGTTAGTTGAAGTTGTTCACTTGTTGCGAGAAATTACAAATATTGAAATGGATTTGCGTTTTGAAGCCGCAGCTGCAAATGAATTATACGAAAATACTAAAAATGATTCAGGCTTTGTTGTTCCTAAAATTTATTGGAATTATACTACTAAAAAAGTCCTTACTTTAGATAAAGTTAATGGAATTTCTATTCGAGAACATGAAAAGCTAAAAAATATTGGAGTAGATTTAAAAAGCTTAGCAGAAAAATTGATTCAACATTTTTTAAAACAAGCTATAAGAGATGGTTTTTTTCATGGCGACATGCATCAAGGGAACTTATTTGTGGATCAAAATGGAAATATTATACCTGTTGACTTTGGAATAATGGGGAGACTGGATAAAAATAACCGAAAATTTCTCGCAGAAATTTTATACGGTTTTATTCAGAGAGATTATATAAAAGTTGCAGAGGTACATTTTAAAGCAGGTCTAGTCCCTCAGAATGCTTCTAAAGAGGAGTTTGCTCAAGCTTTGAGATCTGTTGGTGAACCTATATTTGGTCAATCAATTAAAGATATATCTGGAGGAAATTTATTAGCTCAACTCTTTGAGATAACGGAAAAATTTAACATGCAAACTCAAACTCCTTTACTTCTTTTACAAAAAACAATGGTCGTAGTAGAAGGTGTAGCAAGAAGATTATATCCGGATACAAATATTTGGGAAGTTTCTAGACCAGTCTTAGAGGATTGGTTAAAGGACATTAAAAGTCCAAAATCTACTTTTGATACAGCTATTAATACCTCTAGCGAGATAATAAAAAGAATACCAGATTTTCCTGGTCTAATGGATAGAGCTAATTATGCACTACAATTAATGGCTGAAGGAAAACTAAATTTAGGCTTTAGAAACAATAAAAATATAGAATTAGAGGAAATGCAGTTAAAAAGTTTTAGAAACAATTTAATCATTGGTTTTTTTGGTATTGTAATTGTTATTCTATTAGTATTTTAATAAGCATATGTCTCTTAAAAATAAAAAAATATTAGTTATAATTGGTGGTGGAATATCTGCCTATAAAGCACTAGATCTTGTCAGATTATTAAAAAAAAATAACATTAAAATAAAAACTATTTTAACCAAAAGTGGTAAAGAATTTGTAACTCCTCTGTCGTTAACAACATTAACAAAAAGTAAGACTTTCGAAGATATTTTCGATAAAGATAATGAAGCTGAAATTGATCATATATCTTTATCTAGATGGGCTGATCTAATTATTGTTTTGCCTACTACTGCAAATTTTATGACAAAACTAAGCGTTGGAAAAGCTGAGGATTTAGCATCAACTGTTTTACTTGCATCAAATAAAGATATTTTATTAGTTCCAGCTATGAATGTAAGAATGTGGCTTCATAAAGCAACACAACGAAATTTAAAAATTTTACAAGACTATGGTTATAAGTTTATCGGACCCGAAAAAGGTGAAATGGCATGTGGTGAGTATGGTGAGGGAAAAATGTCTAGCCCTAGACAAATTTTTACCTATATTAAAAATTATTTTCATCAAAAAAATCTAGTAAAAAGGAAAAATTTCAAAGCTCTAGTTACTACTGGACCTACTAGAGAATATTTAGATCCAGTGAGATATATTTCCAATGAATCTAGTGGTAAACAGGGTTACGAGGTTGCTTTAGCATTAAAAAAACTTGGAATCAAAACCAAACTAATTATGGGACCCTCTAATCTAGTAGCCTCTAAAGATTTAAAAGTTAAAAAAATTGTTTCAGCAAAAGAAATGATGAATGAAGTTAAAAAATCCCTACCAGTAGATATAGCTGTGTGTGCTGCTGCTGTTTCAGACTTTAAACCGATAAACATTAATAAAAATAAAATAAAAAAAAATTCATCTAATATTGAAAGTATTCGATTAGAAAAAAATCCTGATATTTTAGATTATTTAAGTAAAAATAATGAAAATAGGCCAAAAATAGTTATAGGTTTTTCAGCAGAAACAGAGAATTTAATTCAGAATTCCAAAAAAAAGATAAGAGAAAAATACTGTGATTTAATTATTGCTAACGATGTGACAAAAGAAGATTGTGGTTTTAATTCTGAATATAATAAAGTTTCTATAATTGATAAAAAGGGTAAAGTTAAATCTTTGCCAAAAAATAAAAAAAGTTTTATTGCTAATATGATTGCTAAAATCATATTAGATAAGCTTTTAAAGCATGATAAAAATATTAATTAAGAAACTGTCTAAAGAAGTTTCTCTACCAAAATACGAAACAGACGGTTCTTCTGGAATGGATCTAGCAGCAAATATAAAAAGTTCAATTAAAATTGAGCCTGGAAAAATAGAAATAATACCTACTGGCCTAGCGTTATCGATTCCAAAAGGATTTGAAGTTCAAATTAGACCGCGTTCAGGTTTGGCTGCTAAAAACAAAATAACTGTTTTAAATAGCCCTGGTACAATTGATGCAGATTATCGAGGAGAAATTAAAGTAATTTTGATAAACCTTGGGCAAGAAGCTTTCAGAGTGGAAAAAGGACTTCGTATAGCTCAAATGGTTGTATGTCCTATATTGCAAGCTGAACTAGAAGAAGTTACCGATTTAGATAATACAGAAAGAGGTAAAGGAGGATTCGGTTCCACTGGTACTAAGTAATTTCAAAAATGAAAATCAGCCTTAGCCAATTTAGAAGATTTGAAAAACAAATAATATTAAAAAAAGTTGGTTTAGCAGGCCAGAAGAAAATACTGTCTGCAAATGTTTTAATTTTAGGTTTAGGAGGGTTAGGTTGCCCATTGCTAACATATTTAGCTGCATCTGGAGTTGGAAAAATAGGCATTGTAGATTTTGACAAAGTTGAAATTTCAAATTTAAATAGACAAACTCTATTTAGCACTTCTGATGTAGGAAAGTTAAAAGTCAAACAGGCAAAAAAAGCGATTCATAGACTTAATAAAAATATTAAGGTAGTACCCTTTGAAAAAAAACTTACATCGAAAAATATAGATAATATTCTTAAAAAATTTGACATCATATGCGATGGTACGGATAATTATAAAACAAGATACTTGATTAATGATTATTGTGTAAAAAATAAAAAAATACTAATCACATCAGCAATCAGTAAATTTGATGGCCATCTTATGAATTTTAATTTTAAAAAAAAAGGACCATGTTACAGATGTTTCATGCCAAGTCCTCCTGATTTTGAAAATAATTGTCAAACAGAGGGAATATTCTCTCCAGTAGCTGGTATTATGGGAACCTTACAGGCAAATGAAGTATTAAAATGTATTTTAAATAAGAAAAATAATCTAACAAATCATATATTGATATTTGATGCTTTTAAAACAGAATTGAGAAAATCAAAAATATTAGTCAACAGAAATTGTATAAATAGATGTTAAAAATAATATTAGTTGTTTTTATTTTTATGTTTTATCAAAATATTGGCTATTCTAAAGATGGATATTTTTTAACATTAAGATATGATAAAGTTAATTTAAGACAAGGACCTTCTTCTGAATACCCGGTAAAGATTTTTTATACAAAAAAATATTTACCAGTCCTAGTTCAAGATAAATCTGAAAACTTTAGAAAAGTAAAAGATCATGAAAACAATACTGGCTGGATACACATTTCCCAGCTTTCTAAAAAGAAAGCGGCTATAGTTGTTAATGAAAATCTCATAATGTTTAAAAATCCTACAATATATTCTAAGCCTATTGTCATTCTTGAAAAAGGAAGGCTAAGTAAAATAATTAAATGTAGAGAAGAATGGTGTAAGGCAGAAACTGGAAAATTTAAAGGATGGCTTAAAAAAGAAGGTTTATGGGGACTTTTTTAATTTTTTACTTTAGAAGCCCAAAATTTATCCAACAAAAAATACCATACTGCGTTCGCAAGTGGTTCAACAATAGCATCGGTTAATGCTACCGTAAATGATACATCTGCGATTGACATTAAAACAATTATTGCGATAGCAAAGTGTCCAATTGTATAAACAATTGTTCTTAATATTGAGCCTCTATTGCTTTTATAAACGTTTTTAGCTGCAGTAAATATACCTTGAGTAAATTCAACCATTTAATTAAGTTTTCTAATTTCTGATCTATCAGCGTTCATTATTTTCGTCCATACAGCAACAAAATCTTTGACAAATTTATCCTTATTGTCGTCTTGAGCGTATACCTCAGCATATGATCGTAATATTGAATTAGAACCGAATACTAGATCTGCTCTTGATGCTGTATATTTTACTTTGTTAGTTTTACGATCGACAATATCGTAGGAATTTTTACCTGTAGGTTTCCATATATATTTCATATCAACTAAATTTAAAAAGAAATCATT